>OLGD01001706.1_pt1 | contig 30316 bp, 24 predicted proteins | sample 1605311 | NCBI WGS metagenome assembly OLGD01 (sample SAMEA3888917, study PRJEB22519) | human gut metagenome | biome: human gut; feature: human-associated habitat; material: faeces | place: Denmark | collected 2010
CCACGCACTCATCGGGGTTGATGCCCTTGAAGGGCTCGCAGTTCAGTTCCTTCTTCACTGCATCGTAGACAGCGGGGATACGGGTGGAACCACCGACCATCAGCACCTTCTTCAGGTCGGAAGCGCGCAGACCTGCATCCTGCAGAGCCTTGCGCACGGGGGTCATGGTGCGGTCCACCAGATCAGCGGTCAGCTCGTTGAACTTTGCGCGGGTCAGGGTCATATCCAAGTGCTTGGGGCCGGTAGCATCGGCGGTGATGAAGGGCAGGTTGATCTGGCTGCTCATTGCGCTGGACAGCTCGATCTTAGCCTTCTCGGCAGCTTCCTTCAAACGCTGTGCAGCCATCTTGTCCTTGCGCAGGTCGATGCCGTTCTCGGTCTGGAAGGCGTCTGCCATCCAGTCGATGATGCGCTGGTCGAAGTCGTCGCCGCCCAGATGGGTATCGCCGTTGGTGGCCAGAACCTCGGTAACGCCGTCGCCCATCTCAATGATGGACACATCGAAGGTGCCGCCGCCCAGATCGTAGACCATGATCTTCTGGTCGTCCTCTTTATCCACACCGTAAGCCAGAGCAGCTGCGGTGGGCTCGTTGATGATACGGCGGACGTTCAGGCCGGCAATGGTGCCTGCGTCCTTGGTGGCCTGACGCTGGCTGTCGTTGAAGTAGGCAGGCACAGTGATGACAGCCTCGGTGACAGTCTCGCCCAGATAAGCCTCGGCATCAGCCTTCAGCTTCTGCAGGATCATAGCGCTGACCTGCTGGGGAGTGTACTCCTTGCCGTTCAGGGTCACCTTATGGTCGGTGCCCATCTGACGCTTGATGGAAGAAACGGTGTTGTCGGGGTTGGTGATAGCCTGACGCTTTGCAACCTGACCTACCAGACGGTCGCCGGTCTTGGTGAAGCCGACAACGGACGGGGTGGTGCGGGCGCCCTCAGAGTTGGCGATGACAACAGGCTCGCCGCCCTCCATAACAGCCACGCAGCTGTTGGTAGTACCAAGGTCGATACCAATAATCTTACTCATAATGAAGTCTCCTCTCGAAAGAACAAATCTTGTTTATATGATGCTTATGATGATGTCAAGCGGATGTTATTGCAAACTCCCTTGCGGGAGGTTCGGCTTATTTATTCGGCCACCACAACGGTTGCATGGCGGATGATCTTGTCACCCAGCTTGTAACCCTTCTGGAAAACGGTGACCACCGTGCCGCTCTCCTGCCCGTCCGGGGCGGGGATCTGCTGCACAGCATTCATAAAGTTGGGGTCAAAGGGCTTGCCCAGCACCTCGATCTCCTCCACATGGAGGGCTTCCAGTGCCTTTGCCGCCTTATCCAGCGTCATGACCACGCCCTTTTTGTAGTTCTCATCGGTGGTGGGGGCGTTGGCTGCCATATCCAGCGTATCCAGAATGGGGATGATCTTTTCCACTGCATGGGAAACACCGTCGCCAAACTTCTGGTCGGCCTCGCGGGTGGAGCGCTTGCGGTAGTTGTCGTACTCGGCAGCCATGCGCAGCAGCTGATCCTTGGCCTGTGCAGCGTTCTTTTCCGCTGCATCCAGCTTTGCCTTAACGGCTTCCATCTCCCGTGCCTTCTTGTTGAACCAGCCGCCGTCCTTCTTCTTGTCCTCTTCGGCAGCGGCAGCTTCGGCAGCAGCCTGTTCGGGCGCTGCGGCAGCGGTCTTTTCCTCGGGGGCAGTTTCCGGCTGCTCGGTCTCGGGCACCGTGTTCTTTGCTTCTTCGCTCATTCCAGATCCTCCTTATAGATCACAGTCCGCCGTGGTACGGCAGCCTGCGGGGTGTCTTTTCGTTTACCGCTCATGCCCTCGCCCAGCTGGTCTGCAAACTCGTGCAGCAGGGGCATCAGCTTCTGGAAGGGCATCCGGGTGGGGCCGATCAGGGCAATGGAGCCCCACAGCCCGCCGCCTACCAGATACCGGTCGCTCACGATGCACAGCCCGGGGATCTGCGGTTCCAGATCCTCGCCCAGCAGCACGCTTTCGCTGCGGTTTTCCGGGGGGGCGATCAGGCTTGCGGCCTGTTCCTCGTCGTTCAGCAGGGTAAGGATATCACCCACCCGGCCGTCCAGCTGCGGCCAGTCCAGCAGGTACTGCTCGCCGCCCAGAAATACATGGGGCTTTACGCTGTCCTGCAGAATTGCGGCTGCGGCGCTGACCACCGGCACAAGCTCCGGTGCGATCTGGCTGCACAGCTCGCTGAGCATCCGGGTGGAAAGATCCACCGGTGCCACAAAGGTAAGGTTGCGGTTGAGCAGCGCCGCAAGGGCGGCTGCATTTTCCCGGGAAAGCCCGGTGCGTACCCGTGCCACCCGGGTGCGGACGTAACCGGCGGTGGTCACAGCCAGCACTGCGGCTGCGCTGCGGCCCACCTGCACCACCTCGTAATGGGCGATGCACAGATCCTCGGCGCAGGGGGTGCTGACGGCGGCGGTGCAGCCGCTGATGGCGGCCAGCGCCTTGGCAGCGCCCTGTGCCAGCTTTTCCGGCTCGTGGTCAAGGCTGGCGAACACCGCATCCACCCGGGCGCGGGTAACGCGGTCCAGCGGCTGATCATCGGTCAGCAGGTTGTCCAGATAATACCGGTAGCCCTTGGCGCTGGGCACACGCCCCGCGCTGGTGTGGGGCTGCTCCAGCAAGCCCAGCTTTGTCAGCGCCGCCATCTCGTTACGCAGCGTTGCGCTGGACACTGCCATGTCAAAGTAGTTTGCCAGCACGCTGCTGCCCACCGGCTCGCCCTCAAGGCCATACAGCGCCACGATCGCCTGCAAGACCCGTTGCTTGCGTGCATCCATCGTCATAGCGCCTGCCTCCTTTTTGTATCGCTTTTGTTTGTTTAGCACTCCTTGTTCCTGAGTGCTAAGACCATTATAACCGTTTTTGCCCTGCTGTCAAGCCCTTTGCAAAAATGTTTATAAAGATTCATAATTCTGTCATAAAGGGGATTCCCCCCTCAGGCAAGCGGGCTCGCCCTCTCAGTCACCTACGGTGACAGCTCTCCCAAAGGGAGAGCCCTTGGCATGGCGGGAAAGTTCGTGGTTGAAGGGCAAAGCCGCTTGCAAAATAACCCCTTCTGTCTTGCCGCTTTGCGTCAAGCCACCTTCCCCAAGGGGACGGCTTTAGCGGTAGCGGCAAAGTTTTCTTCCAAAAGAAAAAGCGCCTGAAACATTCGCTTTTGAATTTCAGAAAACTTAGCGAATTTCGTTACAGACGCTTCTATTTTAGCGAGCTCGGCATCTCCCCAAAGTGGGAGCCCTTGGCAGTCCACGCGAACTTCATCTCTTTGCCAAGGCCTCTCCCTTTGGGAGAGGTGGATTTGCGTAGCAAAGACGGAGAGGGCGAGGACGCTGACCTTGTGCAACAGTTTCTTTAATATTACATCTTACTCCTCCATCTGCTTTGCCAGAAAGGCCGCTGCCACTGCCACTGCCTTGCACTGGGCGTCCTCCGGGCAGGCGGTGCGGTCCTCGGTCAGCAGACCCACCGCGCCGGTCACGTCCCCGCCCGCCAGTACCGGCGCGGCGCATAGCAGCACCCGGGGTGCGCCCTCGCAGGGCAGCAGGGTCTTTTCCGGGTTGCCCGGGCTCTGGTAGGGCTTGCGGGCTTCCATCAGCTTTTCCAGCGGCTGGCTGATGCTGCGGTCTGCCAGCTCCCGCCGCCCGCTGCCGCTGACCGCCAGAATGCGGTCCCTGTCGCACACAAAGGCGGTCAGCGCAAACTGGCGGCTGAGCACCTCTGCCAGCTGGGCGGCAAGGGTGTTCACCTCGCCCATGGGCGAGTACTTTTTAAAGATCACTTCCCCATCGCCGGTGGTAAAGATCTCCAGCGGGTCGCCCCGCCGGATGCGCTGGGTGCGGCGGATCTCCTTGGGGATCACCACCCTGCCAAGCTCGTCGATGCGGCGCACGATACCGGTTGCTTTCATTTATAGTGTCCTCCTTTTGGTTTCCTTTGTATGTAGTATCTGTCAGCGGCGGCAAATTATACCGGCAGCGCATTTTTTGCTTTGCCCGCCGCATTGCGTTCCGGGCGGGGTTCTGCTACAATAAATAGGAATAAACCCAAAGAAAGCAGGTGTCCGCATGGCACACATCCTTATTCTGGGCGGCGGTGCCGCCGGACTGGCCGCTGCGCTGGCGGCTGCACAGACCGCGCCCGCTGCCCGCGTCACGGTGCTGGAGCGCAACCCCAAGGTGGGCAAAAAGCTGCTGGCTACCGGCAACGGCCGCTGCAATCTGGACAACACCGCCATTGCGCCGGAAAAATACTTCACCGCCGACCCCGCCGCGCTGCGGCCTTTGCTGGCGGCGGTGGATGCCGCCGCGCCGCTGGAATGGTTTGAGCAGCTGGGGCTGTACACCCGCACCGATGAAGCCGGGCGGGTGTACCCCTATTCCAATCAGGCGGCAGACGTGCTGGCGCTGCTGGAACTGCATTTGCAGCGGCACAAGGTACAGCTGCGCACCGGCTGCACGGTAAGCACCCTGCGGCAGAGCAAGGGCGGCTACGCCGTACAATTTGCAAACCCCGAGGGCGATATGGAAAGCCTGCGGACAGATGCCGTTATCTGCGCCATGGGCGGTGCTGCCGGGCCGCAGTTCGGCACGGACGGCTTCGGCACCCGCTTTGCCGCCGCCTGCGGCGGGCAGATGCGCCCGCTCTACCCCTGCCTGACCGCCCTGCAATGCGCAAAGCCGAACAAGAGCCTTGCGGGCATCCGCGCCAAGGCCGCTGCCCGCCTGCTGGACGGCGACCGGGTATTGGCTGAAGAAATGGGCGAGGTGCAGTTTACCGACTACGGGCTTTCCGGCATCTGCATCATGCAGCTGTCCGGCCTGCTTGCCCCCGGGCGCAGACCGAGAGCCCCGGTCGTGGAACTGGACCTGTTCCCGGAGCTGAGCGAGATGGACCTGACCCGTCTGCTTGCCCGGCACGCCATTCAGACTGCATCCGACACCCTTGCCGGGTTCTGGACAGGGCTGCTGAACGTCAAGCTGGGCTACGCCCTCTGGGAAGCTGCCAATATGCCCAACAACCGCTCGGTCAAGCAGATGCAGCCCCTCGCCCACGTTGCCAAGCACTGGCGGTTCGAGGGGCTTACCCCCTGCGGCTGGCGGCAGGCGCAGACCACCGGCGGCGGGCTTGCTCTGACCGAGGTGGAACCGACCTTCCAGTTCAGGGGCTGTCCGGGGCTGTACTTCGTGGGGGAAACGTTGGACTGCGCCGGAAGCTGTGGCGGCTTCAACCTGCACTGGGCGTTCGGCAGCGGCCTTGCTGCCGGGCGGGACGCCGCAAAGCACTTCCGCAGCAGCAAACGATAATAAAGAAAAAAGGGACTCTGAAACGCCCGCAAGCGTTTCAGAGTCCCTTTTATACTGTTCAGGCAGCTTTGTTCTCACCCTTGGAAAGCAGCTTTGCACGCTCCAGCGCGGGGCGCAGTGCCAGATACAGCACCACGGCGCAGGCGGTGGAAGCCACACTGTTCACAAAGGTGACGCCGCCGGCGATCTTGGTCAGCGCCTGTGCCACGGTGTACTCCTGCCCAAAGATGTACACGTTGCGGAAGTAGCCAAGGAAGGGATCGGTGAACACGTTCAGCAGCAGACCGGAACCCGCAGAGACGATCACCTTGACCAGATACCCGGCGCTGTGACGGTCCTGATCCCGCAGCTTGAACACCTTATGTGCCACGGCACCGCAGGTGATGCCGATGATGAACTTGAGCACGAAGGTGGTAATGGCGTAGCCCGGGTCACCGGCAAGGATATCTGCCAGTGCCAGACCGATGGCACCCGCCAGACCGCCGGATACACCGTCCAGCAGCAGCGCCGTCAGGGCGGTAAAGGTGTTGCCCAGATGGAACGAGGAGCCGCCGTAGAACGGGATGCGGAAGAACAGGTAAGCCACCAGACTCAGCGCAGCCATCACGCCGGTAAGCGCCAGCTCGTGCACCGTAAAACGGCGCTTGTACAGAACACTGAAAAACAGGATCAGGATAACGACGACTGCCAGCAGCAGCCACATTGCAGTAGTAGACATGATACTTTCCCTCCAATCACGCCGATAACCCCACAAAACTACTTGACATTTGGGTGTCCGGCGGGTATGCTCCTATTATACGCAGAACTGACCCTATGAAAATACCCAGAACAAAGTTTTTTTATGGGGTCAGTTTGACAAAATGCCTACACGGGAGGGACATTCTATGGTACATCTGACCACGGCACTGGACCCGGCTTCGGCGGTGCCGCTGTACGAGCAGCTCTACCGCAGCCTTGCCGCCGAGATGCGGGCGGGCACCCTGACGGCGGGCACCCGGATGCCCGGCAAGCGGCGGCTGGCGGCGGAGCTGTCGGTGTCGGTGAACACGGTGGACACCGCCTACCAGATGCTGGCGGCAGAGGGCTACCTGACCGCCCGGGAGCGCAGCGGCTTCACGGTGCAGGAGTATCTTGCCCTGCCGCAGGGGACGCAGCCGCCCGCCGCGCCCTCTGCGCCGGTGGCTGCGCACCCCGCTGACACTGCCCCGCCGGTACAGTTTGATCTATCCACCCGGGGCGTGGACCCGGGGCTGTTCCCCTTCCGCACATGGGCGCGGCTGCAAAAGGAGCTGCTTTACTCCGCGCCGGAACTGCTCACCCCCGGGGATGCCCGGGGCGATGCCGCCCTGCGGCAGGCGCTGGCAGGGTATCTGGCCGAGTACCGGGGCGTGCAGTGCGACCCGGAGCAACTGGTGGTGGGTGCAGGGCTGGAATATCTGCTGGGGCTGCTGGCACCGCTGCTGCCCGGCCCTGCCGCCGTGGAGACTCCCGGCTACCCCCGCGCCCGGCAGGTGCTGGAAAACAACGGCGTGCCCTGCCGCTGCCTGCCGGTGGACGCGGACGGGCTGTCGCTGACGGCTCTTTCCGCCAGCGATGCGGCGGTGTGCTACGTCACCCCCAGCCACCAGTTCCCCACCGGGGTCACCATGCCCGCCGGACGCCGGGCAGAACTGCTGCACTGGGCGGCCCGCGCCCCGGGGCGGCGGTACATCATAGAGGACGACTACGACTCGGAGTTCCGTTTCGATACCCGCCCGCTGCCCAGCTTGCAGGGCATGGCGGGCGCAGACGGCCCGGTGGTGTACCTGTCCACCTGCTCCCGCAGCCTTGCCCCGGGCATCCGCATTGCCTACATGGTGCTGCCCCGGCAGCTGCTGGGTGCGTGGCAAGAAAAATACGAGCTCTACTCCGGCACGGTGGGACGGTTTGAGCAGCAGACGCTGGCACGCTTTATCACCGGGGGCTATTTTACCCGGCATCTGGCGCGGGAGCGTACCGCCTACAAAGCCCGGCGGGATGCGCTGGTAGCGGCGCTGCGCAGTTCCTTTGCGCCGGAAGAGCTGACCCTTGCGGGGCTGCACACCGGCCTGCACCTGCTGGCACAGCTGAAAGACCCGCCGCCGGACGCCGCCCTGCGGGCAGCTGCCCGGCAGTACGGGGTGCGCTGTTCCCTGCTGAGCGACTACGACCTGACCGGCACGGCGCATTCTGCCGCCGGGACGCTGGTGCTGGGCTATGGCTCACTGCCGGACGCAGATTGCGCCGCCGCCGGGGAGAGGTTAAAAAAGCTCTGCACCGCCGCCCGGGAAGCATCGGACACCGTATAGTGCCCGCCTGCCCACTCTCCGGGCAGGGCATCGGCGGTGATGTCCACCGGCTCGGCGCTGGTGGCTAAAAATTCCAGTGTGCGCTCCAACGTTGCAAGGTCTACGGCAGTCAGGCTGGTCAGCAGGCTGCTGCTCACCTCCCGCAGACCCTGCGGCAGGGTGGTGGGCAGCAGCTCCAGCGCCTGCCGGAAAAATGCATCCCACACCGCCGCCCGGGCGGCGGCGCTGCGCCGGGGCGAAAGAGAAGTGTCGGCATCCAGCGCCACTAAAAAGCTGTGGGCATCGGCGGCGGAGATGCCCTGCACCCCGGTGCCCTTGCCGTACCGCGCCAGCTGCTCCGGGGTGAGCGCCCCGGTAAAGCCCACCCGCACTGCGCCGTACCGCGCCGCCAGCTTTGTCAGCACCGCCGGGGCGATGGCAAGATAGTCGGTATCCTCCGGCAGGGCGAATACCTCGCCCAGCGCTTCCCGGCAGCGGGCGGGTCCTGCGGCTGCGTAACAATCCGCAAGGGGGACGTTTTTGCCCCCAAAGGGCACTTCCAGCGCGGCGGGCACCGCCAGCAGATGGATGCAGTTCTGCCCGGCGTTCAGGTAGGCCAGCACAAAGCCCGGAGTCTCGTCTGCCACGCACAGCAGCACGGTGCACCGGTCGGCGGCCTTGGGCAGACGGATGGGCACTCCGCTCTGGCTTTTTGCGGCCTGCCGCAGACTGTTGCGTAGCTGGGCGCGGCTGAGCAGCACCGTGCCGCCCACCAGCGGCAGCAGCACCAGCAGGGCGGCGCACAGCGCCGCCCAGAAGGGACGCCAGCCGCTGCGTTTTGCGTGTTTCATGGCTCTTTCCTCCTTTTTGTGCATAAAGCATAGCCCACCGGGCGACCCTTTATGCAGAAAGGCAGGGATGCAGTATGGATCAAACAGAAAAAAACAACGAAAAAGACCGTGAGGAGCAGGAGGACTTCTGGCTGACACTGGAACCCCTTCCCGTCCCCGACCCCGAAAAGACCCCCGCACCGCATGAGGAGTAATGGCGCTGCATAGGATGGTAAGGGAACTCCCTCAGTCAAAACCTGACGGTTTTGCCAGCTCCCTCGGGGAGGGGGCCTTTGGCATGGCGGGACAGTTTCCGTCTAAAGTGCAAAGCTTGCGGGCGTGCCTGCTCCCCCGGGGGGAGCTGTCGCGCAGCGACTGAGGGGCTATAAATGGAGAAGCGAAAAAAGCGTTAAAGCGATAGCGCCGACTGGCGCAGCGCTAGCTTTTTTGTGCTTCGACTTCTTCTTTAGGATTGTCAAGGGCGAGCAGCCCTTGGCCTGTTGCGGGGTGGGTGGAGTCCAGAGGTAGGGAGGGGGGAGTCGGAACACCCCTCCCTGCCTCTGGCCCAGCGGAGCGTCCCTGCACGCTGAAGGCAAGCAGTAACTTTTCATCATCAAAGGAGGCCACAGGATGCCGGAGGGGTTCATGCGTGGGATCGAGGCTTTGAACGGCATCGTGTGGGGACCGATGGGGCTGGGGCTGCTCTTCGGCACCGGGCTGCTGCTGACGGTGCGCACCGGGGGCTTCCAGCTGCGGCGATGGGGCTACTGGATGCAGCATACCCTCGGCGCTATCCTGACCGACCGGAGCGTCACCGCCCATACCGCCCGCGAGGAACAGGCCATCAGCCAGTTCCAGAGCCTGTGCACCGCGCTGGCGTCCACCATCGGCACCGGCAACCTTGTGGGAGTGTCTACCGCCATCCTTTCCGGCGGGGCGGGGGCGGTGTTCTGGATGTGGGTCATGGCGCTGCTGGGCATGATGACCAGCTACGCCGAGAACGTGCTGGGCATCTACTACCGCCGCAAAGACCCGGCGGGCGGCTGGCGCGGCGGGCCGATGTACTACCTGCGGGACGGCCTTGGCGGCAAGCCGGGGCGGGTGCTGGCGGTGCTGTTTGCCGCGTTTTGTGCGCTGGCAAGCTTTGGCATCGGCAACCTGAGCCAGCTCAATTCCATCGCGGGCAACCTGAACGCGGCTTTTGGCGTGCCGGAAGCCGTTACCGGCGCGGTGCTGGCGGCAGTGTCGGCGGTGATTTTGCTGGGCGGGCTCAAGCGTGTGGCTGCGGTGGCGGAAAGGCTTGTCCCCGCCATGGCGCTGCTGTACATCGTGGGTGCGCTCACCGTGGTGGGGGTGCACATCACCGCCGTCCCGGCGGCGCTTGCCGCCATCGTAAAGGGCGCGTTCGGGCTGCGCGCCGCCGGTGGGGGCATCGTAGGCTATGGGCTGTCCCGGGCGGTCACTTGGGGCTTTAAGCGGGGTGCTTTTTCCAACGAAGCGGGACTTGGCTCCTCGGTGATGGTACACGCGGCTTCCAACGTAAAAGAGCCGGTGCAACAGGGGATGTGGGGTATTTTTGAGGTGTTTGCGGACACCATGGTGGTGTGCACCCTGACGGCGCTGGTGGTGCTGACCTCCGGCTTTGTGGATCTGGACACCGGACGCATCACCGCCGGGGCGGCAGGCAGTGCGCTGGTGGGGCAGGCCTTTGACGCCGTTTTCGGCACGCTGGGGTCAAAGCTCATCGCGGTGTGCATTCTGCTGTTCGCTTACTCCACCACCCTGGGCTGGAGCTGCTACGGCTGCAAGGCCGTGGAGTATCTCTTCGGCGCAGGGGCAGGGGCAGGCTACCGGGTGCTGTTCGTGGCGCTGATGCCGGTAGGCGCGGTGATGCGGCTGGACCTTGCATGGACGCTTTCCGACACCTTCAACGGCCTGATGATGCTGCCGAACCTCATCGGCGTAATTGCGCTGTCCGGTACGGTGGTGCGCATTACCCAAAACTACCTTGCCCGTAAGCTGCACGGCAGCCCCGCGCCGCCGCTGTTGTCGGCGGGTGAGACGATTTAGAATGCGCTCCGCGTTGCTCTGCGCATCATCAGCGGAAAAAAGATTTTTAATTTGTGGGTTCTGAAAAGCCTGCGGGCTTTTCAGAACCCCTTTTTCACAAGTGGGGTCGTAACCGGGAGCAGTCGCTCTGCGGTTAGCGTCCTCGCCCTCTCCGTCATCGCTACGCGATGCCACCTCTCCCAAAGGGAGAGGCCTTGGCAAAGAGATGAACTTTGCGTGGATTGCCAAAGGCTCCCACTTTGGGGGAGCTGGCAAAGCCGTTAGGCTTTGACTGAGAGGGCGAGGACGCTTGCGGGGGAGATACCTCTTGTCCCGGGGCGGGGTTTGTGCTATGCTAGGGGGTACAAGCGATTTTTTGCGCTGAGAGGAGGAACCCCATGGCCGCCGTAAAAACACGGAATACCGCTACCCTTATGACCGAGGGCAGCATTGTAAAAAGCCTGCTGCTGTTTGCCCTGCCGCTGATCTTCGGCAACCTGCTGCAGCAGATGTATAATACCGCCGACAGCATCATCGTGGGCAATTTTGTGGGCAGCAATGCCCTTGCCGCTGTGGGCTCCAGCGGGTCGCCCATCTACCTGCTCATCGGCTTCAGTCAGGGACTGGCCGTAGGTGCGGGCGTGGTGGTCTCGCAGTATCTGGGCGCGGGCGACCACAAGGAGACCCGCGAGGCGGTGCACACCGCCCTTGCCATTGCAGTGGTCATGGGGCTTTTGCTGACCGTGGGCGGCGTTGCCTACGGGCGCGCTTTGCTGGTGGCCATGAACACCCCCGCCGAGGTGCTGGCAGACGCTGTGACCTATATCCGCATCTACTTTGGCGGGGTGCTGTTCAGCGTGGTGTATAACATGACCGCCGGCATCCTGAACGCCGCCGGCAACTCCCGGCGCTCGCTGGTGTATCTGGCATGGGCGTCGGTGACCAATATCGTGCTGGACCTTGTGTTCATCGTGGGGCTGCGGATGGGGGTGGCAGGCGCTGCCATCGCCACCGACTTAAGCCAGCTGGTGTCCTGCGTGCTGAGCCTGCGTTTTCTGATGAAAAGCGAGGACGCCTGCCGGGTGGAGCTTTCTGCCATCCGGCTGCACCGCAAAATGGCAGGCCGCATTATCCGGGTGGGTCTGCCCACCGGTATCCAGAACATGGTCATCTCCTTTTCCAACGTGCTGGTGCAGGCCAGCGTGAACAGCTACGGCGCCGCCGCCATGGCGGGCTTTGCAGCCTACATGAAGATCGATGGTTTCAACATTTTGCCGGTCAGCAGCATCAGCATGGCTGCCACCACCTTTGTGGGGCAGAACTACGGTGCGGGGCGTCTGGACCGGGTAAAGCGCTCGGTGTGGGTCACCCTTGCCATCGGGGTCATCTACACCCTTTGCACCGGCGCGGCCCTGCTGGCCGGGCAGGATGCCATCCTGCACCTGTTCACCGCCGACGAGGCCGTGGTCACCTACGGCAAGCTTGCCATGCGGTGGTTCTGCCCGTTCTACTTCCTGCTCAGCATCCTGCACGGCCTTGCCGGTGCCGTGCGCGGCACGGGTGCCAGCATCCCGCCCATGGTGGTGCTGCTGGTCTCGCTGTGCCTGTTCCGGGTGGTGTGGATCCAGTTTCTGCTGCCCTTCTTCCCCGGCATCGAGGGCGTGTTCATCCTCTACCCCGTCAGCTGGGGTCTGGGCGCAGTGCTCATGATCCTGTATGCATGGAAGGGTAAGTGGATGGAGTATCATACATAACCATTTTTATAAACAACGACCCGCCGCACTGAAGGAGGTGCGGCGGGTCGTTGTTTTTTCAGGAACTTCTGCAGCTTACCATGCAAAGCCCACGGAGTCCATGTCGATCTTCTTTTCCACCAGACCCAGACGGCTCTCGATGAAGTTCACCGCCATATCCGGCCACTGGGCGATCTGGGTGTAGTAATCCACATAGCCCTTGGTGCCAGTGCCCAAGCCCACACCGTGGGGCGCATCGGGTGCCAGATAGAAGCTGAAATCTTTGAAGGTATTCGCGCACTCCGGCAGAGAGGGCAGCATCATAGCGCTCAGGCCGTCCTTCTGCCCCACAACACCAAAGACCGGGGGCAGGTTGGGATTCTTCGTGAAGTCCAGACCGGTGACGAACAGTCCGTAGATGGGGATCGCAACATTCAGGTCAGCGCTCTCATAGTCCACAGCATCGCAGACGTAGCTGGGGTAGACCTTATCCGGGGTATTCGTAGTGCCGAACTGGTCGGCCACCACCTGCATCACATTCATGCCGCCAGCAGAGAAGCCCACAGCAATCATGATATCGGTCTTGCCGATGTGTTTTTCAGAGGCGTTGTGGCGGATGTAGCGGATAGCGCGTGCCAGATCCAGCCGCTGATCCACAGCGGCATAAGGGTTGACGCGGCGCTGCAGCACAAAGGCGTTGTAGCCGTTCTTGTTGAAGAACTCGGCCACAGGATAGCCCTCCACCACGTTGTTGCGGTGGGTGCTGCCGCCGCCTGCAATAATGATCACGTTGCCCTTCACCTTGCCCTGATCTCGCAGCAGGTACGGGTTCAGGAAGGGACGGAAGCCCTCGTTATCGTAGCAATTTTCCCAGTTGGTGGGCAGCGGAGATTCCACGGCCATCTGATCTCCCCAAATTTCCCAAACGGTGCTCTTGGGGTCCTTGATCTGGCGCAGCGCCTTGCGGGCATTGGTCAGAGCAACACACATATCGTAGTGAGAAGCATTGATGCCGGGCGCAGCTGCACCGTCCACCTTCTCGTACTGAGCGCGGGACAGCTTGTGGAACAACACATAGAACTTGTCAAAATCGCCCCGGAAAGCAGCCGGATAAAAGGCCACCTCGCGGGAGAGACGGAGTTCCTCTGCCACCATGGCCTGCACCTCAGCATCGGTGTGCACGCCAGCGTTCTCAGCAAAGGATGCGGGCACCATGCCAGCCACTGCGCCCATGGTCACGGCAGAAGCGGCGGAAAGCTTCATAAAGTCTCTTCTGTTCATCATCATTTCTCCTTTTAAATGCAGACGGCTCATTTGTGCAGAACAAAGCCGCCCGAAGCTGTACAGCAAACGCCCTGCTGCCGGGCCCAACGGACATTTCGACAGTATCGCGCCGTCGGAATCTGTGCAAAGCGTATCACAAATCAGATGGATTGTAAATAGATTTCATCGCTTTTGAGCAAAATTGATATATTAGTATGCCAGTTCTTGTGAAAATCGACAGGCGTTGGACGGGCACAAAAAAGGACTGCCGTACATCTGCACGGCAGTCCTTTTTTGTATTATTACAGCTTTTCAAACACCAGAAAGCGGAAGGCGATGGTGGTGGTGAGCTGCGGCAGAGCCGCAAGGCGGGCAGCACCGTCGCGGGGCGTTTTCCAGTAGTAGGGGGTCATGGCGAACAGGGCTTCCAGCTGGGCGGCGGGCACGGTGATGGTTCCCTGCACCTCCCGCTCGTCGATGGCACGGAAACCCGGGTACTCCACCTGCTGCACCGGGTTCTTATAGGGCTTTTCATAGAGCACGGCCTTCATCTGGTACAGATGCTCTGCCCCCGGCACAACGTAGATCATGCGCCCGCCCGGGCGCAGCACCCGGCTGAACTCCTCCTGCGCAAAGGGCGAAAAGCAGTTCAGCAGCACGTCTGCCCAGCCGGTGCGCACCGGCTGGCTGAAGCTGGACGCCACTGCATACTGCGCTGTGGGCAGCGCCTTTGCAGCCAAGCGCACGGCGGGCTTTGCGATATCGAACCCGGCCAGCTGCAACGGCTTTTCCGCCGCCGCGAACTGCTGCGCGATGCAGCGGTCGTACCAGCCCTCGCCGCAGCCTGCGTCCAGCAGATGCAGCGGGGCATCCGGGGCGGCGGGCACGCCGTGGGCAAGGCACAGCTCCCCCAGCGCCTGCCCGAAAATGCCGTAGTATCCGGCGTTCAGGAAGGCGCGGCGGGCGGCAACCATCTCCTTGCTGTCCCCGGGAGCTTTGGTGCGCATACTCTGCACCGGCAAAAGATGCCAGTAGCCCTCCCGGGCGCGGTCAAAGCAGTGGCCTTTTTCACATTTCAGGTCGGTCTCCCCTTGCAGTACGCCGCCGCACAGGGGGCACTGCCACGGGGCAAAGGCTTCGTTCCGGCTCATACTTCTTCGCTGTGATCCTCAATGGGTGCGGTGGCACCGCCGTGGGCGTCCATATACTCCTCAAAGCTGGTGTACTTCTGCTGGGGCGGGCGGCGGCTGATGAGCATCAGCCCCGGGTCCTCGTCCCGGGCGGCGGCATTGCGGCCGCGGCGGGCAGGCTCGGCCTTGGGGGCGCGGGGTGCGCTGCCGGTGCGGTTCTGATTGCCTGCGCTGCCGCGCTCGTTACGGGCAGGACGGGCGTTGTTGCTCTGGGCTGCGGGGCGGGCATTGCGCTGTTCACCCCGGTCGCTGCGGTCATTGCGGCGGCTGCCGCTGCGGTTTGCGTTCTGGTTATTCTGGGGCTCCTGTGCGCTGCGGATGGCGGGTGCTGCCGGGGCGGCAGGGATCTTGCGTGCCGGGCGCAGCGGGGTGGCCTCCGGGGCGCTGACAAAATGGGGATCGAACTTGGGCTGGGCGTTGCTGCCCCGGGCGGGGGCGGCATTCTCGCGGCGGGTGCGGGGCGCTGCCGTCTCCTTGGGGGCGTTTGCGCCCCGGTTGTTGGCGCGGCGGTCGTTGCGGACCCCGCGCTTTGCGTTGCTGTCTTGCATCAGTGTTTCCTCTTTTTTCGGTTTTGCAGGCACCGCGTTCTTTGCGGCCTTCGGCTCCTGCTTCGGCGCGGGCGCAGCTGCCTTTGCAGCTTTTGCGGGCGCAGTTTCGGCCTGTTTTTTCGGTGCTTCGGCCGGTTTTTCTGCTTCGGGGCGGGGCTTTTTGCCGCGCACAGGCAGCACGGGGCGCATCGGGGCGGGCACGCCGTCCCACGGGTGGCCGGATACCACCGGGATCTTGCGGCGGTTCAGCTTTTCAATGCCTGCCAGATACTCCTGCTCCTCCGGGGCGCAGAAGCTGACGGCGGTGCCGTCCGCACCGGCGCGGGCGGTGCGCCCAATGCGGTGCACATAGGTCTCCGGCACCTCGGGCAGGTCGTAGTTGAACACATGGGAAAGCTCGCTGATATCAATGCCGCGTGCGGCGATATCGGTCGCCACCAGCACCCGGGTCTTGCCGGACTTGAAATCCTCCAGCGCGGTCACGCGGGCGGTCTGGCTCTTGTTGCCGTGGATGGCGGCGGCGGGGATGCCCTGCTTTGTCAGATCCTTTGCGATCTTATCCGCGCCGTGCTTGGTGCGGCTGAACACCAGTGCGTTGACCACCGGCGGCTGTAAATTTTTGATGAGCCACGGCAGCAAGAGCTTTTTGTTGCCCTTTTCCACATAGTACAGGCTCTGCTGGATGCGGTCGACGGTGCTGGACACCGGGTCCACCTTGACAAAGGCAGGCTCGTGCAGGATGCCGGCAGCCAGCTGCTCGATCTCGGCGGGCATGGTGGCGCTGAACATCAGGTTCTGGCGCTGGACGGGCAGCTTTGCAATGACCTTTTTCACGTCATGGACAAAGCCCATGTCCAGCATCCGGTCGGCCTCGTCCAGCACAAAGATCTCCAAAGCGGACAGGTCGATAAAGCCCTGCCCGATCAGGTCGTTCAGCCGTCCCGGACAGGCGATAAGGATGTCCACGCCCTTTTTCAGCGCTTCCACCTGCGGAGCCTGTCCCACGCCGCCAAAGATGACGGTGCTGCGCAGTTTCAGGTACTTGCCGTAGGCTTCAAAGCTTTCGCCGATCTGCAAGGCCAGTTCCCGGGTGGGGGTCAGGATCAGCGCACGGACAGCGCCCTTGCGGCGGGGCGCATTGGCGGTGAGCCGGTCCAGCATGGGCAGCGCAAAAGCCGCCGTCTTGCCGGTACCGGTCTGGGCGCAGCCCATCAGATCCCGGCCAGCCAGCACCGGCGGGATGGCCGCTGCCTGAATGGGCGAGGGGGTCTCGTAGCCCGCTTCCTGCACAGCGCGCAGCAGCGGGGCGGACAGATTCAGTTCTTTAAATGTCATGGTTCTCCTATTATTCTGTGATCTTCCGGCACTCGATGTAGTAGCGCTTTTCCTCCGCGTGTCCCATGCTGAAGGTCTTGCGGGGCAGCACACCGCCCATCACAACGCCGCGGAACAGGTCGCTCTTGGCGAAGGGCGGCATCAAAAACGCCACGGCACCCTGCTTGCACAAAGCGCGCACAGCCGGTTCGTCATGCACATAGTCCACCTTTGCTTCCGGGTGGCGCTCGATATAGTCCGAAATAAAATCGTCGATGGTGCCCACGGTCAGCGGCTCGGTGGGGTCCTCAAAGCTGAGCACATTAGCCATGTGGGGGCCCGCCAGCGTAAAGGGCTGCTTTTTGCTGCCGCCAAAGCAGCAGCCTGCCATGTTGGCGTCGCTCCATGTAATGAGGCTCAGCAGCACGGTGGCGCAGTCCACGTTGAACAGTACCCGGTGGATGGGCTCGATCTCGATAGCCGGGGAGTGCACGTTGCACACCTCTGCCAGACACCAGCGGGCGGGGTGATTCTCTGCCTGCTCCGGGGTCAGGGTCTTTTTCAGCTCCTCCCAGCAGGCTTTTGCGGTAGCCAGCGAGTGGTTGCCGTCGCCCACTGCCAGCGTCAGCGGGTCGCGGCGGGTGGCATCGGGGTATTTCTTGTCAAATTCTTCCTGACTGCCCAGCACGGTCAGCGCGTTTTCGATCTGCGCGATGAGGGCGGGGTCCTCCACCGCCCAGCCGGCCACATGACCGCCGCCCAGCATCAGCTCGCCCTCGTACACCTTGGGCAGGCTGTCCTTGTGGGCGGCAATGGGCTCGATGAGGGTGCAGTCCGGGTCATCCGCCAGCATCATGATGTGGGGCGTTTCCAGCGCAGCGCCGGTGCGCACCTTCATGCGGGGCGGGATGCGGCTTTCCACGGTGCACTCGCTGGGACGCACGGTGCATTTTTCGCCACGGCGGTAGCTGTAAGCTTCCAGGTCCACACGCCCCACAAGACCCTGCCGCACCCGGCCGCTCTGCTCGGTGCGCTCCACATAGATAAAGCCGTCCACCGCCCGGGTGAGCACGTTCTGGGCGTAATCCTGCATGGTGGCGTGGATCTTTTCCACCCGCGCGTCAGCGTCTCCGTCCTCCAGATATACCTCCGGCAGGATCAGGTTCAGGGTGCTGGGCGCACCCGCAGCGGTCTTTTCTGCCCGCTGCCAGTAGCTGCGGTCGCTGGTAAACTGGTCACAGGCGATGCAGCCCCACTGCTCCAGCGGCACCTGCTCCGAAGGCAGCAGGATGTGTGCAGGTGCAAAACAGGTAGTCGGTTTCATAGTCGTTTCCTCCCCTCTTTATTGCAATTCAACTTTTTCAATGCAACAGCAACAACGTTGAATTGCATATCGCAAATATGCTGTTTGAATGTTGCGCTAATTTTTTGACTTGCGATAAAAGCCGCTTTTCAGCGGAATGCTGCGGCGTCGTGCACCACAACGTGCTGCACACCGGCGTCGGCAGCGGCCTGCTCCAGTGCAGCGCGGCTGTCCGCGTCCAGTGCGGTGCTGCTGGTGACCAGCAGATTCTCCATGCCAAGGGACACGCCGGTGGTGCCAAGGGCATCGGTGGCGGCGGTGCACAGTGCGTCCGGGTAGCTGACCCACAGGGTCACGCTGCCTGCAAAGCGGGTCTGCCACGCGGCGATATCGGCGGTAAGCTGGGCGGCGCGTCCCTCCCGGCTCTTGCCGCCGGAAGCACCGAAGTCCTGCTTGCGGGTGATGATATTGGGGAACTGCACCCCGGTAAGCACCACCTGCTCGTAGCCCATGCCCTGCACCTCTTCAATGAGGTCGCCGACATACTGCACCGCGCTTGCGGCAAAGGGGTTCATCCACGCCTTGCCGCCCTTGGCTGCGCTGACGTTGTCCAGCCAGAGGCTGTTGCCGTCGTAGTGCACGCCCATGCTGCGGTCGGTGTACACCGACACCGGGTCGGTAAAGGCGGCAAGCTGTGCCGCCGGGATAATGCCTTCTTCCCGCAGGATGGCGGCGATGCTTGCCGCATCCACCGGGCTTTCGGTGATGCTTTGGGCGGCATTTGCCACCCCGGAAGCGTAGTACACCGTGCCAGCGGCGTCCTTCAGGGTGACAAGGGCGTAGTCTGCGCCCTGCTGCTTCAGCTGCCGGGCAGCGGCGCGGATGGCGGCTTCATCGGTCAGGGCTGTCACGTCCAGCTCTGCCCAGCTGCCGCCGGTGATGGCCTTGCCGTCCAGCGGCTTTTCCTTCTCCGGCTCCGGCTCAGACGCTGCCTGCGAAGCGGCGGCGCTGCTTGCCGCCGCAGAGGAAGCGGCTGCTTCGGCGCGGGAAGCGCTTTCGGCTTCCAAGTCCCGATCCTTGACCACGGTATACCATGTGTGGGTGGCCCAATCCAGCACATGGGGTGCGGCAAACCATGCGGCTGCCAGCACTGCCGCCACCAGCACAACAATGCCGATGCCGCGCTTTACGCGCGTTTCCCGGCTGTAAAAGCTGCGGTTATAATGCTTGACCTTCTGACGTTTATACTTAGCCATGGTATCCTTTCCTCCCTGTCTGCATTACAGGATAACGGAATGTCCGGTAAAGCCATAGATTGCCAGCGCCAGCACGCCGATATACACCAGCGTGATGGGCAGGCCGCGGAATGCTTTGGGGATGGCTTTGCTGCGCAGGCGGTGGCGCGCTTCGGTGACCAGCAGCACCGCCAGCACATAGCCGATGCCGCTGCCAAGGCCAAAGCCAAGGCTTTCGCCAAGGGTAAAGCTCTGGGTGCGCTCCACCAGCACCGTGCCCAGCACGCCGCTGTTCAGCGCGGCCAGCGGCACGATGCGCAGCAGCTGGGCGCGGCGGGGCAGGCTGCGCAGCAGCCACAGCACCAGATGCTCTGCCAAGCACACCACGGCAATGCTGGCGATATACACCAGCGGGCGCAGCTGGGCGCGGTTATCCAGCGGGGCGATGAATCCGCCGGCAATGAAAGCCACGGGTGCTACCAGCACCTGCGTGATGCACAGCATCATGCCGAACAACGCGCTGCTGGTGCGGTCGTCCCCCACCAGCTGCACCATGCGGGACACGCCCAATGCACGGGTAAAGACAGCATTCTGTGCAAAAATAGCCAGCAGTGCATAGCTGAAAAACACTGCTGAGCTGCTTACAACTTCCTTCACGGTTCGCGGTCCACCTCCTTCTGGTAGTGCACGGTCAGGGTATCCTGCGCTTCCTTTTTCAGATATTCCTTGCGCTTTGCGGCAGCGGCGCGCCAGATGGCGCACAGGATGCCCAACACGATAAAGCCGCCCGCCGGCATTTTAGCCAGCGGCAGCAGCGCCCAGCGCCCCACCGGGGCACCGAACACGGTGCCAAGGCTGAGCCACTCGCGCACCACGCCCACCACCAGCAGCAGCGCGTAGCCCACGGTGATGCGCACGCCCTTGGAAATGGCCTTATGCACCGTCTCCTGCACGCGGCCGAAGCGGTAGGTCAGAAGCGGCTCCACTACCAGCATGGGCAGGTAGATGCCAAGGTTCAAAAGACCGGTGCCAAACACAAAGTTCAAAATGGGATACGCCGCCAGATACACCACAGCGGCGCTGGCTGCGTACAAAAGTGCACGGGGCAGCAGTTTTTTCTGCAGCTGTGCGGGCGAGGGTTCCTCGTCCCGCAGGGGCACAAGGCGGCTGAGCAGGCAGGCCAGCACGCGGGAGGGCACCAGCAGCAGCGCCACCGCCGCCGCCAGCATCAGGCTGTTCTGGCCGGTGGTAGCCACGACCACCAGCGGTGCCAGACCCATGCCCTGCATGACCACCGGGTTATTCAGGAACACGCGGTCGTGATGGGCAAACTTTTCGGGATCTTGCAAGATCAGCTCCGCAGTACGCTTTTTCATTCCGCAGCCTCCTTTCGTTCGGACGGCAGACGGTGCAGCAGACGGTACAGCCGCTCCTCGGTGCGGTCAATGAGCGCGGACACACTGTTGACGGCCAGCAGTGCAAAGCAGACGCCGGTCTCGTACACGCCAAAATAGCGGAAGCCCATGGTGGCAGCACCCACCAGTGCGCCGTACAGGATGCGCCCAAGCCGGTGATGGGCACAGGTGTATGGCTCGTTGAGCAGGAACACCGCGCAGAACAGCATTGCACCAGTGTGCAGCTCGTCCCTGATGCCCTGCAGGCGGGGCATCAGGCTGCTGAAGAGGGTGCTGTCTGCCAGACCTACCTGCCGCGGGAAGAAGAAAGCGATGAGCCCGCAGGTGATGAGAAAGCTCGCTGATGCGCCGATGTGCACGTCCTTCTGGGTCCACAGCACAAGGCCGCAGGCCAGAATGACCAGCGCCGCGCCGGTGCCCATGGGGGCGGCAAACTCGCCCAGCGCGATGGCAAGGGAGTTCAGGTTCAGGATGCCGCCGCTGCGCAGGGTATCCTCGATGGTGCTGCTCACCGGCACGGCGGAGGCGTTCCACAGGGGCAGCGGGGTGTAGGGCTGCGGGTAGCGCACCACCTGCTCCGGCCACGATACCGCCGCCACGGCGTAGCCCACGGCAGCGGGGTTGAAGGGATAGCTGCCGTAGCCGCCAAAGACCTCCTTGCCGATGAGGACGCCCGCCAGCACCGCCACCACCAGCACATAGATGTCCACGGTGGCGGGCATGAGCAGGGCGATGATCAGGCTGAAGCTCTCGTTGGAGAGATCTTTATTGGTGTACACCCGATGGCGCAGCAGCGCCACCAGACGGTCGCACAGGTTGCCGGTAAGCAGGGCGACGCCGCACAGCAGCAGCGGACGCGCCCCGTAGAAATAGCAGGCCATGCACAGCAGCGGCACACACAGCCAGAAAACGTGCCTATAGTACCGCCCGGTCTTTTGCAGCTGCCGCTCCTGCTCTTGGATCAAAGCTTCATCCATATACAGCCCTCCTTACAGGCTGGCCAGTGCGCCCACAGCCGCAGCGGGGTCGGCAGCGCCGAACACGGCACTGCCCGCCACCAGCACGTCGGCGCCGGCTTCCACGCACAGGGGTGCAGTGGCGGCATCCACGCCGCCGTCCACCTCCAGCAGGTAGGAAAGGCCGCGTGCTTCCCGCTCCGCCTTGAGCCAGCGGAGCTTATCCAGCGCCGAGGGCATGAACTTCTGCCCGCCGAAGCCGGGCTCCACGCTCATCACCAGCACCAGATCCAGCTGATCCAGCCACGGTGCCAGCGCCTGGGCCGGGGTGCCGGGCTTGATGGTCAGACCCACCTTGCAGCCCAGCGCACGCACGGCATCAATGGTGGCCTGAATCTCATCTTCGCACTCCAGATGAAAGTTATACAGGGTCGCACCGGCCTTGATGAAAGGCTCGGCGTATTGCAGCGGGTGGCTGATCATCAGATGCACGTCGTAAAAGGCATCCGGCAGCGCCTTGTGCAGGCTTTTGAGCACCGGCACGCCAAAGCTGATGTTGGGCACAAAATGCCCGTCCATCACGTCGTAGTGCAGCATCTGTGCGCCGGCATCCAGCACCATGCGGCAGTCTGCACCCAGCTTGCCAAAATCAGCAGAAAGAATAGAAGGACTTACGATGGCCATAATATTTCATTACGCTCCGTTATTTTTAGCAGTTTTTATCCCACGCGTTGTGCATTTTGCAGGGTTTTCCCGCCCGGAAAACACACGGGCATGGTTACTCTTTAGTTTACATGAAAACGGCCAAAAAATCAAACCCGCAGCCGTTTTTTTCACTGAAAAGTCGTAAATAGCGCAAAAAGTCCATAAGGCGGGCTCGCCCTCTCAGTCACCTTCGGTGACAGCTCTCCCAAAGGGAGAGCCCTTGGCATAGCGGCAAGGTTTTCGGTCAAGCCGTAAAGTTTACCGCACCAGAAGATTTCAGCATCGCAAGGTTTCCGGTCAGAATATAAAGCTTACGGTTTCGCCAGAGGCTCTCCCTTTGGGAGAGCTGGCAAGCCCGACAGGGCTTGACTGAGAGGGCGAGCCCGCTGACCGGTCACCAGCGCCGCCCCCCAAGCGCCAAAGCAGCCAGACCGCCCGGGCGGGGCAGTCTGGCTGCAGGTCTTATTCTACCGGCTTCATGCTGGCGGGGTCTTCCACCGCGCCGGGCTGACCGGCGGCGTCCGGCAAGCGCTTCATGCCGCCGGGATTAGGGGAACAGGTGGGCAGGGTGAACACAAAGCGGCACCACTCGCCCTGCTGGCTCTCCACGCGGATCTGTCCGCCGGCCAGATTGACCAGCACCTTGCAGATGTTCAGCCCAAGGCCGGAGCCGCGGGCGTGCAGGCCGCGGGAGCGATCCTCCTTGTAGAACCGCTCGAACACATAGGGCAGCGCCTCCGGGCTGATGCCCTGCCCGGAGTTCCAGATGGAGATCTCAGCTTCGGGGCCAAGCTTTTCTACGCTGAAGCGGATGGTGCCGCCCGCCGGGGTGAACTTGATGGCGTTGTCCAGCAGATTATACGCCACCTGATGGATCAGGTCAGGGTCGGCGTAGACCAGCACCTTTTCGTCCATGGTCAGGCCTTCCAGCTCGATCATGCCGTCGTTGATGCGCTGCTCTGCCGCCAGCGCCACGCCGGTCAGGGTCTCCCAGATATTGAACATCCGGGCGTTCACCTGATACTCTCCGCTTTCCAGCTTGGAGAGATCCAGCATATTCTGGATGAGCCGCGCCAGACGCCCGGTCTCCTCGCTGACCAGCTGCAGATAGTGGTTCTGCATCTCGGGCGGGATGGTGCCGTCCAGAATGCCGTCCACAAAGCCCTTGATGGTGGTCATGGGGGTGCGCAGCTCGTGGGCGATGTTGCCCATGAACTGTCCCCGGGAGTTATCATTGGACTGGATATTCTCCGCCATCTGGTTAAAGGTGCGGGCAAGGTCTGCCACCTCGCCATCGCCCTCCACGCCCTCCACGCGGACGGAGAGGTCGCCGCCGCCAAAGCGCTGGGCGGCATCGGTGACCTTTTGCAGCGGGTCGGTGAGCTGACGCATCAACAGGCGGGTCAGCACGCTGGCGCACAGCAGCATCACGCAGGCGGACATGAGGAAGTTGGACCAGAACTGCTGTTTGAAATCGGTGAGTTGCGCACCGGAGGAGCACAAAAACAGCCAGCCGCTGAACAGGCTCTGGTCGTCGATGGTCTCCACCGCCGCGATATAGCTTTTTTCGGTCAGGGCACCGCCCAAATCGCCGAAAGCGTGGTAGTGCCGGGCGTCCGGGTCAGCCACTGCATTGGCGCGCTGGCAGATGTCCAGCGGCACGGTGCCGGTGGTAAGCTTTGCCGGGTCGGAGGCAATGAGCACATTGCCCTGCCGGTCGGTGAAAAACAGATACGCCTCGGCGCTCTCGCCGATGATCTCCAGCTTGGTGTTCAGCGCGTCCAGCTCTGCGCCCTGCGGCATGGTCTCGCTGTTTACCAGATACTCTGCGGTGCGCTTGGCAACGTTTACCACCTGATCCAGTGTTTCGTATCGATCCTTCGCAAAATAATTCTTGAACAGTACCCACTCCGAGCAGCCCATCAGCACGATGCCCAGCACCATCAGGGTGGACACCATGGAGAAAAAGGCCGTGGAGATACTTTTACGCATTACTGACGCACCTCGAACTTATAGCCCACGCCCCAGACGGTTTTCAGCTCCCACTTATCGGAAGCCCCGGCCAGCTTTTCGCGCAGACGCTTGACGTGGACATCAATGGTGCGGCTGTCGCCGTAGTACTCAAAGCCCCACACCTCGTCCAGCAGCTGGTCGCGGGTGTACACGCGGTTGGGGTGGGATGCCAGACAGTTGAGCAGCTCCAGCTCCTTGGGGGGAGCTTCCACCACCTTGCCCTTGACCCGCAGCTCGTAGCTGTTCATATCCAGCCGCAGGTTGTCGAACTCGATGACGCCCTCGGTGCTCTCGGCGGCTGCGGAGGTCGTCTGGCAGCGGCGCAGCACCGCCTTGATGCGCGCCACCACCTCTTTTGCGTCAAAGGGCTTTACCATGTAATCGTCTGCGCCCAGCTCCAAGCCCAGTACCTTGTCGAAGGTCTCGCCCTTGGCGGTAAGCATCATCACCGGGGTGTTGCCCGCCTTGCGGATGCGGCGGCAGACCTCAAGGCCGTCCATGCGGGGCATCATCACGTCCAGCAGCACCATGTCCGGCTTGACGGCGTTGAACTTTTCCAGTCCCTCTTCGCCATCGTTCGCCACCGTGACCTGATAGCCCTCCTTGGTCAGGTACAGCCGCAGCAGCTCGCAGATGTTGGCGTCGTCGTCCACCACAAGGATCTTTTCGTTTGCCATAAGTGTTTCCTCCCCTTTTATGCAGGTTTTTGTAGTATTTGCAGCCCTTCCGGGCGTTTTGACAGTCTCTTACCCTTCTATTATACGGAACAGTTATGACAAAATAAAGAAGGAAGTGTAGTTTTTTTCACATTTCTGCCCGGATCATTTCAGGATTCCTTACTTTAAGATAGCCCCTCCCCCTTGCGCTGGCGGGGTTCATCGCGTATAATGGTAGATGTATCGTTATGCCAAAAAACGTGTAAGGAGCGTATTTTATATGAAGTTAGGTATCGGAGTTTGCACTGCCTGCAATGTATCCTGATACCACTTCATATATCCTTATATTCATCGTTGCTATGTCATTTGCACTTCTATGTAAATTTGTACATCCTGCTGCATTCTCATGGCAAAAGGGTGAGTAAAGGGTGAGTGCATTCTCCGCTTTAAGCCCACACAACCAGAAAAGATTATGGCCGCTCATGGATCGAGAGAATCTTTCTCCTTCCATAAGCGGCCATTCTTTTTTACCAGATTATTCGCAACTTTTTATCGGCAAAATTCAATTTTACGCATTTCAAAATTTGATTTCTTGCCGATAAAATGGTATAATTATTTTACTGGGAGGTGTTTATATGAATTATCTTTCTGTCGCTAATACGGCAAAATCATGGAATGTTTCAGAGCGCACTGTTCGCAACTACTGTGCTACCGGCAAGATTCCGGGGGCAGTCCTTATCGGCAAAACATGGAACATTCCGCAGAATGCAGAGCGTCCAGAACGTATCAACAAAAAGCAGCAAGCACTCCGTACTCTGCTTACTGTTTTACAGGATGAAATGGCCGGGCACGTGAAAGGTGGCATCTATCACAAAATCCAGATCGACCTTACCTATAACTCCAATCACATTGAGGGCAGCCGTCTGACCCACGACCAGACACGGTATATCTACGAAACCAACACCATTGGCATGGAGAACGGTGTTGTCAATGTAGATGATGTGGTCGAAACAGCCAATCACTTCAAGTGCATTGATATGGTCATCCAGGATGCCAAGAAGCCCCTCACCGAAGCTCTGATCAAAAAGCTGCACTTTACCCTAAAAAGCGGCACCAGCGATTCCCGCAAGGACTGGTTCGCCGTTGGCGAATATAAAAAACTTCCGAACGAAGTCGGTGGCAGAAGCACCACTGCGCCGGAACTGGTTGCCCCGCAAATGAAAGAACTTTTATCTGCGTACAATCAAAATTCTGCCAAGTCGCTGGAAGACCTGCTGGAATTCCACTATGCCTTTGAATCCATCCATCCGTTTCAGGATGGAAATGGCCGTGTCGGGCGGCTTCTGCTCTTCAAGGAGTGCCTGCGGAACAAAATTGTTCCGTTCATTATTACGGATGACCTCAAAATATTCTACTACCGGGGGCTGCACGAGTGGAAAGCCGAACGCGGGTATCTGCTGGACACCTGCCTGACCGCGCAGGATCAGTTTAAGGCCGTCATGGATTACTTCAGAATCCCTTATTAAGGATTTTGTCATCAAAAAGGATGCAATCTCACTTCTCACATGAGATCGCATCCTTTTAATATACGCAGGTATTGTTCTACACAACTATTTTATCGTTTTACATTTGACTGTGAAAGAACGCTAGCTGCAAAGCTCTTTGTTTCATTTGAGTATTTATTGCTTTGTAGCACACGAGATGCAATATCCTCCATAGCTACCCCGGTTTGTTTCGACGTCGAACGTTGTGAGAGGACACTAGCCGCAAGCGACTTCTGAATTTTTGAAGAGCCATTGCTATTCAGTGCCCTTGCTGCCTTTGATGCCATAGCGTTGCTACTTGTCTTGCGATTCATAACTATCCTCCTTTTAAAATTCGATTTCTTCTTCTGCCTTATTGTAAATATCGATCTGGTTTTCAACATCAATACGGTTGACCACCCATCCTCGCATCATGCATAGTTTAATAAAATCGTCAATACGATTTTCACCATACATTTCTTTTAAGGTAACAACCACTCCAAACGAAAGCCCGCGGCCATTTTTCTCCTTTAGACGCTCTTTCGTCTTAATGCTTAGCCCCCACATTCCTGCGCCATATACCTTTCGTGGGACAGCTCGATCCTTCAATTCTTCGCTTATAAGTTTTACGTTATCCCACTTTCGGTATAATTGGCGTGCCTCAGGCTCATAAAGATGTTTTCCGCCCTCGTCTCCTTGAGAATTGGAGTTGATAGGCGAGATAGATGCCTTTCCTTTCGTTTCCACAACTCGGCCAAAATGAATATCCATTTCTGTGCTTGTGTAATCGACTCCCTGATCCCTCATACATTTTGGAAAGTAACAGAGTGTCGCGCGAGCATAGAATGGTTGCTTATCCTTATAAATTGGTACAGGGATTCTGTACGTGTAAGTTTCGTATGCATCAGTTGTCCCTGTCATAACAAAACGTATCTCATCGTCTGCTGTTTTGACAATATTTTCAATTCGTTGAGGAACAACTCCATATCCAATAGAACATGAGACATCGTCTTTTCGATTCCACCCTGCCGCAGCGTCAATTATTAGTGCCTTTGCAATCTCACGTGAAAAGCCCAATGTGCAAATCAAATAAGCCATCTTGCGGGCTATCCATGGAGCAGAAAAAGAAGTTCCCTTTACAAAGCCTTCGCCAGTTGGCGTACATACATGCATAGGCTGACCAATATCTCCACCATAGTAGCTAACATCTGGTTTGTGAAAGAACGAAAGTACCGGACCAACGCGGTGATACGAAGCCGGATTTCCTTCAAGCGTCACAGAATTTACAACCAACGAGTTTAGCGAATCAGCTGGTGCCCCTATGGGAATCGGTTTCTGATCTGGATTACCATTGGTTCCTGCAATCACAAACACAACATCAAACTCGCTTTGAATCTTATCAAGTTCCGCAGCTTCTGGAGAAATGAAGTTCGGCTTTATTGGCAGTATCGATCCAAGGGAAAGATTCCATACTTTGATATCACGATTTTGAGAAACCGCCTTACGAATCGACCTGAGAATTGTGTAGGAACTGAATCTACCCATTTTGGCAACGCCAAAATGCTTCACTCTGAACCGCCCACACCCATCGTCCAGCATAGGGTTAATCGTTGGGCCATCTACAATAATAGATGTAACTTCTGTGCCATGCGTATAGTCACGTGCATCCAGTTCTATGCCATCCCCAAGCATACTTTCATACGAAACCCAATCTTTGAAATAGACATCCTCACAAAATGGCGTATCGATTACTCCAATAATAGGCTCCTGCTTTGGTTCCGGTATTTGAACAATATGCGGATCGCTTGCGATGCTTTCTTCAGGCGGCACTTCTCTCAAATCGCGAACCTTCATAGCTATAAGATATGGTGCATTTTCTTTTAAGCACGCAATTTCATCTGGCCGCAAAAGCACCGTATTTTCATCAATTTTCTTTGCATTCAGGTAATCAATACCAATCGCGCGAAACACGTCTTCTGTTTTCACGTCCGTACGATAAAGAGTGACAATTGCATCTTTTTCTTCGTCTGTTTCTGCAAAATCAACTGAAAACTTTTGAACATAAAAAGCATCCACAACTACATTCACGAAGTTTGTCTTTGCCAAACGAGCCGAGTGTTTGTATTGCTTGTGGCCGTTGTTTAGAGCTTCAATATCTTTATGAGAAATTTTGCCATTATAATCGTGCTCTACAATTTCTTTGGCAGCAACTAGTCTTATGATGCTTTCCGTAATGATATCTAATCCAACATAGTATGTGAATACATGCTGGATATGAGGTGCTTCTCCAGCAAATTTAGCACCTCGAATGGAGTCGTTGGGATCAGAAGCACCACGACACAAAAGGCCCCGAATTCGGTTACTCTTTGCAACCACGCTTGTATAATAAACACTAATAAGCGCACCCTTGATTAAGGTATGCTCACTCCAATAAGTCTGCAAAGAGCGCAAATCGTTAATTAAGCTCAGGATATGAGCAGACTCAACAAACCTGCCAACAGGAATATTTCGTTTTCCACCCCCAGAATTTCCGCTCTGGTGCTCAAACTGGCCCTTTAATTGAAGTATGCTATTCATTTAGTCCTCCTTCAACTCTCGAGATACTTGACTCTTTGATATTCCGGTTAGGATTTCTATTTCTCGCACCGTAAATCCTTGCGATTGCATAACATGAATATCCATCGGTTCGGTATACACCGCTTTGTAAAAACGTCTAAGATAATCAAACTCATCCGACGGATTGCTAAATGCAACAGACGCCCTGATGATATTCTTTAGTTCACCCGGGTAAGGGATGGGTGACATCAGGCTGACAATTTTACGGAATAGTCTGATATTTTTCCCTGTGCATTTAAACTTGTTTAGGAAGTCATTAAGCAAAACCTCCGCAATTTCCGCCAAATCTTCCTGTGAATACCTATTGAAGTCAATAATCGAGTCAAATCTTCTGACTAAAGCCTTGTCGAAATGGTCAAATAAATTTGTCGTTGCAAGTAAAACAACGCGGTCATCCAATCTATCAAATTCTTTGAGTAGTGTGGATGTAGCCCGTCCCATTTCACGTAGATCGTTCGAATTGGTCCTATCCAATGCGATAGAATCGATTTCGTCAAATAGCACAATCACTTTTTCTGGATGGGCAAATTCTGTTATTTCACGAAATAACGAAACAATATTCTTCTGTGTTTGTCCAAGTTTACTATCAATCACGGCAGAAAAATCTACGGCGTATAGTTCGCGATTCAGTATCCGTGCAACTTGCTTAGCCGTTTCGGTTTTTCCTGTACCAGGAGCACCCTGGAACAGGAATTTGTTAATTCCAAGATTTCGACTAATAGCATTGACCATGCCCATTACATCTTGTTCGATCAATTCAGGAAGAGGAAGAGGAGAATTTCCAACAGTTACCTTTTCAAAAAAGCCAGATGACAAATCACTCACTTGGGGAACAAACGTGTTGGCATTTGAGAGAAGTGCCATAATGTACTCCGCTAACTGGTAATCGCCCACTTGGTCAAATTCTTTTGCAATCTCATATGCCTCACTTCGAAAACCCGCTTCATTACCTTCAGAATGATACCGTATCAAATTTATAATGTTCTTCTTTTTCATGGAAATCCCTCCAAGACTAATGGTACTTACATTGTAAATCAATTTGGGACAAAAGTCAATATATTGGGACAACTTTCTAAAAACGTGCAATGTTTCCTTTACTCGTCTTCGTACACTTCATGCCGCACCAAGCACCAAAAAAGAATAGTATCATAGCTTTCGGTTCCTGTGCGTCAATAATTTAATTATTATAAATTTTTATTTTTTAAGCCACTCACCCAGATATAATAATCGTGAATCCGAAACCTCTGAGCCGAAAGACTCAGGGGCTTTTTTATGTCTGGAGGTGAGCATTTTGTTATTCCGCACCATCACTATCATTATTA
>OLGD01001710.1_pt1 | contig 30242 bp, 25 predicted proteins | sample 1605311 | NCBI WGS metagenome assembly OLGD01 (sample SAMEA3888917, study PRJEB22519) | human gut metagenome | biome: human gut; feature: human-associated habitat; material: faeces | place: Denmark | collected 2010
CCCTTGCAGCTCTTTCTTTTCGAGTTTTTCTTTCTCCGGAGAAAGAAAAACGGATAGGCACTGACGCAGTCGGGTAATCTCTGTCGCCAAATCAAAACCAACATCCCCTGAAAGGCACCACCATGTACGAACACATCCTCTCCCTCCTCCCCCCGCAGGCTGCCGATGCCGTCAGGGGATTCGGGGAAAACAACATCTGCGAGATACGGCTCAGGGCCGGACGTCCTGTCGCGGTCACGACCCCTGCGGCAAATGTCGTGCTGAAAGCCGTCTGTTCCGCCAGGGAAATAGCCGCAACGGTTGACAGAATGTGCGGCGGCTCGCTCCACGCATATGAGGAGACGATAAAAAACGGCTACATCCCCCTCCCCGGAGGCTGCCGTGCCGGTGTCTGCGGAACGCTTTCCGGCGCGGGGATATCCGACATCACCTCGCTGTGCATAAGACTTCCGCGCGACGCAAAGGGGGCGGGAATGTCGCTCTGCCGGAGAATAGTGCAGACCGGCTGCGGGATGCTTATCTACTCCCCGCCGGGGGAGGGAAAGACAACGCTGCTCCGCGACATCGCGGCAGCTCTCTCCGCACCGCCGTACCTGAAAAGGGTCGCCGTCATCGACAGCCGGAGAGAGATTTTCCGCGAGGAGGCTTTCTCCCGCTCGTTTGCCGATATCTACTCCGGTTACCCGAAGGCGGCAGGAACCGAGCTTGCGGTAAGGACAATGTCGCCCCAGTACATAATCTGCGACGAGCTCGGAGCCGAGGAGGCGGAGAGCGTGCTTGCGGCTCAGAACTGCGGCGTCCCGCTTATCGCGACGGCGCACGCGTCATCTCTTGAGGGGCTGATGAAAAGAGAGGCGTTCGTGAAGCTGCACCGCGCCGGGGTGTTCGGCACATATGTCGGCATACGCAGGATGGGCGCGGGCTACGGATTTGATATCACGGAAGGGCAGGCGGTCGCAATATGATGCGTGTACTCGGAATAATCCTGATCTGCACGGCGGCGGGCGGGTCGGGGATGCTTTACGCCGCGTCGCTTAACCGGGAATACGAAAAGCTCCTCGGCTTCATCCGCCTCATCCGCTTCATCGGGACAAGGATAGAGTGCTTCAGCCAGCCGCTTATGACCGTGTATGCCGATTTTTCCGACCCCGCGCTTGATTCCTGCGGCTTTACAGGTGCTTTGCGCGAGGACGGCTTCACCACGGCGCTCTGCCGCTGTCGGGATGAGCTGTGCCTTGACGACGCGGTTTTCGGCATTCTGAGCGAATTCGGCGACGGCCTTGGCAAGAGCTTTTCCGACGACCAGGTGAAGCACTGCGCAAGATACGCCGATATGCTTTCGGAAAGGGCATCGGAGCTTGAAAAAACGCTTCCCGGAAGAAAAAAGACGGCGGTCGCGGTCTCGGCATCGCTTGCCGTCATGGCGGCGGTCATTCTGCTGTGAACGAGGTATGTACCGTTATGGATATAAGCCTGATACTCAGGGCGGCGGGCGTGGGACTTATCGTCAGCGTCATCTGCCAGATCTTAAGCAAATCCGGGCGCGACGAGCAGGCAATGCTTGTTTCGGTCGCCGGGGCGGTTATCGTGTTTCTGATGCTGGTGCGCGAGCTGGGGACCCTCATCGACACGATAAGAAAGATATTTTCGCTGTGAACGCGGTGATACAGATATGCGGGGTCGCCGTCATCTCTGCGGTGCTTGCCTCGTTGCTGAAAAGAATGAAGCCGGGGGCGGGAGTGCCGGTGTCGCTTGCGGCGGTGATATTCCTGTCGCTTCTTGCGGTGAAAAAATACGGCGGCGCGGTTCAGACTGTCCGTTCTCTTGCGGAAAAGAGCGGAATGAGCGGCTGTGCGGAGCTTATGATACGCTCCCTCGGAATCGGCATTACGGTAAAGATTGCCTCCGACGTCTGCCGCGACTGCGGAGAAGAGGGCATCGCCGGAGCTGTCGAGCTTGCCGGAAAGCTGGGTATACTGCTCCTCTGCATCCCTCAGGCTGTCGGACTGCTTGACGCGGCGGCGGGGCTTATGTCATGAGGCGGGCTCTGCTTGTCATCGCCGCGCTGATCCTTCTTCTGCCGCTTCGTGCCGTGGCGGAGGGAGTGTCGGATATGTACGGCGCGCTCCCCGACGGGGTGAAGGACTCGCTTCCCGACCGGCTTGAGAACGACATTTCCGAAAACGGAGAGAGCGCGGTCGCCTCCCTCGGAGCGGAATATATCGCGTCTCTTGCCGCATCGGCGCTGAAAGCCGCGTTTGCATATTCCGTGAAGCCGCTTGCGGCGGTTATCGGGGTGCTGCTGCTCTCCGCACTCCTCAATAGTGCAGGAGCGGCGGCTGCGGGAGGGGAGGCTGTCGCACTGTCGTCTGCCGTTTCGGTGACCGTCACGCTTTTCGGGGCGATAACGCCGCTTTTTAAGCTGACCTCGGACACGCTGTCGGGCATCGGACTGATAATGAAGGGCATTCTCCCGGTCATGACGGGGATTTACGCGATGTCGGGGAACATAACCGCGGCGTCGGTCAATTCAACGTGGCTGATGCTTCTGCTCACATTTCTTGAGACGCTGACGGAGAGCCTGCTCATGCCGCTTCTCTGCACCTGCACCGGTTTCATCGCGGTGACAACGCTGTCCCGGTTCACCGGCGCTCCCGACATGAGCGGGGTGAGCGGTGAGCTGAAAAAGGCGCTGACCTTCCTGCTTGCCGCCGCCGGAACGGTGTTCACGACCGTCATGGCACATCAGACCGCTCTTGCGAAAAGCGCAGACAGCGTGGCTTTACGGAGCCTGAAATTCGCCTCCGGGAACATGATCCCGGTCATCGGCGGCGCTCTCGGAGAGGCGGCGGACGGGTATCTTGCCGGGGTGTCGCTGATACGCTCGGCATCCGGGACGCTTGCGGCGGCGGCTGTGATATCGTATGTCCTGCCGGCACTGCTGAAGATCGCCGTCCTGCGCGCCGGGCTTTCGGCTGTCGCCGCCGGAGCGGAGATCATGGGGCGCGGAAAAGAGGCTGCGGTCGTCAGGGAGGCCGGAGAGGTCCTCGGAATTGCCGTCGCGCTGATATGCACGGCATCGGTGCTGTCGGTGATCGCCGTCGGTGTCTTTGCCGGTTCGCTTCCGGGAGGCTGAGATGAGGGATATACTTTATGCCGTCATGACCGTGTCGCTCTGCGCCGGGATAGTCTGTTTCCTGTCCCCGGAGGGAAAGAACGGCGGGCTGAAGCGCCAGATCGGCTTTGCGGTGTCGGTCGCGGTCTGTCTTGCGCTTGTGTCGCCGCTGAAAAAGGCGGTCACCGGCTGCGGGTTTGATTTTTCCTTCCCGGATATCATCGCCGCCGACACCGGTACCGGTCTTTCCGGCAGGGCGGATGAGGTGATACGCGGGGAGCTTGAATATGCCGTGACAGAGAAATTCGGGATAAAGAACGCGCACGTCACGCTTGAATTCGACAGATCGGACAGTCAGTCCCTGCGGCTGATATCCGCCTGCCTTTCCGGAGAGGGTGACCTTTCCGCCGCGGCGGCTTATCTTTCGGAGGTCCTCGGCTATCCGGTAACTGTTAAGGAGGGGCAATGAAGGGATTTTTTGATCGTCTGAAGGGCACGAAAGGCTCGTTTTTCCTGCTTGTCGGGCTTGCGGCGGGGGTGCTTCTTCTGTTTGCCGGCGGCGGGGAGGAGAAGAACAGCGCCCCTCCCGCCGACACCGCCGGAATATCGGTTGACGCGGCCTCTGATTACATCTCGTCGCTCGAGAACCGCGTGACGGAGCTTATCTCCCGCATGGACGGCATTTCCGACGTGCGCGTCGTCATCATCCCGGAGTCCACGGGCGGCAGGGTCTATGCCGAAAACGACCGGTATTCCGACGGGACAATGACCGAGCGCGAGGTGGTCATCCCCGGCAGCGACGGCGCCCCGATAACCGTGAAGCTGCGCTTTCCGGAGCTGCGCGGAGTCGCCGTTGTCTGCCGCGGCGGGGCAAATCCCGTCAATCAGGAGAAAATAGTTTCGCTTCTCACCGCGCTTTTCGGTCTGCCGGCGACGCGGGTCTGTGTGACGGGCTGAGAAAAAGCGGAAGCAGACGGAGCCGGAGGTTATATTCCGTCTGTCGGCGGCATATATATCCGGTGAAACATAAAAAACTATCCGGGAGGACGGAACAATGCTCAAACTTGAAAAACCGAACACGAAAGAGATCGCTGAGAAGGCGAAGGACGTCATGAAAAAGCTCGGCAAACGCAATATTGTCATAATCCTTGCCGTGCTGATAATCGGCGGGGCGGTATGGCTGAACATCGCGCTCTTCTCCGGCGCAGACAAAACAGCACCGGGCGGGGTGTCCGCCGGAACAGGCGATCCGGCAAAGGATGCCTCGGCTGTCGGCGGAAAGGACACGGAGCAGGTCGGAGACAAGGCCGACGACATCGACAGCTATTTTGCCTCGGCTCAGGTCGAAAGAAAGAGAAGCCGCGACGAGGCCATCGAGGTGCTTCAGCTTGTCGTTGACAACCCCGAGGCGCTTGACGAGTCGAAATCGGCCGCCATGGCTGAAATTTCGAAGATAGCAAAGGATATCGACAGCGAATCGAAGATCGAAAGCCTTGTCGTCGCAAAGGGCTTCGAGAAGTGCGTGGCTGTCATCGGCGATGAAAAATGCAACGTCATCGTCAAGACCGATGCAACGCTCCTTCCGAATCAGGTGGCGCAGATATACGAGATAGTATATCAGCAGTCGGGAATTCTCCCGGCAAATGTCTACGTGATCGAGAAAAAGGCGGCATAACATGACGGAAAGTGTTCCCGCATATCCGGAGGGGACACTTTTTTGTGTACAATTTGTAAACAAAACGTCAGGCTCTTTTATTTCTCCGCGTTTTGTGATATATTTATCATAGGTAATTTTGCCCGGAAAAAAGATATGCTTAAGCCGGGATGCAACGGACGGTTTTTACTTATGTTTTCACGGAAAATAAAAGCGGCGGCGCTTTTTTTCGCCTGTGTTTTCCTCTGCTCCTGCGGGATAACGAGGTGGGACGGGTTTGAAAAAGAGGATCTGTCGAAATATCTGATCCTCGGCGAATACCGGGGGCTTGAGCTTACGGAATACGACGTTTCCGTGTCCGACAGTGAGGTCGATGAGGCGATAAACACTGCGCTTGCGGCTCTTGCCGGCGAGACCGAGACCGATTCCGGCATTGCCGACGGCGACACGGTTGTTTTCGACAGATTCTGCTTTATCGGCGGCGAGTCGCTGCCTGAGCTGTCGGAGGAAAAGGGGAGATACACCGTCGGCGGCGATGCTTCCGATGCCGCGGTCACGGCGCTTCTTCCGCTCATGAAGGGCATGAAGGCGGGCGACACGGCGGAGCTTGAGATAACGCTTCCCGCCGGGTACGTCGACGGGTCAGCCCCGGCGACTGCGGCTGTTTACCGGGTCACGGTCATATCCGTCCTGAGAAAAGAGCTGCCGGTGCTTGACAATGAAACGGCAGAGAAGCTGATGCCGGGATGTGGAGGAGCCGACGCTTACCGCAGCGCGGTGAGAAAGCAGCTTGAGGAAAAGAAAAAGACCGAGGCTGACTATAAGCGCGGGTCGGAGGCATGGAACAGGATCGTGTCCTCAAGCGTGCTGACCGACGCACCGTATGACGTTTTCAGCGGGTATTATGAGGAGATAATCGATTCCTGCGAAAAGCTCGCCGGCGCGCAGTCGCAGAAGCTGGAGGAGTATGTCGAAAGCTCGCTCGGAATGGACATGGAAAAGTTTGAGGAGCAGGCAAGGGACAGGGCGCTTGAAGAGACGAAGGAGGCATTTGTCCTCTGGTCGATAGTGAAAAAAGAGAACCTGACCGCGACCGACGAAGAGATTAACGTGTATGCCGACGGATGCGCGGCATCCTCTGCGGGAGTTTTCGGCTCGGGAGAGGATTTCATAGCATATTACGGCAAAGAAAAGGTCAGGGAAATGCTGTACCGCGACAGGATCATCGCGATCGCGGTCGGCGGCTGACAGAATGACGGTTCCGGACGGTATTGTAAATGGATAACAGATTGCTTATGACCCGGACATGGGTCGAAATAGATAGGGGCGCACTGCTTCAGAATCACGGCAGGGTCAGGGAAATGCTCCCTCCCGGCTGCGGGATAATGGCGGTGGTGAAGGCTGACGCATACGGTCACGGCGCGGTTGAGGTCGCGGGACTTCTTTCCGACCGGGTGGAGTGCTTCGGCGTCGCATCGGCATACGAGGCGTTCGAGCTGCGCAAAAACGGGATAGAAAACGACATTCTCATCCTCGGAGGCACGTCGAAGGAGCTTTTTCCGGAGCTTGTCGCCTGCGGGATAATGCCGTCGGTGTTCGATGAAGGAGCGGCGGAGGCTCTGTCTGCCGCGGCAGGGGACGGTGCGGCTCCCTGCTTCATCGCCGTCGATACCGGAATGTCGCGCATCGGCTTTCCCGACGACACGAACGGCTTCGAGAGCATAAGAAGGATCGCCTCTCTCGGAAATATCGCGATAAAGGGCATTTTCAGCCATTTCGCAAGAGCCGACGAGGCTGACAAGACCTCGGCACAGGCTCAGCTGACAAGATTCAGACGCTTCACCTCGCGCCTTGACGCGGCGGGCATAAGCGTCGGGCTGAAATGCCTGTCGAACAGCGCCGGGATAATGGAGCTTGACGCGGCGTTCGATATGGTCAGGGAGGGGATAATCCTCTACGGCATCTACCCGTCCGACGAGGTTGACAGAACAAAGATACCGCTCCGTCCGGTGCTTTCACTGAAAACGAGGGTGGAGCTTGTAAAGACGGTTCCTCCGGGGACGGGGGTCAGCTACGGCCACATAAGCGTCACCGAGCGGACGACGAAGATCGCCACGCTCTGCGCCGGATATGCCGACGGGGTGCCGAGACTGCTGTCGAACTGCGGCAGCGTACTTATCCGCGGAAAGCGCGCGCCTATCATCGGCAGGGTCTGCATGGATCAGATGATGGTTGACGTGACCGACATCCCCGGTGTTTCGGAGGACGATATCGCAACGATTATCGGGCGCGACGGAGACGCGTACATCTCGGTTGACGAGGTGGCGGCAGAGGCGGAGACGATCCCCTATGAGGTCCTCTGCTCGCTGTCAAGACCGAGGCTTCCGAGGGTTTATATCGGCTGATTCATTTGGGAGACCGGAAAAACTGCGGTCTCCCGGATTTTTTATTCCGGCACACGGAACAAACCGGCGCGGAGTACGTCAAAACCGGTGTGTCGCATGACAAACAGATAACAGAGGGCGGATATGACAATGAAAACAGGCAGTGCAGCAGTGACGGGAAAAGGCAAAAAGAGGCTGAACGGATTTCTCCGGTTCGTCCGGACGGTGATAATACTTGCGCTTATCCTCGGGATAACCGGCGGGATCGCGGTGGCGGCGGTGAACATTGCGGTGATCGGCACGGCAAAAAAGACCATCCTGACACCCGATGAGGCTGAAAAGCTGGAGGGCGTTGACTGCATCATCGTCCTCGGCTGTCAGGTGAAGAAGGACGTGCCGAGCGATATGCTCTATGACCGGATAGTCACGGGGGTCGATCTTTACCGGCGCGGGGTTTCGGAGGTGCTTTTCATGAGCGGCGACAGCCGGATGAAGCACTATGACGAGGTCGGCGTGATGAAGCGCGTCGCCTGCGAAAAGGGTGTGCCGGAGGACGCGGTTGACTGCGACGGCTACGGGCTTTCGACCTACGACAGCATATACCGCGCCGCAAAGCTGTACGGCTGCAAAAAGGCAGTGATAGTGACTCAGGAATATCACCTTTACCGCGCGGTGTACATCGCAAAGAAAATGGGGCTTGAGGCATACGGCGTGTCGGCAAGCATAAGAAGATACCGCGGGCAGAAATTTCAGAACGCAAGGGAAGCCGCGGCAAGGGTGAAGGATTTTGCCTTTTCGCTGATAGTCCCAGATGCGGAAATGGGGCTTGAGGTGTGGAAGCCGGCTGAAACCGGTCAGCAGGCGGCTGTTTCCGGCGGGAAACTGACTTTTTTCCGTTTGCCGTCCCATAAAACGCGTCTTTGCGATTGACAAACCGGAGGAATGCTGATATAATAACTATTTGTTATATTGTACGCATTCGCATCGGAGGTTTCACATGAAGTGGACAGGACTTAACGACCTGAGAGAAATGTACCTTTCGTTTTTCGAGTCGAAGGGACATTTAAGACACAAGAGCTTTCCCCTTGTGCCGATAAACGATAAATCGATACTGCTGATAAACGCAGGCATGACCCCGCTGAAGAAGTATTTCACGGGCGAGCTTGAGCCGCCGCGCCGCAGGATGACCACCTGTCAGAAGTGCATAAGAACTCCCGACATCGACAGGGTCGGTCTTACCGCACGTCACGGAACGTTTTTCGAGATGCTCGGAAACTTCTCGTTCGGCGACTATTTCAAGCATGATGCCATTCACTGGGCGTGGGAGTTCATAACCGAAAGGCTGGAGCTGCCGGAGGACAGGCTCTGGGTGACGGTCTACCTTGAGGACGACGAGGCCTATGACATCTGGGAGAAGGAGATCGGCGTCGATCCGTCCCACATCGTCAGGCTCGGCAAGGAGGACAACTTCTGGGAGCACGGCTCCGGTCCCTGCGGACCCTGCTCCGAGATATATTTCGACCGCGGCGAGGAGTTCGGCTGCGGCTCTCCCGACTGCAAGCCGGGATGTGACTGCGACAGGTTCATGGAGTTCTGGAACCTTGTTTTCACGCAGTTCGACAACGACGGACACAACAACTATACCCGCCTTGCAAAGCCCAATATCGACACCGGAATGGGGCTTGAGCGCCTTGCCTGCCTTATGCAGGGGGTCAACAACCTCTTTGAGGTGGATACCGTCAGAAACATCATGAAGGCTGTCGAGGATGCGGCGGGCGTGAAGTACGGCGAGAATGAAAAAACCGACATTTCGCTCCGCGTCATCACCGACCACATAAGATCCACCGTGTTCATGATCTGCGACGGCGTTGTCCCGTCGAACGAGGGCAGGGGATATGTCCTCCGCCGTCTGCTCAGACGTGCGGCAAGACACGGCAGACTCATCGGCATAAAGGGAGTGTTCCTCTCCGGCATCGCCGACGTTGTTGCGCGCGAAAACCTTTCCGAGTACCCGGAGCTTACCGAAAAGCTGGATTATATCAAAAAGGTCATCTCCATCGAGGAGGAGCGCTTTGCCGCCACCATCGACGCGGGACTGAATATGCTTGCCGCTCTTACCGAAAAGGCGGTCGAAAGACTGAAGAGGCTTCCCGAGATCGCCGACAGAATGTCGGTCGAGGCACTTAAGATGGTTGACGGCAAGGAGGTGTTCAGACTCTACGACACCTTCGGCTTCCCGATCGATCTGACAAGAGAGATCGTTGCCGAAAAGGGTCTTACCGTTGACGAGGACACCTTTGATAAGCTCATGAAGGAGCAGAGGGCACGCGCAAGAGCCGCAAGAGCCAACATCAGCGGCTGGAGCGAGGCTTCAAAGACGCTTATCCACAACTTCGCAAAGACCGGCTTTGTCGGATATGACGCATACGACTGCGAGGCAAAGGTCATCGGGCTTATTGCCGACGATATGTCGGTCGAAAGCGTCAACGAGGGCGAATTCACCATGATCTGCGACAGGACCGTGTTCTACGGCGAGGGCGGAGGTCAGGTCGGCGACAGCGGCACCGCACAGATCGGCGACACCGTGTTCGACATCACCGACACGAAGAAGGACGAGGGGGTGTACCTCCACTTCTGCTCGCTCTCCGACGGCTCGGTAAAGGTCGGCGATACCGTTACCCTCACCCTTGACAGGGAGCGCAGGGACGCGATAAAGAGAAACCATTCCGCCTGCCATATGCTTCAGGCGGCGCTGAGAGCGGTTCTCGGCGTTCATGTCGGACAGGCGGGCTCGTATGTTGACGAAAACCGTCTCCGTTTCGACTTCACGCATTATGAGGCGATGTCGAAGGAACAGCTTGAAATGACCGAGGCTCTGGTCAACCGCCACATATTTGCGGCAGAGCCGGTCGTCACCGAGGTGACCGATGTTGAAACGGCAAAGAAGAGCGGCGCCATGGCTCTGTTCGGAGAAAAGTACGGAGATACGGTCAGGATCGTCACAATGGGCGATTTCTCAAAGGAGCTCTGCGGAGGAACCCACCTGAAGAACACCGCCGAGGCGGGAATGATGAAGATCATCTCCGAATCGTCGGTTGCCGCCGGAGTCAGAAGAATAGAGGCGACCACCGGATACGGCATTCTTAAGCTGCTTGACGAGAAGGAGCAGCTTATCGGCGAGACGGCAAAGGAGCTGAAAGCCGGAAACCACGCCGAGATCGCAAAGAAGGCGGCTCAGCTCCAGAACGAGCTTAAGGCTTCAAAGCGCGAGAACGAGGAGCTTTCCGCAAAGATCGCTGCCGCCCAGACCGACAGGATAAAGGAATCCGCGGTTGACGTGAACGGGCTTAAGGTCATGACATATACCCTTAAGGATGCGGCTCCCGATATGCCGAGAGCGATCTGCGACGAGATCAAGGCTTCCGACGACGATGCGATCGCGGTCATCGCGCTTGCTGCCGGAGGAAAGCTGACGTTTGCCGCCTGCTGCGGAAAGAATGCCGTGGCACACGGCGCTCACGCGGGAAACATCCTGAAGGCGGTCAGCGCGGTTACCGGAGGCGGCGGAGGCGGACGTCCCGACAGTGCTTCTTCCGGAGGCAAGGACGTGTCAAAGCTCCCCGAGGCGCTTGCCGGAGTGGCTGAGACAGTGAGAAAAATGTACCGCTGATAATCCGATTACCGGTTGTCGGGCGGCAGAAACACGATAATAAAGATTCCGGGAGTGCCGTCGGGCATTCCCGGAATCTGCACCGGGAGAATAACGCTCTCTTACGTTCTGAAAGGGGAAAACCGGGGAATGTTAATATCGGCAGCGATCGCGGTGATCAAGACGATTCAGAAGCTGATCGGCTTTCTGCTCAGCTTTCACGCAGTCTATTTTATCACGGGGCTTTTTACGACAAGAAAATTCCCGCCGGCAAAGAAACAGCACAAATATGCTGTTCTTGTTGCGGCGAGAAACGAAGAGAAGGTCATCGGAAACCTGATCGACAGCATACATATGCAGGACTATCCGTCAGAGCTTGTGACGGTGTTCGTCGTTGCCGACAACTGCACCGACAGGACGGCAGGAATCGCACGGGAGAGGGGAGCGCTATGCTATGAGCGGCAGGATCCCGACCACCGGACAAAGGGGTTTGCGCTTCAGTACCTTGTGAAATGCATTGACCGGGATTACGGCGTTGACAGCTATGAGGGGTACTTCATATTCGACGCCGACAACCTCCTGAAGGGCGACTACATAACAAGGATGAACGAGGCTTTTGATGCCGGCGAGAAGATAGTCACCTCCTACCGCAACACGAAAAACTTCGGCGACAACTGGATATCCGCCTCTTATGCTCTTCACTGGTTGAGGACGCAGAGGACGGAGCACCGCGCAAGGTCGGTTTTCCGCCTTGCGACAAGGATTCAGGGGACAGGATTCCTGTTTACAAACGAAATCATTAAAAACGGCTGGAACTACACCTCCCTTACCGAGGACAGGGCCTTCTGCGCCGATGCAGTGGTAAACGGCTACCGGATATCCTACAACAACGACGCGGAATTCTATGACGAACAGCCGACCGATCTTAAGATCGCCATGAGACAGAGGATCAGGTGGTCGAAGGGACACATTCAGGCATTTGCCGAGTCCGGAGGAAAGCTGTTTGCCGGGATATTCAGGTTTTTCGGCAGGCTCAGGAGCTTCATGTGCTATGATATGTTCTTCATTGTGACGCCGGTTTCGCTTGTGTCGATGTTCTGCCGCTGGTCGGCGGTCATTCTTGCGATTGCGCAGGTATTTGCTGACGGCGGAAGGTTTTCTGCGGCGCTGGCAATAGCTCTGTGGGCGCTGTACAACTTCCTTATCGGCAGCTTCGGAATGGTGGCTCAGGCGGTTTACGTGTTCATTGCCGAGAGAAGGCACATTCCGCCGATCAGATGGTACAAAAAGGTGTTCTACTCGCTGACCTTCCCGATATTCGACATCATCGGAAGGATATCGCTTATCATTGCGCTTTTCAGAAAGGTCGAATGGAAGCCGATACCGCACGACAAGGCGGTTGCGATAAACGAGCTGAGCGTAAAAAAATAAGACCGGATTTGCTTCCGGAGCAATACAAAAAATGACTGTCCGTTTCCGGGGCAGTCATTTTTTTAAGGACATTCAGCGGTTTATGTACTTCACCGTGTTGATGAGCAGGATGTCCGCTATCGGGTTGTCGCCGATGTTTTCAAGGACATACGGCATACTCAGAATCACGCTGCCGCGTCCGGTTTTCCATTCGGCGATGCTGTAAGAGCTTCTGTAAGCACCCTCGACCCAGATGCTTCCGGTGACAAATCCGGAGCATATCGGCTCGGGAGAGGCTTCCGTCTCGATCGTCTCGTGCGGGAACACGGTACTTACATAGTCAAGATCCATCATTCCGGGGCGCAGTCCGTCGAATATCGGGTGCGGCATGGGGACGTACTCCTTGTGGTAAAGAAAGTCCTGGGTGTACACGCACCGGAAGTCGGCAAAGCCGGTTTTCGCGGTCAGCTCCGGGTGGTCAAGGAACAGGCGGGACTGCATGAATACGGTCTTGTGTCCGTTCTCCGCCGCCGTCCTGAGCGAATTCCACTTTGCGTCGTCGCCGTGATCCTCCGGATTTCCGACTATGACCGGCAGATCTGTTTCGCCGGAGAAGGGAAGGACGTTTACTCCGCAGGAGGTCATGAATGCCGCCGCTTTTTCGTTTACGCCCCAGACCCTGACCGAGGTTCCCTGCGCGTTCAGATACGAGGTGTCGGTGATATAGAAGTCGAGCTTTTCCCCGGTGGGAGAGCCGCCGTTATTGAGGTTCGCAAGGAGTGTGTACTTCCCGGTCGGAACGTCAAGCGCGATCCTTTCATCGAACACCGGAACCGCAAGGGGCATGGATTCCGGGATCACGATCTCCGTGTCCTTTGACCATACGGTGACGCAGTCGCGGACTATGCGGAACGAGGCGGAGTATCTTCCGGGACGGAGAGCATCCTCGGTCGCAAGGCTTGCCTTTACCCTGAATTCCCGTCCGGAGTAGGCATTTGTCTGCCATGTCATAAGGCAGAAGCGCAGAGGGGAGAAGCCGTCGGAGATGGCGTCGAACATTTCCGGCTTCCAGCGCCTCCAGTAGCTCCACAGACCCTCGCCGCACATACCGTGGTCAAGAAGCCCGGTCATCGAGAACCCGGCTATCTGCGGGTTGGCGCGGATAAGGTTGAAGCCGAGGGTTCGCTGACGCGCGCCGAGACGCTGGCTTTCGATGAGGATCGTCTCCGGGAAGGGATAGACGCGGTCGAAGCCGAATTTCGAAAAGTCGCGCTTCAGCCCTTCGCTCTGCTCTCTGACCCATTTGTAATCGCAGAGGTCAGGGTCGGCGCCGTACTGTTCGAACATCCTTGCTTCGTGGATGACGTTGAAGTTCGTCCCGTTGCCGTATTCCGATATGATTACCGGGCGCATTCCGGTCCCGACCTTCATCAGGTAGTCGTATGTGTGTTCGTCGTGCGGGGAGGTGGGGTAGCAGTGTACGTCTCCCGCGCCGATGAGCGACGGTCCGATGTCATGGATGCCGTCGATCTCCGATTTTTTGTCCGCGCCCCAGACCTTTGTCCATTCCGACACACCGGGGTTCGCGACGCAGCCTATCGAATAGTCGCTGTCGAACCGCCCGGAATTCAGGAGCATAAGGCGCGACGGGTCAAGCTCTCTTGCCTTCGGAAGGAAGGCGACCGCACGTCTGAACACGGGGCCGTCGCCGGTCTCGTTGAGGAACTCAAACGCGGCAACACAGGCGTGATTCCTGTCCTGACGGATCATATTCGCGGTGCTGAGGTCAAATCGGTACAGATATGCTTCGGGATCGGGTGCCGGCGTGGGAGTTTCCGGATTGACGTCGATACCGAGCATCCATCCGGCGTAGCAGCCGTCGATAACCATAAGTCCGAGCTCGTCGCAGAAGTCAAGCTGTTCCGCGCGGAGCATTCCGGAAATGCATCTTACCGCATTGAAGCCGGATGCCTTTGCGTTTATGAAGTCACGGCGCACGAAATCGCGCACCTTCGGATATCCGAGGCCTATCGGGAAAACGTTTCCGGTGTGGGCGCACTTCAGGAAAACGCGCTTTCCGTTCAGACGGAAAAATCCGTCAACCACGCGGAAATCGCGGAAGCCGAAGCGCACCGTTTCCTCCGACACTCCGTGCTCCGTCTCAAGAACGCAGGAAATGCCGTAGAGATTCGGGTCGTCGAGATTCCAGAGGAGGGGGGAGTCAACATTGAGCATGAAGCACTGCTCCGACACCCCTGCCGGAACCTGAACCGTGTCCTTCAGCGCCCCCGCGGACGCTCCGGTGCCGCCTTTTTCGCGGACGGTCAGAGTGATGCCGGCGCCGGCTGCGGTGCCGGTCGTATTTGTTATCGTCAGCCTTGCCGTGACATTCCCCGTTTCCGGGTCGCCGGTCACGAAAATGTCGGAGACGGAGACGGCTTTTCTTGCGCAAAGGGTGACGTCTCCGAGGATTCCGCCGTAGTTTATCGTATATCCGCTCTGGAGAACAAGGCGCTTGTTGCGGTTCGGGGTGTTGGTTATCGTCATGCCGTCGATGTCTTTTCCGCAGGTGTTGATCACGCGGACGGCAAGGAGGTTTTCTCCGGTTTTTCTTATGCTGTCTGTCACATCGAACTCAAACGCCGTTTCGCCGCCCTCATAGGAGCCGAGACAGCTGCCGTTCAGCCACACCTCCGCCATGTAGTCCACAACGCCGAAGCGTAGGATGAGCCTGTCGCCGTCTCCGCCGATAAGGCAGTCAAAACGGCACCAGTACCACGCAACGCCGCAGTATTCCGGAAACCGTTCCTGTATCGCCGACGGCACCTCTGCGGGACGCGCCGATTCTGTCGGAGAAAGCGGATATCCGCTGTCCTTTCCGATATTGTCGGGATCGGTGCCGACCGACCAGCCGGAGACGAGGGGCTGTTTGTTTGTCTTGATTATTTCTTTCATGGATTCGATCCTTAACTGTTATTGCATTTACGGGGAAAGGGGCATTTGCACCAATCGGTTTTTTGGTACTCGGTGCAATGCCCCTTTTGCGGAACCGCTCAGACGGTCTCCGGTATCAGCTGTGCTTTTTCTTCAGAACGACGGCTGCGGACGCTGCTGTCATGCAGACGATCACTGCCGGGAGAAGAACGTCGGATGTGGGCGGTGTGGGCTTGTTTTCGTCATAAACGTACTCTATTACGTTGACGCACATTCCGTTCCAGCCCTCTTCCGCAGGGGTTCCGGCGACGACCTTTATTGTGTGCTCTCCGGGAGTGACCCTGATTATGTCGGTCTGGTTGAGCCCGTCGGGATAGCCCTCGCCCCAGCCCTTCTGCCGGTGCGTGGCGGCGAGCCTGCCGTCAACATATATTTCTATGTTGGTGTGTCCGTTTTTGTCTCCGTTGCCGAAGCCTACCCAGAATTCCGAGCAGGTTATCGTTGCTTCGGCATATGCACCGGTCACGTTTGTGTCGTAGATTACCGCGTCGTCAAAGCCTTTCCAGTGGGGGAAGGGCTTCCAGTCGAGGTTGTCGGCAGGGGTGTCGATCTTCTCGCCCGCCGCGCTGTAAAGGGTGAAGTCCGCCTGCTTCCATGCCTTTGCCTCTGCAGGCACGTATCTGATCATGTTGATGCAGAAGCCGTTCCACTTTGAGGGGTCAGACGGGGTTCCGGCTCTGACCTTTATGGTGTGCTTTCCGGGGGTGACCTCAAAGACGTCGGTCTTGTTGGGGGAGCCGTCGGCTTTGTCCTTGGTGTTGTAGGTGCTGACGAGACTGTCATCGACATAGATCTCGATGTTGTCGTGACCGTTTCCGCCGCCGTTGCCGAAGCCGACCCAGAATTTACTGTAGGAAACGGTGGTCGTCACGTACATTCCCTCTCCGTGAGAGTCATAGATCTGGGTGCCGTTGTAGCCCTTCCAGTATTCAAAGAGCTTCCAGCCGTTTTCTTCCTTTGCCGGGTCGGCTTTTTCGCCGTCGGCACCGTAGAAGGTCAGCGGTGCTGTCACATATCCGTCGGCGGCTGATATCGACAGCCCGACAGCCGCAAGAGACGCAAGCATCAGTGCGGTAAGCAGAGTTGCAACGAATTTTTTCATGGTATCATCCTCCTGAATTATGATTTGTGTGCGTAAGGTAAGCTTCCGGCGCGGTCACGATGCGGGAACATAGCTTACCACATTGAAGGTAAGACCGTTCCATGTTTCGGGAGTCTTGGGCGTGCCTGCCTTGACCATAACGGTATGTTCGCCGGGAGTTACTTCGATCACCTCGGTGTACCACGGCACGCCGTCGAATTCCTCGGTGCCGTTGCAGGTCAGCTTGAGTTCACCGTCAACATAAATCTCGATGTTGGTGTGAGCGTTTTCGCCGCCGTTGCCGAAGCCGACCTTGATCCTGCTTGCATTTACCTTAGCCGTTACATAGAATCCCTCGCCGTGCGAGTCATAGATCTGCGTGTCGTCCCAGCCGGTCCAGTAGTCGAAGTACGACCACGGGTCGCCGCCCGGAGCGGGTGAAACCTCGTTTCCGTCCTTGTCAAAGAATTCATAGTCGGTGGCAAGAACCCAGTTTTCGGTCGGCTGCGGTTCGGTCGTTTCTTCCGGCTTTGAGGTCTCGTTCGGCTTTGAGGTTCCGTCCGGCTTTGTTTCGCCGGTCTGTTCGGTTTTGCTGACGGGGGCGGAACCGGACGATGCCGGGTCGGTTCCGTCCTTTCTGCACGAGGTGAAGATTGCCGTCAGTACAAGTACCGCAGCCACTGTCAGTGCCAGTTTCTTTTTCATTTTCGTTTTCTCCTGTTATATTTATTTATGTATGCATATGGCATACATGAGTTACGTTTGTCTGCCGCTCCGCCGGGCAAGGGTGCTTTTCCCGGAGGGGCGGGGGTGCTTATCCGCGCTTTTCTATGTAGTCGAGGACTGTCTGAATGCAGTTTTTCTTTACCAGCATTTCAAGGGAGGCGAGTCTTGACGAGAAGTTGCCCTTTCCGCTTTCGATGACCTGACAGAGGGGCCCCCTTATATTTGCCATCCAGACCGTGTCGCCAAGATCCATCGTTGCGTTGTCGAAGATCATGTCGAGCATTTCCCTTGTTGTTTCCTTGTCCTCATCGCGGATGTACTTGTAGTCAAGCGCGCGGTCAAAGAATGCCGGGATGACATAGTTTTTCGATTCGGCGCCGAGAGCTTCGAGAATAACGCCGAGTCTTTCGGTTTTCTGCACGGTCGAGGGTGCGACGTGGAGCCAGCCGTCGATTGTGCGGGAGAGGTAATCAGCCTGATTTTCGTCGTACTTCGGAAGGGGAACGACACCGAAGTCAGCCTCCATCGAGCGGAGAAGCTGGATATTACCGACGGTTCCGACCCTGTACAGGCCGCCGCCGTGCGAGAAATACTGTGTTCCCGCGTCGCGGCAGACGTCGTTTTCAAGCGAGCCGAAAAACTTTTCGGTGTTGAGGAACAGCCCCTCGTTCTTCAGAGCGTCGTTGAGGCCGGAAAGTATCCCGAGGAGCTTCTGATCCTTCGGAGCCGTGAATTCCGGCGTGCCGCTCTTGTCTACGGTAACGGTTTTTGAGTCGGCACCGACCCACATTGCCGGCCAGAACATATCCGCCTCGGAGATGACTCCGTAAACGTCGCCGTCAAGGGGCGAGTATACTCCGTCGCCGTTTGCGTCACTTTTCGCGTCAAGCGCGGTCTTGTAGAAGTTGTCAAGCGTCCATGTGCCGTTCTTCACCATCTCATACGGACTGGTGAGAAGGGAATTGTTCTTTACGATCTCGGTGTTGAAGAACACACAGACCGACTGCATATAGGTGTTCATGCTTTCGTCGGTGTAGGCAAGCAGCTGTGTGCCGGAGATCGTAAGCGCATTGTTGACCTTTTGCAGATACCACGGCTGTTCGATGTTGACGTGCGGTATCGAGTCGGGCGTAAGAGCCGTTCCCTCTATCGCCGCGGGGAAGGCTTCTCTTGATATCAGCATTATCAGCTGATAGTCGTCTTCCTGCGCCCTGAACTGAGTCTGAAGCGCGGTGAGAGTCATGCTTATCGGCACGTATTCATGCTCGAAGTCGATCCTGTAGGTGTCCTCGATCCTGCGGTTGCGGTTGTAGATAGCCTCCTGAACCACGTCCTCGGGCGGGCTTTCGTAATCGAAATCCACAATTGTTGACAGATACAGCGCCGGGTCGATGCCGAGAACGCTGAACGTCTCGTCGTTGAAGGTGATCCCGTCGGGAACATCCGGGGTATAACGGCTCTCCCCGGAGCTTTCCGTTCCGCCGCCGGTACCGGTCGGCTTTTTGCCCCCGTCTTTCTTACAGGCGCAAAGGAGGCTTGCAAGCAGCAGTACAGCTGCCGCAAATGCAGTTATTCTGCGTTTTTTCATGGCTTTCTCCTGAAGTTTTATTATTCTGCCGCAAAGATGTTCGTCTCCGCTATGCAGTTTGTGTTGTCCGAACCCTCAAACCGGACGAGGTTCATGGCATTGCCGGTTATCACGCAGTTTTTTGAACCGGTGAGGGCTATCCTGCCGCCGTATACCGACGTGTTTGCGGTGACGGCGATGTTCGAGCATTTTTCCAGCTTTATCACGCAGTCGTAGTCGTTTCCGGCGAAGGCTGTCGAGGTCACCGTGCCGCCGCTTGCCTTTTTGTAGGACACGGCGGTGTTCTTTGCGCCCTCGACGGCGTTGTCAACCATGAGATTGACGATGTTCACGTTGCTGTAGGTATCGACCGTGACAGCCTCTGCTCCCGCGTGAGCAAGACGGAAATATGTATTGACTATATTTGCCTGCTGGAAGGTCCTCGACCCGGCGGCGTACATATAGATGCCGGATTTTCTGACTCCGTCCATCGTCACCGCGCTTATCGTGACGTCGCACGACCAGCCGCAGGAATCGGATATTATCGCGATTCCGTAATCAACGTCGCCGGAGCATTCGAAGTTGGTTATTCTTCTGTCTCCGGTCGTCCCGCCGACGGCTCCTCTTGCGTTGTAGTCCTTGTACCCGTAGCTTATCGAGTTCGGCGAGCCGTAGCCGTAATAGATATAGTCGGTGATGAGGATGCCGGTGCTTCCGCGCTTTGTGCCGTCGATGTATATGCCGCGCACTTCCTTTCCGGGAATGTCGCCTCCGGTCGTTCCGTGGCAGGTGTTGAAGCGTATGCCGTTTCCTCCGACGACCCTCACTCCGTTCTGGCTCATCGAAAAGCCGACGTTTTCAAGCGTGGTGTAGAGCGTGCCGTCGATATATATCGTGTCGGTGTTCTCTCCGCCCATCGTCTGACGGCTGAATTCCATGTTCCTTACCGTGATATCCTCAAGGCTTCCGCTGTAATCGCCCTCGCCGGAGCTTCCCTTTATCTCAAGCACCGCTCCGGTTGCTTTTGCCGAAACAATTGTCGGCGCATTTTCACGGGTATGACGGACGATTCCTTCAAGCGTCAGGTGATCCTGACCGTTCTTTATCCTTATCGTGTCGGAGACGAGGTATTTCTTCCCGGCGAAAACGATCTTTCCGTACCCTCCTGCCAAGGAGTTTATCGCCTGCTGGATTGCCGCCGTGCAATCGGTTTTCCCGTCTGCAACGGCTCCGAACCATTCGGGATAGCAGATATTGTTCTTTTCCATGACGACCCTTCCGTTTCTGATTATCTGATATGACTCTCCGGCTTCGATGACCTCTCTGAAGGTTATCGCGACGCCTGCCTCAGCTTCGATCACCGCTCCGGGCTCGAAGCTCAGCTTTTCTTGTGACCGCTGTCTTTTTTGCGATCCTGTACCGCCCTGCCGGGACTCTCAGCCAGCCGTCGCCCGATGCAGCAAAAGCCGCGCTGTCGTCGGTCTTTCCGTCTCCGACGGCTCCGAGATCATAAACGCTTTCGGTGGCTGTTCCGTTGTTCCGCGGCCTGTCAGGCGGCATATCCGTGCTTCCGTCGGTGTCGCTTCCGCCGGCACCTCCCGAACATCCGCCGAGGAGCAGAAGAGCCGCAAGCGCCGCGATTCCTGCCTTCAGCAGGTGACCTGTTTTTGCTTTTTTTCATTGAGTTTGACCGTACCTTTCCCGTCTCTGCACGCGGCGGAGTTATTGCAATCCCGTTATCCGAGATAGAAGTCGATGTTGCTCCCGAAAACCAGCTCCGGGAGCTGAAGAAGCGTTTCGTCCATCGTCTTTTCGCCGAGAATATGCCGGACGAGGTTGACGAATGCGCTTTTTGCCTGATTGTAAAAGTTCTGATAGACGGTTGCGAGGACGACGCCCTGTTTTATGTAGTCGGCGATCTCCTTCGTCACGTCGTATGTGACGAGAACCGTGTCGGACGAGAGGTTTTTATCTTTGATATACCGGCAGAGATCGAGCGATTTGCCGCTTGTGATGAATATTCCGTCGGGCTTTATCCCCTGCTTTACGTAGATGTCGTAAAGCTGCCAGTTCATGACGTCGGAGGAGTCCTTCATGTCATACGAGCCGACAATGTTCAGCCCGTTTTCCTTTGCCGCCCGGTGAAAAGCCTCCGCTGCCATGCCGTGGATCTGCCATTTTCGCTCGCCGGTGAAAAGCACGACGTTTTTCGATTCGCTTTTCCGCAGACAGTCGGCTATGAATTCCGCGGCAAGACGGCTCGCAACTCCCGGATCGTGATAGGAGACGGACAGCCTCCCGACCCCCGGAATGTCGGTCTGGAGAAGTACAAGGTTCGGATTGTCCCGGTAGTAACGGTTGAGAAGCACGGTTTCCTCCGGGTCGATGAATCCGCTGACCACAAGCCCGTCAAAGCCGCGGAACCGCTCAAGCGCATTTTCAAGCTCGGCGACGGTTTTTGAGCTGTAACCGATTATGCAGCTTTCGAAATGTATCTTCAGGTCGCGCAGTTCGCGGTACCCGTCGCTTATGCCGCGGAGAAATTCGACTGTTGCCGGCTCGTAGAAGTCGTTCATAAGAAGCCCGATGCTTATCGTTTTCATGGGCAGGCGTGACGCCGCGCGGTTCGGGACATAATCCTGCTCCTGCGCACAGCGGAAGATCCTTTCCCGCATAGGGTCGCTTATTCTTGACGTGGGATCGAAGGCGCGGCTGACCGTTGACGGAGATACGCCGACTGCCTTTGCTATCGTGACTATCGTGCTTTTGCGGTTTTTTTCGGACATTTCCGTTCCTTTCCGGGGCGACCGGTGCCCGGTCGTTCATGTTCGGGGAGATTGATAAATCAATCGCCTGTATGTACGGATATTTTTGTGCAGAAATTGCGCAAACGTTTGTCCGGCCTCTGGTTTAATAATATTACATATTTTCACAGATGTAAAGGCTGTTTTCAAAAAATGCTTGTGCAATTTTTTTTGCACAAACCCCGGGCTTTGGAGCCGCAGCAGGAAAATAAACCGTCGTTTTGCACTGCCGCAAGCGGTTTTGCTGTATTTATATTGGTATGGGGACGGGGAAAACGGACAAACGTTTGCTCACAATAACCGAGCCGGGATCCTTTGCAGACCGGGAAACAGGGAGATGAGATGTCATGTGTGACACGAAATTTCATATATTTATCGGTTTGCAGAGATAAACGACTGAAAACCGTTTGTGCAAAGTATATATGATATAAAATTTTAAAAAATCTGAAATATTATTTAAAAACCTATTGCAAAGCCGCTGAGAATAGTATATAATTATCATTGCATAATAAAACAGCCGGGAAACCGCTCGGTATTATGTAAAATCACAATACGGTTGCAAGGGGGAAAATAACATGAAGAAGACTGTGTTCCGCATACTGCTTGCCGTCTGCGTCTTTTTGTCGGCATCAGCAATTGCCGTATCCGGAAAAACGGAAATCGCTTTCACGGCGACAGCTACGTCTGCCTTTACCGATGGCGGATATTATGCGCTCGGAAGCGGTTTTGCACTCAGCGACGCCGGAAACGGCGCCCTGAAGATCGTCGGCGCCGGGGAGGGAGACCGCGGTCTCTGGGCGTTCACCAACGAGACTGTCGATGCCAATCCGTACCTAATGTATGAGATTCCGGAGGGAGGCGCGGTCTATAAGATGACTGTCTGCAGGCAGTGGGATGTCGAGCCCGAGATCGGGCTTGACGTTAAGCCCGGCAGACACACCGTAAACCTGAAGGAACTGCTTGCGGGGCAGAGCACGATCGGATATACATATGTTGTGCTGTACGTCAGGGGCGAGGTTACCCTGAGCGGTCTTGCTATCGGTTCCGACGGCGGCGAAACGCCTCCCGATACTGCCGATGCGGCTCCGGTTGCCGTTACAGCCGCAGTTCTATCCTTGGCGGCTGCCGTTTCTTTCACAAAAAAGCGCCGCTGAGCTACCATGCAATTTCTGCCGCACGTGTCCTGTCAGTCAAGGCAATAAAACCGCAGTACGCTGTCCGTAAAGCCCGTCTCATTACCGGTAATACCGAACCGAGGCGGGCTTTATCTGACAGAATCTACGGAATTTTAGCCCGAAAACCGGCTCTGAATACGAAAATGAAATGAAATATCATGAGCAACTGTGGTTTGTGAAAAATATTTTCAGAAAATACGAAAAAACTATTGCATTTTTTGAATTCATGTGTTAGAATGAAAACAAAGGACGCGGGCAGAGCGTCTGTTACAGAATAAACTTCGGAAACGAGAGGAAACAACAATGAAGAGAACATTTATCCGCTTTTTTCTTACGGTCGTTGCCATGACCGTTGTCCTTTCCCTTACGGCGGGTGCCGCAGAGATCTTCCGCTTCAGCCATGAGATCGATGCCACCCAGAACGGAGGACCGGACGGCGGATACTGGGCAAAGGATCCTGTTACAACGGTGGAGAAGAGTGCGAAAAGGGGCGTTGTCCTCAACAACCCGAACGATTCGCGCATTCTCTGGGCGTTCACCAACGCTCAGGTGGAAAAAACACCGTATTTCTGCTTTGAGCTTCCGGAAAATTCCGGGATATTCAAGGTGACAATCTCGAAACACTGGGACGTTGAAAGAGAAGTCGAGCTTGAGTTCAGGGACGGACTTAATGTCTTTGATGTCATGAAGCTGCTCGAAAACCAGACAACGATCGGCTACACTTATTTTGTATTCTATTTCACCGGAGGAGCTCCCGCAACGGTCAATGAACTGTGCCTTTCCTCCGTTGATCCGAGAACGCAGGGCGGGGATGACAATCCCGTGACCGGCGACGCTCTTGCCGCGGCGATTGTCGCTGCAGCCGCCTGTGCCGCCGCGGTTTTCGCGAAGAAGCGCTGAAGGACTCGCTGATTAATCCGGCAGCGCGGCTCCGGCAAATCTTTTCCCGTCAGCCTCCGGTTGAAAAAACCGCCGTACGTCAGGTACAGCCGGTGTTTTTCGCCGGTGCATAAGAAAAAATCCGCACCGGATCTGCCCGCCTCATTTGATCATCGCTTTCTGAAACGGTGCCGTCCTCCCGTATCTGCCGCGGGAGGGCGGGGCACTGTCAAATAAAGAACGGAAATATAATGATATGAATAAAAAAATCAACTTACCCGACGATTTTTCGGAGATACATCTGATACCCTATATGCACACCGATTACTCGTGGACAAATTCAAGACCCTGGCATATCCGGAGATATACCTGCGGCCTTGGAAGAGCGCTTGAGATAATGCGTACCGATCCCGATTTCACCTATGTCATCGACAACGTGCATCACTCGTTCAGCGTGTTTGAAAAATACTGTCCGGAACTGATGCCCGAGTTTGAAGAGCGCGTGAAGGAGGGCAGGTTTGTCATCGCAAACGGCGGATACTCACTTGCAAGACCCGACTACTGCGGCGAAGAAGCGTATGTCAGAAATATTGTCGGGGGACAGAGATACTTCCGGTCGCGCTTTGATATTCCCGACGGGGAATCCCACTTCTTTTTCAATGCCGATACTGGCATCGGACACAGTCAGCTCCCGCAGATTCTCCGCCTGACCGGAAACCGGTATTACCGCTCCAACCGTCCCTCCGAGACGATGAACCGGAAGGGCATCCCGCGGCAGTTTGTCTGGCAGGGGCTTGACGGCAGCCGTATTATAGTCGCAAGAGGCGATTACGGCGGGCTTTTCGTTACCGACTGGTTAGACAGGAATCCCGATATTGACAAGGGCTGGCAGGAGATCCTTGACGGCTACTGGGGAACCGAGCAGAACAATGCCTGCAATTCCGCCTCCGACAAGCTGATGCTGTTCTTCGGCTGCGACGATGTCATTCCGGGATGCAACCTGATCGACCGCCCCGTGCCGTACCGCGAATTCATTGCCGGGTGGAACCGGAAGCAGCGCGGGAAAATGATGCTTTCGACCCCCGGACGGTACTTCGGACGGCTTGAGAGCGAAAAGGATACTCTCCCTGTTGTGGACGGTGTGCTTGACAACTGCGAGTTGAGTTACAATATACCCTATAAGGGTCAGAATTCGATGTGGTACCGGCGCAGGGTGCTTGAGAGACTGATACTTCGGCTTGAATATATGCGTTCGATGCTGAACGGGCTCGGTTATCAGTGCGGATATGACGATGTCGGTGAGCTTTGGGTTGACATGATGAGCATTTCCGGTCATGCGCTTGAATACGTGCTTACCGGAGATATAGAGAGACTGGAGGAGCAGGGCGACGAGGCGATACTCCGGTGCAGACGGCTTATCCGTGAGGCGGAAGAGACGCTGGCAATGCTCAGGAGCACGGGAAACGGCTCTGATGCCCGCGTGACGGAATACACGGTCATCAATCCGATTCCGGAGGAGCGCTGTGAGAATGTCGCAATCCATGTGACCTCGGCGCACGGAATTGACGGTCTGTCCCTCACCGATGCAGACGGAAACGAGGTACCGTATCAGATAACCGAGGTCTACACCGCCGACAAGGCATACGAGTGCGAGTGCAATTCCGTCGATGTCCTGGCGCGTGTGAAGCTCCCCGCGGCGGGATATACAACGGTAACGGCAAGACCGACCGGAGAAAAGCTGAAATACGACCGGGCTGACCTTGACGATTACGATTATGTAAGAAAGCCCGGGAACGATCCCGCGCCGGTCGTCGTTGATACCGGAGAGGTAAAGGCGACGTTTGAAAGCGGAAGACTGACTGCCGTCGAATACCGGGGAAAAAGGATAACCGGTGATTTCGGGGCGCTTAAGTTCTCGGAGTTCCGGCCGAAATCGATAGGATGGGCGGCGATATGGGGAGACGCGGAGGAATTTGATTTTGAGCCGCGTGAATGGGGGCTGGTCAGAAACGGAGATCTGCGCAGTGTCTATCGGGTGAAGGGCAGACTCCGTACTGCGGATGCCACCGTTGAAATAACCCTTGAAACCGGTTCACCGAGGATAGATTTCCGCGTCACGCTTGACTGCGAAAGAAACGAGGGGATCTTTACGGCATCCTTCCCGTGCGACAGTGACACGGAACTTTACGCCGATGTGCCCTACGGGGTGGAAAAGCGCGACCTTTCCTGTGAGCCTTCGGAAAACGTTCAGGGCAATATCGGCAATCCGGACCATTATTTCTACTGGGAATCTGCCTGGAGAGGGCAGTTCTGGGCAAGGAATTTTGCGCTGTTCACCGGGAACCGCGTCAATACCGCGCTGATCTCGGATACCTGTGCCATATATTACAGCCTGAGGCGCGACCTCGGGACGGTGTCGCTTCTTCTGACCGGACAGCTTGACCTGACCGAAAAGAGCGAAAGAAAGACCGACAGCTGGGTCAGACTCGGAAGTCCTTCGTATATGGGGCTGGGGAAAAGCACATACCGGTTCTCTTACTGTCCGCTTCCGGACGAACCGAAGGAAAAGCTTTTCGCGGATGCCGCAAGGGAAACGAAGCTGCTTCATTTCCGTCCCGTATCTGCGCCGGTTTACAGGCAGAGAGGCGGAACGCTTCCCGCAAAGGCATCGGTGCTGTCCCATTCCGGGGCGGATGCCGTGATAACCGCAAGCTATTCCGAAAACGGCGAGCGCGTGGTACGCGGTTATGAGGCATCGGGGCTTTCCGGCAGAGTGGTGCTTGAAATTGCCGGAAACATCGGCTCCGCATACAAAGCCGATCTCATGGGCGAACGCATCGGGGATGATGTCACGGTAAACGGGAATCGGGTCGGGTTCGACGTAAGACCGTGGGAGATATTCACGGTAAGGCTGAAACAACCGGACTGAAATAAAAGAGCGGAGGAGACTCCGGAAATAAACCTTCAGACAGGAAGTTCTGTGCCTCTGCAGCCGGAGCCGCCCGGAACATCCGCGTCGGTTGGAAAGGAACGGTCATGAAAATGAAACGTAAACTGTGCATTATTCTGTCGGTACTTATGCTTCTCTCTTCATGCGGAACGTCAGATCCCGCGGCGACCGAATCATCCGGGAAAGATCCCGGAACATCCCGGAAAGAACCGACGGGCGGCGGGCAGACAACCGACGCGCCTCCCGGAGCACCGTCTGTCAGGTTCGAAACCGTAGGCTACTATGCCTTTGATGACGCATCCGAGGCGAAATGCCGTTTTTACCGCGCCTGTGGTATCGATACGATCGAGCTTCTTGATATCGGATGGTACTTCAGGGAAGGAGAGCCGCTCGATGCCTTCAGGGAACGCATGAAGGGCTGGATCGGGACGGCACACAGCTTCGGACTCAGGGTCTATGTCGTTCTTCTGACCAACCTTGAGCAGTGGGACGGAGAAGCCGACTGCGGAAACGGGAGCGGAAAGACCTTTGATCCGGACGATTCAGGAAAAATGGCTGCGCGTCTTGCGGAAATCGAAAGAAATGTTGAATACTGGAGCGATGCCGACGGCTTTTCGCTGTTTGCGGGCGATCCCGGCGGGGTTGCGTCTCTCAGAACCAACAAGGGGAGCATAGGCTATTACCTTGACATGGTCAGAAAGGTGAGGGAGATCGTCAGACAGAAGTCTCCGGAGGCGGAGTTCAACGCGAATATCTGGTCGGTGTCACAGTGGGAAAGATCCACATCAAATCCGTTCTATCAGAAATTCTGGCAGGCGGAGGACGAAAACGGCAGGGCTATCCTTGCCATGGAGGACCTGATAAACTCCGACATCGGGATAGAGATACCGGGACACGACTGGTACCGTCCTCTTGCCTTCCGCTGTTACGGGACGACAGGAAGATATCCCGAAAAGAATTTCCCTGTGGCAGAGGACATCCTTCCCGCAAGGGAACGCGGCGTAAAGCGGATCTGGGGCTTCCCGCATTTTCTGCTCGACGAGCTTGACGACGGCGATTCCGGCGGGTCTTCACGTACGGAGCTTCCGGCGATCAATCTCCGGTATATAAAAAAGTACATTGACGCGGCAGACAGTGCAGGGCTGAACGGTGTCATTGCCGGAGCCTCGGGTATAAACAATGCACTGAACCTCTACGCATTCTCAAGGTTTGCCGCGGACGCGGGACTGACCGTGGACGATGTGCTTCTCGAATATGCCGGGTACCTTGTGCCGGAAGAGCAGAAGGAGATGCTTGCCGACATCTTCAGGTATATCGAAAATGACTCAAACTGGCACTCAAAAATGCCGGACGGATACAGACTGCCGGAGCTTGAGACGGGTTTTTCGGGACCTGATGAAGCGATTGAGGCATTCGGAAAGCTGACTCCGCTTGAGGATCCCGGCTTCCCGCTCCCGGAGCCGCCTGCGGAGTATCTTGCAAAGATCGGTCAGCGGCTTGAGCTGATCGGAAAATAAAGTGCCGTAAGGCTGAATAACGAAAGGAAGGTATCATGAAAAAACTGATGTGCGTGCTTGTTGCCGCCGCAATGCTTGCTGCGGTGACTGCCCGCAAAAAGGAAAACGGACAGGATTCCGCATCAACCCCGGAAACAAACCGCGGAGCCGCAACAACGGAGACTGCGGATACTACCGGGCGCAGCGGCGTCACATCCGCTCCGACAACAACCGTCCCGGTCACGACCGGGGCACCGATCGGCACGACAGAACCCGTCGTGACCGAACCGCCGAGAAACTGGGATGAGACTCTTCCGAAGAAGCTGTACATGACTCCCGACCTCTCCACCACATATGACGACGGCGGATATTATGCGAAACACTCATCCTTCACGCTTGCAAAGAATGACAAAAACGGCATTGCGGTCTCAACCACCAATTCCGAGGGAGACAGGTGCCTCTGGGCGTTTGTGAACGAGGTCGTGGATGCCCGTCCGATACTTCACTATGAGCTTGAAGAAGGGTCTGCCGTTTACAGGATCGAGATCAGCCGTGCATGGGACATTGAAATGCCTATCGAGATCGATGTCGAGCCCGGTACACACACAATCAACCTCAGAGAGGCGCTTGAACAGCATACCATAACCGTCGGGTACAGTTATGTCGTGGTTTATACGTCGGGCGAGGCAAACGTCAACAATTTCTACCTTGGAACCGAATGAAAACGAGAAAGATAAAAAGGCTTCTTCCGATAATCCTTGCCGCCGGGATCCTCACGTCCTGCGCGGCCGGGGCGGGAGACGCGGGAACAACGGATATGAACAGCGGAACAATTGCGGAAAAACAAACCGAAATCATTACTGAAAAGACAACCGCGGACGCGGTTACGGAAGCGCCTGTCCTGCGCCCCGAAAAAATGAAGGTGCTTGCCTGCGGGCATTCCAACATCCACACATCCGTCAGATATCTTACGGCAGTGTCAGGAGCGCTCGGAACGGAAATGACGGTGGGGCTTGTCTGGCGCGGCGACTCGACCTTCAGTACCTACACGGAAATGTACGCCACTCCCCAACGCTTCATCTATGAAAAGAGCAGCGATTCGCAGTTCGAAAACGCGGGGCTTGTATCGAAAAACACATACCTTGACGATCTTGCCGACGACGATTGGGATGTTGTCGTGATAAATCAGGGATTTCTTTACTCCGGATACCCCGACAGCAAAAAAGACCTGCCGGAGCTTTTGCGGATAATCAGGAGTGTCCTGCCAGATACCCCGGTGTATCACAATCTCGGACTTGCATATGCCGATGGCTGTCCCAACTGGCTTTTCGCTCAGGAATACGGCGGAGATACCGGCAAGATGTTCGACACGATCATTTCGGATGTCAGGGACAATATCATGACCGATCCCGGGATCTCCGGACTTGTCCCGACGGGGACGCTTATAAAAAGCCTGATGACCTCGGAATTCCGGAACATGATATATGTTTCCGACGGGGTGCATCTCGGAGTATACGGCTCATATGCAGCGGCAGTCATATGGTATTCGGTGCTTACCGGAGCATCGGTCGAAGCTCTTGAGTGGATGCCGGACGGGGTGAGCGTTCGGTTCCGCGACCTTGTGAAGAGCCTTGTTCCGAGGATAGTTTCCGATCCGTATACCGTAATTGATCTCGGCCACGGCGGGGATGCCGAAGGAGGGGAGATGATCGCCTTCGGCGCGGCGCAGTCGGAAAAAGAAAACGACGGCGGTTACTTTGCCAGATCCGGTCAGTTTTCCGCTGCCCCGAACGGTCAGGACGGACTTGACGTAAGCATGACCGACGGACAGCCCGGAAGATGCATATGGGCATTTTCCGACAGCGCGGTGTCAGCTCATCCGATACTCAATTACAGCCTGTGGAATGACGGAATATCCGCGATACGCGTGACCGGGGTGTGGAACGACGGCAAGGGCGACACAGACCTTCCGGTCGATCCGGGTTCGCACAGCATTGACATTGAAAAACTGCTTTCCGGACGCGAAAGGAGCGGGATGACCTATATAAGCGTCTATACCGCCTCTGCCGAACCGGTGCCGATCGCACATTTCTGCCTGATGAAAACCAAGGCGGAGTGAGTAACGGTTCCGCAGGCGGAACCTACACCTCATCACCGCCTGCGGGCGGAATCTACACCTCATCCGTCGGCATTCGCCGACACCTTCCCCTCAAGGGGAAGGCAAATATAGTCCTTCTTTCCCCTCTTTCTTCTCAAGAAAGAGGTGGGGTTTGGGGCAAAGCCCCAAATAAAAATTTTTTCAAAACAGGAGAAAACCGAAATGGAATTCAAAGTATATCAAAAAGAGCTTGAGCTTCA
>OLGD01001715.1_pt1 | contig 30167 bp, 19 predicted proteins | sample 1605311 | NCBI WGS metagenome assembly OLGD01 (sample SAMEA3888917, study PRJEB22519) | human gut metagenome | biome: human gut; feature: human-associated habitat; material: faeces | place: Denmark | collected 2010
CGGGTGATCGGTCTGCCCTATCCGGGCGGCGCGGCGCTCGACGCGCTCGCCTATACCGGAAACCCGGACGCCTACCGGCTGCCCTCCCCGGCGCTTGCCGGCGACACGCTGGATTTCTCCTTTTCCGGGCTGAAAACCGCCTCGCTCAATCTCCTGCACACGGCGGAGCAAAAGGGCGAGACGATTGACCGCGCGGATCTTGCCGCCTCGTTTACCAAGGCGGTGACCGACGGCGTTTCCAAAAAACTTTTCGCCGCGCTGACGCGCTTTTCACCGCGCGCGGTGGTGATCGCGGGCGGCGTCAGCGCAAATTCGCACATCCGCAAGGCCGCCGAGCGCGTTGCCGCTTCGCATCATGTTCCGCTGTATCTGCCGCCGCTCTCGCTTTGCGGCGACAACGCCGCCATGGTCGCGGCCGAAGGGTATTATACTTTTCTTGCGGGCAAGCGGGACGGACCGGATCTGAACGCTTCGGCGGTATAACGAAAAGCGAAATGTTACCGGTTCTTTGCGGCGATTCCGCTCACGGTTTTTTGCGGTGCAATCCGCGGACATATCGCCGCAGGACGGGGTTAAAGCGTCTCTGGCTTCCGGCGGCGATTTCGCAGACTCCGAAAAAAATCAGGCGCTCTGGCCGCAAAGCGCTGCAAACCTGAAGATTTTGTTCGAGCGGGCGCCGCGCGGCACCCGAAAATGTGGAAAATGATGTGGAAAATGTGGGTTTTTCACAGCTTTTCCACACCCGATTTTTTTATACAAGCCGCGGCCTTTACGTGCAAAGACAGCCGCAAAGCCAAAATCCCGAAATTCACGCCGGAGTATACCGGCCGGTTTGACGCAGAAAGGACTCGTTACAAATGGAAGAACGCGATGCAAAGAAACCTGCAAAATCCAAGGAAAAATCTACGAATTATCACATTTCTCCCGCGGTCATCAAACGGCTCCCGCGTTACTTTCGATATTTGCGCGAACTGCTTGAGGCGGGCAGAACGCGGATCAGTTCGGGCGAGCTTTCGAGAATGATGAGCGTGACCGCCTCCCAGATTCGGCAGGATTTGAACTGCTTCGGCGGGTTCGGTCAGCAGGGGTACGGCTACAACGTCGAATATTTGTACGGAAAAATCAGCGAAATTCTCGGCGTGATTGGCGGATACCGCGCGGTCATTATCGGCGCGGGACACCTCGGCCTTGCGCTGGTCGGCAGTCCGATGTTCTCCAAGCGGGGCGTCACGCTGACCGCGCTCTTTGACAGCGATCCCGCACTTTTCGGGCAGGAATTCGGCGGACTGCGGGTGTATGACGTGCGGCAGCTTGAAGCTTACCTCTCGCAAAATCGGGTAGACATCGCCGTTCTGACCCTGCCGCGCCAATACGCAAAGGAAACGGCCGAGCGCCTCGCGCGGCTGGGCGTAAAAGGCATTTGGAACTTTACCAATGTCGAACTCCATCTCGGCGAGCTCGGCGCCGTCGTGCAGAACGTGCACATCGGCGATTCGCTGATGCAGCTGACGTATAAAATCCACGCGCGCGCCGAAGCGTCGGACGCCGCGCCCGATTTGGATCTTTTCTGATCCGAAAATAGATTGACAAAGAACGGATACAAACAAAATGGGTCTGAAATTCGATGATAAGGCGGGCGCGCTGCAAATTCCTCGCGCCGCCGCCGAAGCCGCGGCGGGGGCCGACGGCGACGATCTGCGCGTTTTGCTGCTGCTTTCGCGGGCGGAAGCGGACGGCGCGGAATTTGACGCGGCCGCCGCCGCCGCCGAACTCGGCATTTCCGAGGGCGATGTGCGCTCCTCCTTAAAGTTTTGGCGGGGCGCGGGCGTGCTCGGACGCGCGCCGCGCAAAAGGGGCGCGGACAGTGTTCCGACCGGCGCGCCGGTCGCGGACGGCGCGTCCGGAAAAGCGGCGGAGAGCGGCGGGACAAACGCAAAGGCAAACAGGGGAACGGGCGCGGACGCAGAGTTTGCGCGCGCGGACGCAGCCGATTCAAACACGAGTGCCCACGGCCGCAAAACAGATGAAAATTCCCGTCCGCTCCCGCTCCCGCTCGCGCGGCGCGGGGCCAATTACACAAGCGACGAGCTTTGCCGGATCGCGAACGCCGATGAGAATTTCCGCGTGCTGCTCGATATGGCGCAGCAGACCGCCGGACACATTTTCAATACGCCTGAAATCGAGATCATCGCGGGACTGTATTCCCATCTCGGCCTTTCGGCCGAATACATTTTGACCCTGTTGAATTATTATGTCAAGCGCAAGGAAAAAACGCTGCGCTACGCCGAAAAAGCGGCGTATTCGCTCATAGATCAGGGCATCGACACCCCGGACGCGCTTGAAGAAAAGCTCCGGCGGCTCGAAAAGGCGTCCACAAAGGAGGGGCAGGTGCGCGCGATGTTCGGCCTGGGCGCACGCAGTCTGACCGCGGCGGAGGCCGCCTGTCTTGAAAACTGGTTTTGCGTATGGAATTTTGACGAGCGCATGATCGCGCTTGCCTATGAAAAAACGGTCAACAATACCGGTAAAGCGTCGATTCGCTACGCCAACAGCATTCTGGCCGCCTGGCACGCCGACGGACTGACCACGCCGGAAGAAGTCGCTGCCGGCAAAAAGCCCAAAAAGAGCGGCGCTTATGCCAAAGCGGCGGGTCATGCCGCGCCGCAGAGCTTTGACGTGGACGAATTTTTTGAAAAGGCGCTGAAGCGCTCCTATGCCGACAGCGGGGAGAAGGAAACATGAGCTATAACAGTGAAAATTACTATGCGCTCCGCCGTGAATTTGAGGAAAAGCATCTGCGCGCCATCGAGCGCGCGGAAACGCTGAAAAAAGAGCTTTGGGGCAAAATCGACGGACTGCGCGAGATTGACGAGGCGCTCTCCGACACCGGCGCGCGCATTCTGGGCGCCGCGCTCGGCGGGAAAGCGGGGCTGGACGGCCGCATTGCGAAAATCCGGCAGGATGTGGAGGCGCTGCGTGAAGCGCGCGCCCTGCTGCTCCGGCAAAACGGCTATCCCGCGGACTGCACCGACGTGCATTACGAATGCGAAAATTGCAAGGACACCGGCTTTACGGATACCAAAATGTGCGCCTGCTTTCGCCGGGCGCTGACCCTGCGCGGCTATGAGTCCTCCGGGGTGGGGCGATTGATCGGCCGGCAGTCTTTTGACACCTTTTCGCTCGATTATTATAAAGACGATCCGCAGACGCTTTCGCGCATGAAGCGCAATTTTGAAACCGTGCGCCGCTATGCCGAAACCTTTTCGCCGCGCGGCAGCGGCTCGCTGCTCTTTATGGGCGGCACGGGACTCGGCAAAACGCACCTTTCAAGCGCTTTGGCCAAAGCGGTCATCGACCGGGGCTACGACGTGCTTTATGAGTCCGCGCAGAATATTTTTTCCAAATTGGAGCACTCTAAATTTCACGGAGACGCGAGCAGTGCCGGTGACGCCGAACGCTACTTCTCGGCGGAACTGCTGATTCTGGACGATCTCGGCGCGGAGTTTTGCACGACCTTTTCGGTCTCCTGCCTGTACAACATCGTCAACACCCGAATCTGCCGTGCGCTGCCTACCGTAATCAGCACAAACCTCTCGGCTGAGGAGATTGCCGCCCGCTACGGCGAGCGCATCTTCAGCCGTCTGTTCGGCGAATACACGCCGCTGCTCTTCTGCGGCCGGGATATTCGCATGGAAAAACAGGGCTGAGCGTATTTGCGGAGTCCGCGAAAGGGCAGAGTATCCGGCCTCGCCGCAGCGTTCGCCGCAAGCGCGGTCGGATGCGCGGGCAGAGGCGCCGCGCCCCCGCCGGAATGTACCCGGCGACTTTGCAAAACGCGCGAACGCACAAACGCAGCCCAAACGCATACATCGCTCTGCCTTGGGACTTTTCCGGCAGCGCATATTCGGCCCGTCAAACGTCGGCGGGCGCAAGGAGAAAGCATGAAAGACGGATTCATCAAAGCGGCGGCGTACAGTCCCGCCGTCGCACTCGGAGACCCCGAAAAAAACGCGGATGCGGCCATTGCCGCCGTCCGGCGCGCGGATGCGGCCGGCGCGCGGATTTTGGTTCTGCCCGAATTGTTTTTAACCGGTTATACCTGCGCGGATATTTTTTTTCAGATCAAACTGCTGCGCGCCGCCGAGGATGCGCTCGGCAGGCTGCTTGACGCCACATCGGACACCCGCGTTCTGTGCGTCGTCGGGCTTCCCGTGCGGTACGGCACCCGGCTATACAACTGCGCCGCCGTGCTGTACGGCGGCCGCCTGCTCGGCGTCGTGCCGAAGACCTATATTCCCAACTACTGCGAATTTTATGAGGGACGCCATTTTGCGCCCGCGCCGAGCGAGACCGGCGAGGTGACGCTCTGCGGTCGCAAAACGCCTTTCGGAACAAAGCTGCTCTTTGCTTTTGCCGGTATGCCGGACGCAAAAGTTGCCGTTGAAATCTGCGAGGACTTCTGGGTGCCGGTTCCACCGGCCTGCGCGCATGCGGGCGCGGGCGCGACGCTGATCTGCAACCTCTCGGCCTCAAATGAGGCCGTCGGCAAGGGAGAATACCGCAAAATGCTGGTCGAATCCGCCTCGGCGCGCTGCACCTGCGGCTATCTGTACGCTTCGGCGGGGAAGGGCGAATCGACGACCGACCTTGTGTTTTCGGGACACAACATGCTCTGCGAAAACGGCGTGATGCTGGCTGAAAGTCAGCCGTTTGCCGACGATTCCTTCACCATCAGCGAATTTGACTGCGAAAAGCTCGCCGCCGAGCGGCTCCGCATGAACACGTTTGCCGGGTATGAAGCCTCCGGCTATACCGAAATTGAGATTCCCTCCGGTGCGCCTGTGGAAACCGTGCTCACCCGCGCGGTAAGCCGGCATCCTTTCATTCCGGACAACGCAAGCGAAACCGACAGCCGCTGCGACCTGATCCTCGAAATTCAGTCGCAGGGACTGGCTCGGCGCATGGAGGCCGCGCACGCAAAAACGCTTGTGATCGGCGTTTCCGGCGGACTGGATTCCAGCCTTGCGCTGCTCGTCGCCGTGCGCGCCTGCCAAAATCTTGGCCGCAACAGCGCCGATGTGCACGCCGTTACCATGCCCTGCTTCGGCACGACCGCGCGCACCAAGTCCAATGCCGAAATTCTTTGCCGGGCGCTCGGCGTCATCTATACCGAAATCGACATCAAGCGCGCGGTGGATCAGCATTTTGCAGACATCGGGCAGGACCCTGAAAAATTTGACGTAACCTATGAAAACGCCCAGGCGCGCGAGCGCACCCAGATTCTGATGGACATCGCCAACAAGGAATCGGGCATTGTGGTCGGCACGGGCGACCTTTCCGAGCTTGCGCTCGGCTTTGCCACCTACAACGGCGACCATATGTCGATGTACGGCGTCAACGCCTCGGTGCCGAAAACGCTGATCCGCTATATCGTGCGCCGCGCGGCCGGCGCCTACCGCGCGGAGGGCAAAACAGCGCTTGCGGAGGCGCTTTTGGATATTTTAAACACGCCGGTCAGTCCCGAACTGCTTCCCCCGACAAAGGGCGGAACGATTTCGCAGGAAACCGAATCGATTGTCGGCCCGTACGAACTGCACGACTTTTTCCTGTATCATATGGTGCGTTTCGGCTGTCGGCCGCGAAAAATTTTCCGGCTGGCGCTTTACGCTTTCCAAGGCGAATACGGCGCTGGGACGATTGCCGAGTGCCTTGAAATCTTTCTGCGCCGTTTCTTTGCGCAGCAGTTCAAGCGCTCCTGCATACCCGACGGCCCGAAAGTCGGTTCGGTGGCGCTTTCGCCGCGCGGCGACTTCCGTATGCCGTCCGACATGTCGGCCGAGGCGTTTCTTTGTGAGATTCGCGAAATCCGAAGCGAACTCGGCGTCTGAAGCGGACGTATGCGCAGACGTGGGTTTTGGTCGTTCAGGCTTGAATGACGCCGAAACTTTGCTGACCGTGCGTGTCCGCGCGTACAAATTTTGCCCGGTATACAGGCAGACCGGCCAAAGCGGAGGTTTTTGCGCTTGTAAAAGCCCGCACGGCTGCGTTGCGCTGTCAAAGCGAGCGCGTCTGTGCGTGCAAAGTTCCGTTTTGGCATGTTTGTACCGCCGCACGCGCGGCCGCGCGTGCAAAACCGCCGCTTTTGCGGCGGGTCCCGACGACTGCCCCTTATAAAAAGGCGGCCGGACGCGGACATTCAAAGCCGGCAGGGCGCCGGCGCCGGCCCGCAAAGACGGGTCGTCCCCCTTTTTATTCCGCAGAAACTGCGGTGGCAATAGATATTTTATTTTTACAGAGTAGAGCGGCGCGCGTAAAGTGCCGTCCCGACGGGGAGTTGCGGGGCGGACGAAAGTTTTACTGCGGTGCGTCGCCCGCATCCCGCTGTTAACCTTTTTACGAAAGATTAATCTGCCTCCGAAAGGAGAGCGCGCCGCACAAGACGGCCCGCGCTGGGAATACGCTCTTTTCGGAGGTATTTCTATGGAAAACTACAAACGACTTGACAAAAAACGTCTGACGGCTCAAAGCTCGGTCAAACTGCTTGCGCGCCTTGCGCTGCTGGCCGCGCTCAGCTTCATCTTCGGCAAATTTTTGCAGATTCCGATCGGCATTTCGATCCGCATCAGCTTTGAAAACCTGCCGCTTCTGCTTGCCGGCTGGCTCTACGGCCCCGTGGCGGGCGGTATGTGCGCGGCCGCGGCCGACCTTCTCGGCTGTATGCTCCGCGGCTACGCCATCAACCCGATTATCACGCTCGGCGCGGCTTCGATCGGCGTCATAAGCGGTCTTTTCGGGCTGCGCGGCGTGCTTGCAAAGCCCCGCCTTTGGCTTTCTGTTGCGGCGGCGCACTTTTGCGGCTCGCTCGTCATCAAATCGATCGGCATCTACATATTTTACGCAACGCCGCTTGAAACGCTTGTCTGGCGTATACCGGTCTATTTGATAACCGCCGCGGCGGAATATCTTATCATTACGCTTTTGATGAAAAATAAAGCGGCGCGGCCGCTTTTGGAGAATCTATGACCTACAAAGAGGCCCTTGCATATATTCATTCTGTTTCCTGGCGGGGAAGCGTGCCCGGACTTTCCCGCATCCGCGAGCTTTGCGCGCGCATGGGCAATCCCGAACGCGAGCTTCGCTTTATCCATATCGCGGGCACCAACGGAAAAGGCTCCACCGCCGCCTATCTCTCCTCTGTCCTGTATGCGGCGGGATACCGCGTCGGCGCGTTTACATCGCCTTATGTCAAAACTTTCTGCGAGCGCATCAGCGTTGACGGCCGCCCGATCCAAAACGCGCTGCTTGCCGACGCGACCGAGTATGTGCGGCAGTTCGCCGACGCTATGGAGGACCCGCCGACCGAATTTGAACTGATAACCGCCATCGCCTTTGAATGCTTCAAGCGGCGCCGGTGCGAATTTGTCGTGCTCGAAGTGGGACTCGGCGGCCGGTGCGATTCCACCAATGTCATTGAAAATCCGCTGCTCTCGGTCATTACCGGCATTTCGCTCGACCACACGCAGATTCTCGGTTCGACGCTGGATAAAATCGCCTATGAAAAGGCCGGCATCATCAAAGCGGGACGGCCTGTATGCCTCGGCGTGCTCGCGCCTGAGGCGCGAGCGGTGATTTTGCAGCAGGCGCGGGAAAAACGCGCCCCGCTTTGCGAAGTCCGGGAGAGCGTACTGCGCGTGCGGAAACTGGACATCGAGCGCCTTGTTGTGGATTACGGCGACTGCACGGAACTTGAGAGCAGCCTGATCGGACTCTATCAGCCGCGCAACATCGCGCTTGTCTGCGAGGCCGTGCGTATGCTGGAGGCGGAGGGGGTCTCGATCGGCATGGACGCGCTGCGCGCGGGCATTCGTGAGGCGAAATGGTGCGCGCGTTTTGAGGTTTTGCAAAAGGATCCGCCTGTGATCTTTGACGGCGGACACAACCCGGAGGGCGTCCGCGCGGCGGTGGATACCGCAAAGCGGCTGTTCGACGGTAAAATCAACATTCTGACCGGAATTTTGGCCGACAAGGATTATGAAACCATGGCGGACACCATTGCCGAGGTCGCCAAAGAGGTTTTTGCGGTCACGCCCGACAACCCGCGTGCGCTTTCGGCTGAGAAGCTCGCGGATGTATTTGTGCGCCGAAACATTCAGGCCCACGTCTGCGGCGACATCAAAACCGGGGTGCGCGCGGCGCGGAACCGTTCGCGTCTGCAAAAGCGGCCGCTTCTGATTCTCGGCTCGCTTTATATGTATAAGGATGTTTACAAGCACTTCAGCCGCCGGGAAAAGAGCGCCGCGCCGCCGGACGAAGCGTGAAAACGCCGCTCTGCGCGCTTTTGCCCTTGATTTGGCAGTGTGAAAAGTGCGTGATACGCCTTGACAGGCGAAAAAAAGTATTGTTTAATAAATACAAAAACGTTTCCTTGTTTTTGTGTAGAACTCATACCAAAATCCCCGCGAAAAGGGCGCTGCGGTCAGAAAACAGTTTGCAGGGGCGCGCATCATGCGCCCGCGGGCGGCAAGCGGCCGTCTTTTCGGATATTCGTATCGCAGCGCTCTGAATACGGGGTGTATCTGAACATAAGAAATCGGCTTTCGGGAGGTGAGAATATGGCGCTGACGCTCGGCATTGACATCGGTTCGACCACGGCCAAAGCCGTCCTGTTTTCGGACGGCGAAATTTTGTTTGAACAGTACGAGCGGCATTTTTCGGCCGTTCGCGAAAAATGCGGGGAGCTTGTGGAAAAATTGATCCCTCTGACCGGCGGCGCACCGTTTTCCGTGGCCGTTTCGGGGAGCGCGGGGCTTGGACTTGCCAACGCCTGCGGCCTGCCGTTTGTGCAGGAGGTCTACGCGACCTCCAAACTCGTGGAAAAGCTGGAACCGGACGCGCACTGCGTCGTTGAACTCGGCGGAGAGGACGCCAAAATCATTTTCTTTGACGGCGGCGTGGACGAGCGGATGAACGGCTCCTGCGCGGGCGGCACCGGCGCGTTTATCGACCAGATGGCCACGCTGCTCGACGTGAGCGTGGATGAACTCGACCGCCTCAGCCTTACGTCCGAACGGATTTATCCGATCGCCTCACGCTGCGGCGTGTTTGCCAAAACCGATATTCAGCCGCTGCTCAATCAGGGCGCGAAAAAAAGCGATCTTGCCATGAGCATATATAAGGCCGTGGTCAATCAGACCATCGCAGGCCTTGCGCAGGGCAAGCGCATCCGCGGCAAGGTGCTGTTTCTCGGCGGACCGCTCTACTATTGCAAGGGACTTCAGCGCGCGTTTGCCGAAACGCTTGAACTCGACGAAAAGGACGCCGTGTTTCCGGAGTATGCGCGCTACGCGGTGGCCGCGGGCGCCGCGCTCTACGCGGCCGAGCACGGGGAAACGCTCACGGGCGAAGAACTGCTTTCCCGCATCCGCGAAGCGGAACCGGTGCGAAGCGCCGAATATCTCGAACCGCTCTTTTTGAGCGTGGAGGAATACGGCGCGTTCCGCGCCCGGCACGAAAAGGATTCGGTTCGCCGCCGGCCGCTTGAATCCTATAGTGGCCGCGCGTGGCTCGGCATCGACTGCGGCAGTACGACCACAAAGCTCGCGCTGATCTCCGAGGACCGCGCGCTTCTGTATACATACTACGCCTCCAACCGCGGAAATCCCGTGCAGATCGTGCGCGAGCAGCTGCAGGCGATCTACGCCGCCTGCGGCGACCGCATCCGCATTGCGGGAAGCGCGGTTACGGGCTACGGCGAGGAACTCATTCAAAACGCGTTTTCGGTTGACTTTGGTCTGGTTGAAACGATTGCGCACTACACCGCGGCAAAATATTTTATGCCCGAGGTGGATTTTATTCTCGACATCGGCGGCCAGGACATCAAGTGCTTCCGCATCAAAAACGGCGCGATCGACAGCATCATGCTGAATGAAGCCTGCTCATCGGGCTGCGGTTCTTTCCTTGAGACGTTTGCCAAATCGCTCGGCTGTCCGATTGAGGATTTCGCGAGCCGCGGCCTGTTTGCCAAGCATCCGGTCAATCTCGGATCGCGCTGCACGGTGTTTATGAATTCCTCCGTCAAGCAGTCCCAAAAGGACGGCGCGACCGTGGAGGACATTTCCGCCGGACTTTCGGTCAGCGTAGTCAAGAACGCACTCTATAAAGTTATCCGCGCGGCCAGCGCAGACGAACTCGGCGAACATGTCGTCGTACAGGGCGGCACGTTCTATAACGACGCGGTGCTCCGCGCGTTTGAGCGCGAGATCGGACGCGACGTGACCCGCCCCGACATTGCGGGGCTGATGGGCGCGTTCGGCGCTGCGCTCTACGCGATGCGCGCGGAAAACAGCCGCCTGATCTCGCCCGATGCGCTGAAAAGCTTTTCGCACACCGCGCGCTCGGCGATCTGCCGCGGCTGTACGAATCAGTGTCATATCACCATCAATACTTTTTCGGACGGCGGACGTTTTGTTTCGGGCAACCGCTGCGAGCGGGGCGCGGGACTCAAAACGAAAAGCGAGCCGCTGCCGAATCTCTATGCATACAAGCGGGAAGCGCTCGAAGCGTTTGGCAGCGTTCCGGGCGCGCGCGGCGTTATCGGTCTGCCCCTCGCGCTCGGCATGTACGAGCTTCTGCCGCTCTGGCACACGCTTTTCACAAGCCTCGGCTTCGGCGTGACCGTCTCGCCGATGTCCAGCCGCCGCCTGTATGAAAAGGGGCAGTTTTCCATTCCCTCAGACACGGCCTGCTATCCGGCAAAGCTGATGCACGGGCATATCATGGAACTGCTTGAATCGGGCGCCGACGCGATTTTCTATCCCTGCCTGACTTACAACGTGGACGAAAAAAGCGCGGACAATCACTACAATTGCCCGGTCGTAGCCTATTATTCCGAACTGCTGCGCGGCAACGTGGACGAGCTTGAAAAAACGCGCTTCCTCTGTCCGTATCTCTCGCTGAAAAATCCGCGCGAACTTGCGCGCGAGCTATACGCCTGCCTTTCCCCCGCGTTTCCCGATGCAAAGCTGACCAAACGCGAGGTCGAAAAGGCCGCGCGGAAAGCGTTTGCCGCCTACCGCGCCTTTGAAGCGGGTGTGCGCGCCGAGGGCGAGCGCGCCCTGGCCGAAGCGCGGAAACGGGGACTGCGAATCATGATTCTCGCCGGCCGCCCCTATCACATCGACAGCGAAATCTGCCACGGCATCGACCAGCTTGCCGCCTCACTCGGCTTTTGCGTCGTCAGCGAGGACAGCGTCTGCCATCTGGCAAAATCCGGGCCGGTTCGGGTGCTCAATCAGTGGACCTACCATGCGCGGCTTTACCGCGCCGCGCGCTTCGCCGTTGAAAATCCGGACACGGAGCTTGTGCAGCTTGTTTCGTTCGGCTGCGGGGTGGACGCGATCACGACCGACGAGGTTCGGGACATACTCGAACGCGGCGGAAAATTCTATACGCAGCTTAAAATCGACGAGATCACCAATCTCGGCGCGGTCAAAATCCGCCTGCGCAGCCTGCTCGGCGCGCTGGAAAACGGAAAGGAGGGCGCATGAACGAAAAAACCTACGTTCCTTTTACCAAGGAGATGAAAAAAACCTATACCATTCTTGCGCCGAACATGCTGCCCATTCATTTTGAACTGATTTTGCAGGTTCTGCGCAACGAAGGATACAAAATCGATCTGCTCAAAACGACCGGCTCCGAAATCATCGAGACCGGCTTGAAATATGTACATAATGACACCTGTTATCCCGCGATTTTGGTCATCGGCCAGTTTATCCACGCGATTCAGAGCGGCAAATACGACCCGCGCAAGGTCGCGCTGATCTACTTTCAGACCGGCGGCGGGTGCCGCGCGTCCAACTATATCTTTCTTTTGCGCAAGGCGCTCGAACGGGCGGGATACGGCTATATTCCGGTTATTTCGTTCAGCATGGCCGGTCTTGAAAAGCATCCCGGATTTTCACCCGGAATCGGGACGCTGCACCGCATGGTGTACGCGCTGCTCTACGCGGATCTTTTGATGTCGCTTGTCGGCCAGACCCGCCCGTATGAGCTGCAGCGCGGCGGCGCGCAGGCGCTCGCCGATGAATTTTGCCGCAGTCTTGCGGACGAAATGAAGCGAAACGGCGTCTCCTGGCGGCGCGTCAAGCCGCGTATGCGCGAGATCATTCGGCGCTTTGCCGAAATTCCGTGCGACCGGTCGGTCAAAAAGCCGCTGTGCGGCGTGGTCGGCGAAATCTATGTGAAGTTTTCACCGCTCGGCAACAACAACCTCGAACAGTTTTTGACCGACAACGGCGCGGAGGTCGCGCTTCCGGGACTGATGAACTTCATGCTCTATTGCCTGTACAACCAGGTCACCGACTACACGCTTTACCGGCGCGGCCGGGTTACGCATATCGCCGCCGGCATAGCTTTGCGCTTTATTCTGCAAAAGCAGCGGGAGGTCGCGGCGCTCTATAGGGAGTCGGGCATATTCCGCGCGCCTGAGGACTTTGCGCATACGATTGAACTTGCCGAGAAATGCATCGGTCACGGCTGCAAAATGGGCGAGGGTTGGCTGCTGCCCGCCGAAATGCTCGCGCTTGCTGATTCGGGCGTGCGCAACATCGTCTGCGCGCAGCCGTTCGGCTGCCTGCCGAATCATATCTGCGGCAAAGGCATGATGAAGCCGATCAAGGAGGCTTACCCGGAGGCCAATATCGTGGCTATAGACTACGACGCCTCCGCCTCCCGCGTCAATCAGGAAAACCGGCTCAAGCTGATGCTTTCAAACGCGCGGTAAACGAATAGAAACAAAAAAAGCGCCGGTAAGGCGCTTTTTTCGTTGAAAAGTTTTGATTTGCGAATCCTTACAGCATTCGCATGTCGGGCTTTGCGATCCGGGTGAAAATTACGCAGGCCTCGCTGCGGCTGATTTCATCGCCCGGACGGTAGTTGCCCGTGCCCGTGTCCCCGCTGACAATGCCCGCGCGGTAGAGCTTGGTTACGGCCGCGTAGCAATCTGCATTTTCCAAAACATCGGGACACTCGCCCGCGCGGACCGCCGTATACTCGGTATCCGGAAGCGCGTTTGCAAATACAACGGCCATCTCGCCGCGCGTGATGTTTTGGCTATAGTCCGAAAACGCGGACGCGGAGGCGACGCCGTTTTTCACGCAGTAATCCACATACGGCGCATACCACGCTTCGCCCGCCGGGGCGGCCGCAATCGTCTCGCCGCAGTAAACGGCGCGGATGTTGGCCGCGGCCGTCAGCGCCTGCGCAACCGTGAATTTCGCGTCCGGAGAGAAGGTTTTGCCGCTTGTACCGTTTACAAGCCCGTATTCGTAGGCCTGCTTTACATAGCCGTAAAACCATTTGTCCGCGTCTACGTCCGTAAATTGATCGTCGTAGGCGCGCATGGTTTGAAATATGCCGCTCCCGTTTTCCGAAACGCTCTGAAAGCCGCTGACGCGCTCTGCGACTGGCATCGGATTGACCGCTGCCGTAAAGACCGTATCAAGGGCGGGCGGCGCGCCGAGATAGGGAACGCCGTTTTGGTAGTCCAGCTTTTGGATAAAGATGCTGCGGTTGTAGCGGTTGTTCGCGTGCAGCTTTGCATGGTAGACCGCGTATACTTCGCTTTTGTCAGGCGACTGCGTGAAAACCGTGGCGCCGGGCGCGAAGATTTCATATTGATCGTCGCGCTGCTGCATCGGGTTTTCAAGCTTTTCCCAGGAGAGCGCCGACAAAAGGTTGGTTCCGGTCAGTTTCAAAAGACCGGTGCAGTAGTCGTCGCCGTCCGCGTAATTTGCCGCATAGGCGATGTAGAGCGTGCCGTCGCTGCCAAAGACGGGGAACGGCCCCTCGATAATATCGTAGCCCTCCCACGCTTTGTTCGGTACGGCGATCGCAATCACGTTCGCCGCAAACGAGGTGGGCGAGGACAGGCGGCCGATCACCAGCGTCTGCTTATGCCGGGAGGTCGTGTTGTCGGACGCCGACATAAATACGCTGCTGATATAGTAGCGCTCCCCGCCGTATTCAAAGATTCGCGGGCTGAGCCACGACCAGACGCTTGCGTCCAGATTCTGCATACCGGCAAGCTTTGTATAGCTTCCCATCGGGTCGGCCGAGTTTGCTTTCAGAACCAGCGGTACACGCTGCACCAGCGTGGATACCGAGGTGGAAACCGACGCATAGATATACCAATCGCCGTCAAAGCAATAGATCTGCGGCGCCCAGATGCTCTCGATACCCGAACCGCTCTCGGCGGTAAAGAGTACTTTGGCCTGCGTACCGCCGATGTCCGCGAGGTTTGCCGCGCGGGAGAGCGAGATACACGGTCTGCCGGCGTTTGTCGATGCGCGGACATAATAGTACCAGCCGTCGTAGAAATAGACGCTCGGATCCGCGCCGTATGCGATGATCGGGTTTTGGTAGGTCATGGTTCCGCTGCATGCGGCGTCCAGATCGACGGAAGAGGTGAGCGACGAGGAATTGGTTCCGGGAACGCCCTCGGTCCCGCGCACGGAGCCGACGCAGCGCAGATCGCCGCCCGTGATATTCAGCAGATAGCGGCCGTTCAGCTTATTTTTCGCGGAATTTTCCACAGCGGAAATGTCGCCGTGAAACTGACCGCCCGAGATGTTCAGCGTGATGTCGCCGGTAACGGTGCTGATGTCGTTGTCCACATTCGCGGGCGTCGCCATGCCGAAAATGCTGCCGTAGAATGTGCCGCCTGAGATGTTCAGCGTGATATTGCCGTTTTGATTGTTTTTGCCCGTGCCGCACACGCTGTTGTAAAAGCTGCCGCCGCGAATGTCAATGACGCTGTTTCCGGCGACCGTGCGCAGCGTGGACGCGCCGCCCTGGGCGCGCTCGTTGCCGCAGCGAACCGCTTCCCACGCGCCGCTTTCGATCACCAGATTTGTCGGGGAGAGGCCGAGCGAGGCCGCGCTCGAACTCAAAAGGCGGCTGCCTGTAAAGATGCCGATGTATTCGCTGACCCCGCCGTCTATGTTGGTCGTGCAGCGAATGTCCGCGCCGAATGTCGTATCATTGCCGCCGCAGTAAATGAAAGCGCCGTTGCTTCGGCTTTCAAAGTCGATATGCTCAAAGCGCGTTTGTCCGCCGAGCGTAAGTATGCCCGAAAGCTCTATGGCCGCGCCGTTTTCTTCGCGGAAATCCACGCCGCCGTATACGCTTGTGACAACCAGACTGCCGTCCGAGGCCGGAAGCGTCGCGTCCTTGACCCGAATCGGCGCGCAGACGACGATTGTGCCGCCCCCGGCGCCGAGCGCGCGCGCGGCGCTGACGAGCGAGGGCATGGGGGTAAGCGAACTGAGTCCGTCGCCGCCCGCTTTGCCGCCGACAAAGATAACACCCTCGCCGGCGGGGATGTTGACCGGCTGCGAAGTATCTTCATTGACGCTGATGTCTCCGACAACGTCAAAGCCGGAGAGCTTGGACGCGAGCGCGTCGGGCACTTCGCAAGCCGCCGTGCCGCGCACGCGCGGCGCGCTCAGGCTTTGCAGCGCGGTGAAATTGCCGCCGGTGATTTCAAGCGTGTAGTTGCCGCCGATATAGGAGGCCATTTCGGACTGCACGGTAGAAACCGTGCTGCCGCGGAACTCGCCGCCCGTGATTTTGATGCGCACATCCCCGTCATAATACGCGGTATACCGGCCGCTGTTGTTGCCCGGCCGCGCGATGGCGTAGATCGGGCAGTTGAAGACGCCGCCGGTGATTTCAAGCGAGTAGTCGCCGTCCTGGGCGGCGTAGCCGCCGACCGAGATCATCGCGTCGGCCTGATTCGCCGCTTTTCCGGTAAAGGAACCGCCGCCGATGACGACGCGCACGTTTCCGGTCGCGCCCATCGCGCTTTCGTTTGAGGTGCGCTTGTTGGAACCGTTGACCATATACCAGATGCCGCTGTTTACCGTGATGGTGTAATCGTAATAGCTGACCGCCTCGGCCGTCATGGTATCGGAATTGACATACATGCCGCCGACAATGGTCATATACTCGCCCGAAGCGCGCGTGCAGACCACGCCGCCGCCGATTGTCAGCGAATTGCCCTTGCAGATCAGCTGATTGAAGTAAAAGCTGCTGCTGTCATGAATTTTGATATTTTGAAATTCGGTTTCGCCGCCGAGATAGGTATAGCCGCCGAGCGTCAGGACCGCGCTTTTGGTCTTTGTATAATCGACGCCCTCCCACAGGCTGGTCAGGGTGACTTTTCCGGTGCTGCGCGGCAGATTCAGCGCCGCGCCCTCCAGCGTCAGCGGACCGCAGACCACCACCGTACCGCCCGACTTTACGATGTCATAGGCCGAAGCCAGCGTCTTTTTTGCTGTTTCGGGGCTCAGACCGTCCGCCGTATTGCTGCCCGCGTCGCAGACAAAGACGACGGGATTTGCGCTTTCGGTGGCGGCTTCGCAGATACCCGACGTGATCGGCGCAAGACACAAAAGCAGCATGCAGAGTATTTGTTTCATCATTTTCCTCATGTATTGTTCTCCGGTATTATTTGTTTGCGGCGATCTGTTCAAACATCAGATTGATTTGCTCAATCCGTTTGGACGCCGCGGTATAGTGGGACGCGAAGGTGGACGCGAACGTATAGTTGCCCGGACGGAAGAGGTAAATCAGTTCCTTGTTGATGTTGTCCGGCTGCACATAGAAGCCGATGTCATAGCATCGGGATTCGGCGAGCAAAGACAGCATTTTTTCGCTTTCCTCGTCGCGGAAATACTGTCCGGTCAGCGTCGCTTCATAGTAGGCGGGCGTTACCGTCTCCCGGCCGTAGTAGCCGAGCGCTTCGAGTACCGCGGCGCTCATGTCCGGGTCCTCGCACACCGACGGAACGCAGACAAAGTTCATATGATAGGGAGAGGGCGTGGTATAATATCTGTCCTGATCCGCGCTGTATTTCGGGAAGGGCAGGATGCCGTAGTCGGTCTCTTTGTCGCGGTAGTTGGACAGAACCGAAAGGCGCGTCAAAAAGAAGAGCGCGCGGTCTTCGATGAACATGTCGTTTTCGCCGCCTGAGAAACGCTGGTAGTTTACCGCGTCGCCGCCGAAGCAGATGTCGGTATATTTAGTCAGCGCGTCGATCGCGGTCTCGTTGCCTTCGGTCAGCGACAGGGCAAGCCGGCCGTTCTCGTCTCTTGTGATGACCTTTTGCCCCGCGCTGTTGAGCACGCCGTAGACTGTGTCGTCCCAGGTCAGGATGCCGTAGCGGTCGGACATGTCGTATGTGCCGGAGTTGTCGATGTCCTCGGTCACGCCCTTGGCGAGGGTTGCCATCGCCTCATAGGTCCATTCTCCGCGCTCGACCAGTTCATAGGGGCTGTAGCCGAAGATGTCGTTTCGGTTGTAGTTTTTCCACATCTCCTTGTTGAACGCCACGCAGTACTGCATCATGTCGTCCCAGAACGTGATGTCGCCCGTGGTGAAGTACATCTGCCCCATCACCGTCAGTTCCTCGGTCGCGCGTGCGTCCCACCAGGGGTTTGAAATGTCGAGCTTGTCGAGGTCATACAGATTGTACAGGGCGTTTGTGTAGGCGAGCGGAACCACATCGTAGGCCGCGACAACCGCCGCGTCATAGTCGGTGTCGCCCGCCGTATAGCCGGCATACAGTTCGTTGTAGCCGTGGTTGCCGTATTTGAAGATCGTTTTCGTAATCAGGGAAACGCCCACGGCTTCCTCGACCTGCGCTTTCCGCTTTTCCACGGCGTTTGAGAGCGTTTCGCCGATCATTTCCGAGGTCTCAAAGTCGTTTACCGTGTCGGGGCCGTTGGCGGTCAGCAGAATGTGAAATTCCCGGCCGCCGAAGTCGACGCCCTCAAACGAAAGGGGCGCGCTTGTGGTTGTGGTTTCGGCAGATTCGGTATCCGAGGCGGAAGTCTGATCCGGCGTCTCCTTTTGGCCGCAGGAGGCGAGCGGCAGCAGCATCAGAAGCGCCGCCGCGCCCGCGAGCAATCTTTTGTTTGGCATGGTCTCATTTCTCCTTTTCAATTTTTTCGATTACGCTGAAATCGCCGTCGAGTTCGCGCTCGATTCGGTCGATGGTCGTCAGACGGAACGCGGCCGGCCAGGTGACGAACATGTCGTTTAGGTGTCCGCGCGCCTCGCAGCTTCTGCGGTAGCGCGTCCAGCGCGCCTGGAAGAACGCTTCGCTCTGCAGACCGGCCGGGCGCTTGTGTCCGTGCAGCGTTCTGCCGCCCGCGGGGGTAATGCACAGCATGCAGTTGCACCAAAGGGCGCGCGCGCGGTCGTTCCAGCGTTTGTCGCCCGTAAAGCGGGCAAGGCGCATGTAGTCGGGAATGACAATGGCGCCCCACGGGTCGATGGCCGGGTGCTGGGTGGAGACCGCCGTGCCGCCGCTCGTATAGTAGCCGAGGCGCTCAAAGTCACTGTCCGCGTCGTACAGCGCGTCGTAGTAGAATGTCCATGCGTGGAAGTAGTACGCGGCTTTTTCGGCGATCTCAAGATAGCGCGCATTGCCGCGGATCTCGTACAGATCGAGCGCCGAAACGATGAACGGATAGGCCGTTTCCTTGTCAAGGCATGCGCAGTCGATCGCGCCCGCGGTACAGACAAAATTGTCGATGTCCCGCGCGGCGTAGAGTTCCATCGCGCGCTCGGCGGCGTCAAGGTAGCGCGTCTTGCCGCTCGCCTTGTAGGTCTCGATCAGACCCATAATCATAAACGCGCCGATGGAGCCGCCGTCAGCCGCCTTGGTGCCGTTCAGGTTCCATTTCAGGCCGAAGCCGGTTTTCTCGTCGTAGTGATCGATAAAGAAGCTGCAAAGGCGCTCGGCAAATTCGAGATACCGCGCGCGGTCAATGCCGAGTTCGTACAGGAGCGTGTAGCTTTTGGACGCTTCGGCGGCCGCCCAGCCGTAGTTGCACACGTCGCTTGGGAGATACTGTTTGGAGATATGGCGCGAGTAGTTGATGGGGAACAGGCCGTTTTCTTCCTGCGCCTCCATCCAGGCGTCAAGGCAGGAAAGACCGATGTCCAGCATTTCGCGGTCGCCGCCGTTTGCGTATTCGTTGATAAACAGGCGCGCGCATTTAAAGCACTGACCCGACCAGCCCGCCTCGAATACAGGGTAGGGCATGTAGATTCCGTCGCTGTTCGGGTCGTTGCGCATGGCGTTGCAAAACATCTTTGCGCCCGCGTAGTCGCAGAGGAAGAATTTGCAGTGCTCGACTGACGCGTCGTGCGTCTCGCGCACGGTAAGCTCCGGTTCATGGCGGAACGGAAAGACCGTGTGGATACGGTCGAGCAGGGAGGCCGTACCGAAGTTTTTCCACTTCGGCGCGCCGATGTAAAGATAGAACTCGGTTTCAAAGCGCTCGCCCGGCAGGATCGTCAGATAGGTGTCGTAACGATCGCCCATCACGTCGTGGTCGATGTAGGAATAGGGCGCCTCGGTGACCGGATAGTAGATTCTGTGCCGCAGCGCGCCGTTTTCCTCCCGGATAAGGGCGCAGGAGGATACAAGGCTACTTGCATCTTTGTCGGAGGCAAAGAGCGCGCAGACAATGTTTTCGTTTTCGGTCAGGGTACAGGAGGGGATGCCGCAGCGGTCATAGGCGAAAACCCAGGGTTCGCCGTCCTTTGAGAGGCCGTGCGGCTCTTTTCCGCCGCTCTTTTCGTTTTCGTCGAACATGACGCAGGGGATGCAGGATTTATCCGGGATAAATTCGTCGCGGACCTCGGCGATCAGCTTGCCGACCCGCGCGCTGCGGCCGGTGTTTTCGACCGTGCGCCGGACGCGAAAGAGGCCGTCGCCGAGCGATTCGATTTGATCGTTGGCCGAGAGCGTGCCGCAGACAAAGCTGCCGTCCTCGGTCACGGTAAAGGGAAGTTCCCGGCCGTTTGCCTCAAATACGGGGGGCAAAAGCGCGGCTGATGCGCCGTTTGGATCGCTTGAAACATTTTTTTCGGAAAAGTAAATCATATTTCCTCCTTTATCGCCTCGGTCAGGCGCTCGTTGCAGGCTTTGATCGTTTGCTGCAAGGTGTCCTCGCAAAACTGCGGATTGAAATAGAATGTCTGGCGCAGCGCATAGCCCATACGGCGCCGCACGACAGGATTTTTTTCGGTGCAGCCGTACTCGGCGCATTGCTTTTCAAAATCGGTGTTGGACAGCATCGCACCCGCAAAAATTTCGCGGATCGGCGCGTAACATTCCCGGCGGATCACGTCAACAAGCAGCGTGTTGCGGTCAACCGGCTTGGTTTTCGGTTTGTCGCCTTTGAGCGTCGTCTTGCCGCTCAGGCGGATGTCGGCGCTGCTCGCGCCCACATAGACCGTGTATTCGCCGCCCGGCAGAATATAGCGCCGCTCGTCGGCGCTCCAGTAGGTGAGCGGCCGCTCGGCAAGCTCGATTTCCACGGTTTTTTCCTCGCCCGCGCGCAAAAACAGCTTTTTGAAGCCGCAGAGCGCCTTGACGGGCAGGGAGAGTGTGGGCGCGTTTTTGCCCGCATAGACCTGGGCGGTTTCAAAGCCGTCCCGGTCGCCGGTGTTTTTCACGGTAAAGCGCACGGTGGCGCCGGAGACAGAGAGGTCGCCGTAGGCAAAGGAAGCGTAGGACAGGCCGTGGCCGAACGGATAGCGAACCGCAAGGTTTCGCTTGTCATAGTACCGGTATCCGATGTAGATGTCTTCCGCGTAGCTGCACTCGTCCCCGTCGCCGGGGAAATTCAGGAAAGCGGGGGTGTCCGCAAGCGTCGCCGGGAAGGTTTCCGCTAATTTTCCGGATGGGTTCTGCTCGCCGAACACAAGCTCGGAGAGCGCCTCGGCGGCCGCGTCGCCGCAGAGATAGGTCAAAAGGAGCGCGCGTGCCGAATCGGCAAACGGAAGCTCAACCGGCGCGCCGCAGGTCAGAATCACCGCGCAGTCGGGCACGGCCGCCGACACCGCTTCAAAGAGTTTTATCTGTTCGTCGGGCAGATGCATGTGCTTTCGGTCGGCGCCCTCCGCCTCAAAGGATTCGGGCAGACCGAGGAAGAGCAGCGCGCGTCCGCAGCGCTTTGCCGCCTCCACAGCCGCCGCCACGCCGTCCTCAAAGGAAACATAGGTCACCGGCGCGCCGTTTTTTCCCTCGATCGCGGCAAGCGCGTCGTTTTTCGGACTGCCGACCACCTTGCTCGAACCGCTGCCCTGTATACGGATGGCTTTGGCCTCCCCGATAACGGCGAGGGGCGCGCCCTTGGCAAGCGGCAGCATCCCGTCGTTTTTCAGCAGCACCATGCATTCCCGCGCGCAGCACAGAGCGGCTTCATAGTTCTTTTCCGCGTTTCGCGGCGCGCCGGGCTTTTCTCTTTTGTATTTCAAAATGAAGTTTAAAATTCGGCGCACGGCGGTGTCCAGCACCTCTTCCGAAATGCGCGCCTCTTTGACGGCTTTGAGAATCTCCGCCTTTCCGTTGCCGAGGCTGTCCGGCATTTCGAGATCCAGCCCCGCAAAAAGGGAGGCGACGCGGTCGCTCACGGCTTCCCAGTCGCTGACCACGATGCCGTCATATCCCCACTCTCCGCGCAGAATATCGGTCAGCAGCCACTTAGCTTCTGCCGCGTGTGTGCCGTTGATGCGGTTGTAGGCTTCCATCACCGCGGCGGGCTTTGCTTCTTTGATGGCAAGCTCAAACGCGGGCAGGTAGATTTCGCGCAGCGCCCGCTCGCTCAGATTGGCGGAAACGGTGAAGCGCCGGGTCTCCTGATTGTTGCAGGCAAAATGCTTGACGCAGCTTCCCACGCCCCGCTTTTGCATCGTCTGTATGTAGGCCGAGGCCAGTTCCCCGGCAAGATACGGATCCTCCGAAAAATATTCAAAGTTTCGTCCGCAAAGCGGAGAGCGCTTCATATTGACGCCGGGGCCGAGCACGAGCGAAACGTCCTCGGCTTCCGCTTCGGCCGCGATCGTGTCGGCTGCCGCCGCGAGCACGTCCGGGTTCCAGGACGCGGCCAGCGCGGACGCGGTCGGAAAACAGGTGGCGGGCACGCGCACAGCCTGACCGTTTTCCTGCATCACCTTACGCAGACCGTGCGGTCCGTCGGTCATCATTACCGAATCAAGTCCGAGCCGCTCCACCGCTTTGGTATGCCAAAGTCCTTCGCCGCCGCAGAGCGCAGCTTTTTCCTCAAGCGTCATTTCGCAAAGCAGTTTTTCTATACGGCAGTCCAGGCTGTCGCTGTTTTTACAGGTGTTCATTTGATAACTCCTCAGAAACGTTTTTTCACTTTACATTATAAAGCAACTGTGTTATAATGCAAGACAACCGGACAACAAAAAGTAGCCAAAAATCATGATTTTTATTTTGGTTTGGCAGATTTGATAAAAAAGGCGGTGGTTTTTTGGGCATTGCATACGAAGACCGGGTCAACACCCTGATTCTCTGGCGGCGGAGCACGCTTGTTTTTCTTCCGCATTTTCATGACAGCGCCGAAATCGTCTGTATGCTCCGCGGAAGCGTGCACGCGGTGATCGACGGCAGGGAATACGAGCTTCATGCGGGGGATTTCAGCGTGGCGCTGCCGAATGTGATCCATTCTTATTATAAAGAGGAAAACGTGGACGCCTATCTGATGATCGTTCCGCGGCGTTATCTTTCGGCCTATGATTCGCTGATTCACACGCATTCGCCGTGCTCCGCCGCGTTCCATCAGACCGACGGGCGCCCCCTCACCGATCTGGTTGAAAAAATCATCGCCTGCAACAAAACGGCTCACCCCTACCGCAGGCAGATGCTGTACGGGTATTTTTCCGTATTTTTCGGAGAACTGTTCGCGCGCACCGGCATGGAGGAAAACAAGCGAACGCCGCCCGAAACCGAGCGGCGCATCATTGCGTATTGTCTGGAGCATTTCAGATCCGATCTCGGCCTTGATCTTTTGGCTGAGGAATTGAACATCAGCCGGAATCATATTTCCTATATCTTTTCCTCCAAACTGAAAATCAGCCTGCCGGATTTTCTCGGCTCGCTTCGGATTGCGGAGGCCAAGCGGCTGATCGAGGAGGGGCGCAGCATGACGGACGCCGCGCTGGAGGCCGGATTTTCGTCCATCCGCACGTTTAACCGGCGCTTTTTGGCCGAGACCGGCCAGACGCCGCGCGCCTACGCGCAAAATGTGCAGGGCGGGAACGGCTTATCCGGTACGCGGCCGGAAGATCAAAAGCTGCCCGGCCATCCGTGACGGATGCCGTGCAGCTTTACCGCCGAAAAACCAAGGTTTTCCGACGGTTACAAGCAGTCTTGACCGCAAAGCGGTCAAGACTGCTTGTTGTATAGAGAACGCAAAGTCAAGTTCAGTCCGCGAAAGTAAACTCAATATCTCCGGTCGAGGTTTTGGCGTACAGCGTTTTTTCACCGGTCCCGAAATTCTTCGGCAGATTGCTCTCCCCGGTCGAGGTTTGACTCTGAATGGTAAATTCCGCGCTTTTGTTTTTCAGGCCGCAATGGATGTCGCCGGTTGTCGCGGCAGCTTCTATCCTGCGTCCGACGGTGATTTGCGCGGCGGTGATTTCCCCGGTCGTGGTGTTCAAATTGATTTCGTCGGCGGAGGCGTCCTTGATGTGCAGTTCGCCCGTTGTAGCCGAAGCCTCCAGCTTTTGCGCGCATTCGACCGCTTCAAGCCGGATCTCCCCGGTGGAGGCGCGGAACGCCGCGCGCGCGGCGCGAACGTCTTTTGCGCGGACGGCGCCGGTTGAGACCTTGACCGATGCTTCGCCCGAAACGCTCAGCTGTTCCAAGTAAATCGTGCCGGTGGAGGCTTTGATTTGCAGATCGCCGGTCAGATCAAGGCCGCGAACCTCGATTTTTCCGGTGGAGCAGGAAAGCGTAAGCGAACCGGAGAAGTTTTCCGGGATCCCGATTTTCGCCGGGCGGAAGAGATTGCCCGAAAAGGAAATACCGATCAGATTCATTCTGCGGCCGGAGCGGCGAAAGGAGAGCGCGCCGTCCGTGCACTCGGCGAGGTAATACGGGTTTTCGGCATCGTCGTAGTAGCATAGGGTGATCTCGTCCCCCTGCGTCCGAAAGACCTGCAAATCGGTCACAGCGAGGTCGGTTTCGATCATATGGACGGCGCCGGGGTAGCTTTGGTTGACTTCGGTCAGCGCGGACGCGTCAAACCCGATGTCAAAAGCGGACAGGTCTCCGTCGGCAAGGAAGAAAGCGCCCGCGGTGACAAACAGGCCGCAGAGTAGCAAAATTGTGGCGATCAGAATGGATTTTACAGTAGACGACATTGTTTTTCACCTCACAGATTTCGTATAAAAAAGCGAACAAAATCGGGAAAAGGAGCGCGCGGTGCCGCGTGCGGCCAGCCGGGTCAGCACGCGCGCGCCGAGAAACGTGAATATGGAGAGCGCGGCGAGCGTGAGCGCGGCGCCGGTGTAGAACAGACCCGCCGCGGCGCCGTTTGTCACAAATCCGATGACGACAGCCGCGACGCAGGCGGCGCCGGACAGCGCAAACGCGGCGAACACGCACCAAAGCGAAGCCAAAACCGACCAGAGGATGATATACGCGGAAAGCAGCAGCAAAACGGCGGCCAGCAGCAGTGGGAACCAAAGCGGGAAGCCGAGAACCAAAAGCAGCGTGCGCATGGCGCCCGGAGCCTTTTTCATTTGTTTTTCATTCTTACCGGCGGTCTCTTCCGCTTTTGTGTCGACGGTCTGCGCGGCATCCGCGGCATCCGTGGTCTGCGCGCCGACATCCTTGCCGGCCTTTCCGCCGTCCCCGGTTGTCTGCGCCGCCTGCGCGTCCGCGCGCGCCGCGCGAAGCTGCTCCGCTGCGAGGAACGGACTGCCGAGCGCGCCGACGGCGCTTTCCTCATCCATGCCGTCCTCCATGCGCTCGTCGATCATTTCGGCGTAATATTCGACCGACGCCCGGCGTTCGCTTTCGTCCATGCCGTCAAGACAGGTTTCCAGGGCTTCCAAAAATTCAGTTTTTTTCATATTTTTCAAATTCCCCTTTGATGTATTCATAGGTCTGCGAGATCGTCTCCCAGTCGCGGAGAAATTCGCAAATGCGCGCGCGTCCCGCATCCGTGATGCGGTAGTATTTCCGCAGTCGTCCGTCATGCTCGATCGAATACGCCGTGAGCGCGCCCGCGCTCTCCAGCCGGCGCAGAATCGGGTAGAGCGTGGACTCGGTCATTTCGACGCGCCCGGACAGCTTTCGGATGATCTTGTATCCGTAGGAATCCTCTTCGAGGAGTACGGCGAGCACGCAGCTTTCCAGAAAACCGCGCTTCATCTGTACGTCCATTTTCGTTCCTTTCTTTGTGTGCTCTTCGGGAAAATACGCATTTCCCGAAAGAAATGACGGCTTTGCGCCTATTGCGTCTGTTTACGCTGTTGTTTGCGTGCGTTTACGCCTGTTCTGTTCGTATCCGTTTGCACCTGACCTTGCCTGCAAATGCCCCATAGCGGACTTTTTGCGCTGCTTGTCGGGTGCAACGCCGCCCGCGCATCCGGGGCGCGCTCACACAAACGCGCGTTTTCTGTTCGTCATTTCCCATATTCGATAATACTATACTACGCATAGTATTATGTGTCAATAGGTATTCGTAAAAAAATCCGCCCGCGGGCGGATTTTTTCAGTCGTTATTTTTCTGTTCAAACAGGACGCTGATGATCCCGGAAGCAAATCCGGAAAAGACAAAGATGATCCAGCCCGGATGCCAGAGGTTAAAGACGAATCCCATCACGAGATACGCCGTTACCGTGACCATCCAGAGGATCGAATGGATGGCGTCGGCGGTTTTATTCTGCGTTCCCGGGGTTTTGTCTTCATATTTGGAAAGGCGAATCGAAAAATTGATAATCAGCCCTACGCAGACGGCCAGTATACCCATAAAAGCGGCGACAGGCCAGGCCGGTTCGCCGCCGGTCAGCGTTTCATTGTGCGCATAGGCGAGACAGCAAAGGAGAATGCCGAGCAGGATCCCGACAACGGCGCCGGAAAGAACGGCGGCAAATCGCCGGGTATCGGCCTGTTTTTCTTCTTTTGTATAAAGGAGAACAAAATTTTGGTTTTCGGGGCGTTCCATAAAGCTTGTGTGCGTGATGCCGCTGTAAATATAGAGCGCGACGGCGGCGCTCAGCGAAAGGAAGAACGCGCAGAGTCCCGCGGGCTCGGCCTGCATATCTCCGGCGAGCAGAATCAGGGCGGAGACGCCGAGCAGGATCAGCGCGGTGGCAAGCGCGATACAAAAGGCGAATCGATGGATGAACGCCGTGATTTCCGCTTTGTCCCCGCGGCAGACCGGCGGCGGTTTCGGCGCGTTCTGCGTGTCGGAAGACTCCGTCGCCGGTAGGAAAGACTCGGACTTGCCGGCGGAACGGGCCGCGCCGTCTGCGGCGGATATACCGGACGTATCGGCCGTACCGGGTGAATCGGGCGCGGCGGCTTGCGCGCCGGTCTCGGCGCGGATCAGGTCATCCGCCGAACATCCGAAATAGTCGGCGATCGCGCGCAGATTTTCAATATTCGGAGAGGAAATATCCGCTTCCCAGGTGTAGATGGTTTGACGGGAAACGCCGAGCGCCGCGCCGAACTCCTCCTGGGAAAGTCCGCGCTGTTTGCGCCGCGCCGTAAGATTGGTGCCAAAGCTCATAAATCAGCCCCCTTGCTTTGTGGATGTATTTTCGTTGTGCGGCCGGAAAACATTTTTTCGGATTTTGCGCGCCTTTACGTTTTGGTACGCCGAGGCGTTTTCAAACAGAGAAAATGTTCAAACTAAAAATGATTGCGGCGGCGGCGCCTTATGCCGGTCGATTGCAGAGCTTTTCAAAAAAAGCCGGGCCGCCTTGGGAATTCCCGTGTTTATCATACACAATTCCGATGTAAAAGTCTACAAGGAAACGTTTAAAATGATGTAAAGAAGTCCTTACATCCGGGAAAAAACCGTCAAATGCGGTTTGCAGGCCGCTAAATGCAGGCATCGGTCTGCAATTGGTCTTTGGAATCTGAAAAAAACATCCGCTGTATGCGAATCCATACAGCGGATGAGAGATGGTTTCAAAGCCTTGCCTTTCGGACAACTTGTTACAGTGCGCGAACGATGCGCTCGGTATCCGAAGCGATAACCAGTTCCTCGTTGGTGGGGATCATATAGACCTTTACGCGGGATTCCGGTTTGGTCAGGCGCGAAGTTTTCAGCGGGCGGGGGAGGTTTTTGTTCGTCTGCGTGTCGAAGTCGATCCCCAGCCAGCCGAGGTCGCAGCATACCCGCTCGCGGAGCAGAGCGTCGTTTTCGCCGATGCCCGCGGTGAAGACAACTGCGTCAAGGCCGCCCATGGCCGCCGCGTATGCGCCTATGTATTTTTTGATCTGATAGACCAGAATGTCGAGCGCGAGCCTCGCGTGGTCGTTGCCCTCACTTGCCGCGCCCGAAACGTCGCGGCAGTCGGAGGATACGCCGGACACGCCGAGAAATCCGCATTTTTTGTTCATAAATTCGTTCATTTCATCTGGGGTCATACCGGTTTTGTTCATGATATAGGGAACGATAGCGGGGTCGATGTCTCCGCAGCGGGTGCCCATTTCCACACCGGCAAGGGGGGTGAAGCCCATCGAGGTGTCCAGAACGCGGCCGTCTTTCACAGCCGAGATCGAGGAACCGTTGCCGAGATGGCAGGTGACGATACGGGTTCCCTCGGCCTTGCCGCCGAGCAGTTTCACGCATTCGCCTGCCACGTAGCGGTGGGAGGTTCCGTGCGCGCCGTAGCGGCGGATCGCGTATTTTTCGTACATTTCGTACGGGATCGGATACATGTACACGTAGTCGGGCATGGAGGCGGTATGGAACGCGGTGTCAAATACTAAGACTTGGGGGGTATCGGGCATAGCGGCAAGGCAGCCCTGAATGCCCATGATGTGCGCGCCCGTGTGCAGGGGCGCAAGGTCGCGGCAGAGTTCAAGTTTTTGCAGTACTTCGTCGGTCAGCAAAACCGATTCGGAGAAGTACGCGCCGCCGTGTACGATCCGGTGGCCGACCGCTTCGATTTCATCCATGCTTTTGACGCTGCCGTATTCCGCGCCGGTGAGAATGTCAATGACGATTTTGGTTGCCGTTGTATGATCCGGCATCGCGATGTCCTGCTCATACGAAACGCCGCTTTCCAGATTTTTGTGGCTGATGCGGCCGTCAATGCCGATTCGCTCGCAAAGTCCTTTTGCGCGCACGATTCCGGCGTCGGTGTCAAACAGCTGATATTTCAGCGAACTGGATCCGGCGTTTACAACGAGTACGTTCATTTTCTGTATAACCTCCGAAAAAATAACTTAACTTCTTAATTATACACTGATTTTCTTCCAATTTCAATAAAAAACAGCAAATATTTGAATATCTGTTGCAGACCGTCGGAAAACCTTGGTTTTCCGACGATGGGGGTGTGTTCGCTCGCGCTGTCGCGCCGCCATTGGCGGCACTCGCGTATTGGAGCCCCCCTTCGGGGGCGTGTTTACGCCCGTAAGGGGTCTATAAGGCCGCGCCGCAATACGCGCCCATCGCAAAAAACGTTTTTCGGCAAAAAAGCGGGCATACGCCGTCTCTGTCCGATTCGGCAGCATACCGCGGACGCGAAACCCTGAAAATATAAATCCCCGCGAAAACCGGATTTTTCACTCGGTTTCCACGGGGATTTTCAGCGGATTACTCGGCCGGGGTGTTGATATGTACGTCGAGTTGATTGAACGGAATTTCGATGCCGACTTTGTCAAACGCTTTTTTCATGCTTTCGTTCAAATCAAAGTAAACCGTCCAGTAATCGCTCGAATTACACCAGACGCGCACGGCAAACGCAAGTGCGCTTGCGTCCTGACGCACCAGACGAATCAAGGGTGCCGGTTCTTCCAGTACAAGCGTGTTGGACGTGACAACGGCGCGCATGACGCGCAGGGCTTTGTCGATGTCGGTGGAATAAGCGGTGGTAAATTCCAAATCCACGCGGCGGAATTTCTCGGTGCTGTAATTGACGACAGTCGCGTTGGAAAGCGCACCGTTCGGAATGGTGATGCACTTGTTGTCCGGGGTCGTGATCGTCGTGTAAAAAATACCGATTTCCCGAACGGTGCCGCTGTCCGTGTGGTTGTCGATAAAGTCGCCGATTTTGAACGGCTTAAAGAAAAGGATCATCACGCCGCCGGCAAAGTTGGAGAGACTGCCCTGAAGCGCAAGACCGATTGCAAGTCCCGCAGAGCCGAGCACAGCGGAAAGTGCGGTCCCGTCGATGCCGAGAATGGTGGCCGCAATGATAACAGCCAGTATTTTTAAACCGATGCTGATCGTCGAATTGAGAAAGCTCTTCACGCTGTCATCCAGTTTTGAATAACCGTGCGCACGATTGATTGCGCGGACGAGGACGCCGGAAAGCTTGAAGCTGATAATGACAAACAGGATTGCGCAAATCGCGCCGAACAGAAGATTGATTCCGCTGGTGGCTAAAAATGTTTTGATTTCGTTTAAAAATTCCATATTCTACTACCCCCGTGCCGTCAGAAACAGACAAAATTTTCATCAAATAATTATATAGGAAACCGGGAGAAAAGTCAACTGTCAGAAAAGATTTTAAAAATTTACTTGACAGCCGGAATCGGTTATGCTATCATAGTAAAGCGCAGATTTGCGGGTGTAGTTCAATGGTAGAATCCCAGCCTTCCAAGCTGGTCGTGCGGGTTCGATTCCCGTCACCCGCTCCAATTGCGAAAAGAGCCGCTTAGATTTTTACCGTCCATGCGGGAATCGAAGGGCGGGGAGTGAATGACTGCCGATGGCAGTCAGAGCCCGCCGCAGCTCCGTTCGCAAACGGGCGATTCCCGTCACCCGCTCCAATGGTTGCCGCGTCGCGGCAGCATAGAATAGGGGTATAGCTCAGTTGGTAGAGCAGCGGTCTCCAAAACCGCGTGTCCAGAGTTCGAGCCTTTGTGCCCCTGCCAAATAAAAAAGTCCGTAAAACCTTTATTTTAAAGGGATTTCGGACTTTTTTATTTTATATTTTCATATAAAGTGTAGTCAAAACTCAGTCAAAAAGGGTCAAAACACAGACGCAAAAGGCAGGCGTTCGCCTGCTTTCAGCTTATCGATCAAGATAAGAATTACAAATACAATACGTTTACAAGGCGGACAAGCGCCGCCTTGTAAACACCTTGCGGG
>OLGD01001717.1_pt1 | contig 30151 bp, 26 predicted proteins | sample 1605311 | NCBI WGS metagenome assembly OLGD01 (sample SAMEA3888917, study PRJEB22519) | human gut metagenome | biome: human gut; feature: human-associated habitat; material: faeces | place: Denmark | collected 2010
AGCAGACGGGAAAAGATGCGCCGGAGATGCGCTGCCGAATTAATCAGCGATTCCCAAAAGGGAAGCCGGAATTACTCCCCGATAACCCCGCCGAAACCGGCTCCGTAAGGCGCGGCAAATATCGCGGCATACGCATCAGTCACCTCGACCGACAAACCGAAGATCGCGGCGGCATCGCGGACGGTTATCGACAGCTTGCCTCCCGACATCGCGGCTTTGTCCTGCATTCCGATATCTCCGCAGAAATCCGCGCCTTCGGTGAATTTCCACACCGAAGAACCGAGGGTGATTTTCCCTCCGGCATACTCGCCCTTTATCAGATCGGCAATATATTCAAGCGGGATAAGCGTTCTGTCCCCCTCGAATTTCCCGCCGTCATACCGCTTTTCTCCCGCGGAGATCACTCCGTCGCGCGCGATAACCGAATTGCCGAGCACCTCGGAATAGTAATCCGAGCGGAAGGTTCCGGCAGTCATCGAATGAAGCGGCGTGAACCGCGGCAGTGCTGTCAGTTTTGCCCGTTCGTATCTCATGATATACCCGTGATTGACCCACGATCTGCCCTCCGGGACGGCGCGTATCACCGTCACGAAAACGTACTTTTCTGTCACGTTCACACCGATGTTGAAGTGATAGATGGCGGCGGCATTGCTGTAATCGTCGACGTCCGCGAGATATTCCCAGCTTTGACCCTTGTCGCGGCTGACTGCAAGAGCGACCCTTGTTCTCGGAAACTGTATCTGACCGTGGTCGTTGGTGCAGTTGTACTCCCACGCCATGAAAAGCTCCCCTGTCTTCCTGTCGCGCTCGACATTGAATGCGGAGCAGACCGCCGCAAACGGTGCGGGACGGAAATCGGTGTCAAATGTCATTCCGTTGTCAGTGGAATCCGAATAGTAAAGGAATCCGCGGTCGCTTCTTGCATAGAACCTGAGAGTTCCGTTCCCGAGATCGACGATGACTCCCTCCTGAAGGTTCATTCCGGTCGTTTCGTAATTGATCTCTGTTGTGATCTTCTTCCATGTCATTCCGTCGTTGTCGGAATAGTATATGCCCATGACCGCCGCGTGTTCCACTCCGTGTCCCGATTCTCCGGTGACAAAGAATACGCGCCCGCTTTCGGCCTGAGTCAGCTTACAGTTCATCGCGATCCGGTAGCTTGCTTTGCCCTGAAGCTGGAAGGGACCCTTAAATGTCTTACCGCCGTCATCGGAGAGATAAGCGAGGTCGATCGTCATGCTCTCCGCGCTGACATTTGAGCGCTTGACAGTAAGGAGCCTGCCGCTTGCAAGCACGATGGAGTTCTTTCCGAAGGTGTCCCCGGAGAGCTTTTTCCACGTTGTGCCGCCGTCGTCGGAATAAAGTGCATAACCCTCCTCGGTCATGAGCAGCCTGCCGCCCTCAAGTTCCACAATGTCGGGGTATTCGGATTTTCCCCGGTCTGTGAAGAACCTCGACGCCTGCGGGAAACCGTCTCCGCGGTAGGACATCGATGTAACTGCCGCCTCACCGTCGACCTTCACTCCGCACGCGCCCCATTTCGTCGGGACAGCGTCGTCATGAAGCACCGCTTTTCCGTCGACCGACAGTGTGATACCGTTCTCCGAAACCGAAAGCGTCATTTCGGTTTCGGCGGCAGGCGCGTCTCCGGTAACGGAGGCAAGGAGCTTCCCGTCAAGATACAGCGAATACTTCCCGGACGACAGATCATACCCTCCGCGCACGCCGTAAAGCTCCGACCAGCCGGACAGGAGCCAGAAGCCCCCGGTCTTTTTGCCGCCGAGATCGGCTTTCACCGTGAAATCACAGAATCTCGCAAACTGCGTCCCGACGGCCGTGCAGTCAGTAAGCGACAGCCTGCCGTTTTCCGCGCCGCAGCTGCCGGTAAAGGTCAGATAATCCTTATAATCCTCCGTGACAAAGTCAAGGTCAAGATAATATCTGTCGGCATACCCGCGTATCTCGCACTCAGCCCCAGATATCTCCGCATACGGTCTTTCCGCAGTCGCCGGCAGACGGAGCGAACCGAGCCACTTCCCGCCGGAGTATATAAGCGCAATGCCGTTTACGCACCGTACCTCAAGCACGTTCTTTCCCGCAGGAAGGACCGCAAGCTCACGGAGCTCCGCTTTGTTTTTCGGAGCATCCCCGCCGTACAGCTTCCCTCCGGAAACCGTAAGACGGCACTTGTAAAATCCGTCGGAGAGTATCACCGAGGAATCCTTTCCCGCATCGGTCATGACCGAGAGCACCCAGCTCTTCCCGAAGGAATCAAGTGCCGTGTACCCGCCGGCGGGAGTGTAATATGTCGTGTTGAACCCGCGCACCGATACCCCGGATACCCCGCCGTCATATGTGACCCCGGCTTTCCCGGAGGATATCGGGCAGACAAACCCGGCAATAAGCCTTCCTCCGCGATAGAGCCATCCGGTCTCGCCGTCGGCAAGCAGAATGTAATTTCCGTCGCCCGCCGCAGTCCTGCTCCCGTCGGGAAGCGTTACCTCTCCGCCGGAAAAAGCAAGCTCCGTGCGGTTCATGCCGCTGTCAGAGGTCAGCTTTCCGTCGCCCTTCACGTCAAACGCGATCTCATAGCTGCCGTACAGCCTGTCGGAGGTGCTTGTTACGCCCTCCGCAGTCCCGACGGATACCGCTTCCGGTTTTCCTAACGTCACCGCTACCGGATATGACACATTTTCTCCGAGCTCCGCGGTGATATAATATTTGCCCGGCTTTATGTTCTCCCAGTCAAAGGGATATCCGATGTTTTTCCTGTCCGACGAGCCGATCTTAACGCCGTTCGCACGGTAAACAACCTCTCCTGCCGGAATGTCGCGGTCAACATTCACCGAAAGCGACAGTCTTGCGGAGTCTGGGTATTCCGCGCCGTTTTCAATGTCGCTTATCGATATCCTGCCCTTCAGCGACGAGTATCTCACATAATCGACAAGAAATTCCGTGTCCGTCCCGGCAATCGGCGAGGCAAAAAAGCGCATCTTTCCGGAATACGACCCGTTCTGGGGCGCTGCCGAAACGACATATTTCCCGTCAACATAATAATGCACGTTCTCCCCGTCGGAGACCATGCGGTATTCGTGCCATTCATTCCCGATGTCAAGCGGAAGGTCGTCGTATACCGCTCCGTCAGCCCCCCTGAGGAATATCGAATCGGGATAGATGTACATGAATATCCGCGAGCCGCCGAATTCATGCACAAACCCGATGTGCCGTCCGCCGGAAATAATCTTAAGGCGGAACGATATCTCAAACCGGTCGTCAAGCGGCAGAAAGCCCTTCCGCTCCACCGGAGTATCGCTGCCGTAGGTCTTTATTCTGACGGTCATAGCCCCGTCCTTCGCGGATACAGTCCCGCCGTTGCCGTTTACTGCCCACTTTGCGTCCCCGGTCGGAAACGCATCGTAAAACGTCCCGTCCGCGCCGTCGGCCTTTGTGTCAAGGTCAAGATCAGCCTTCGGATCGACGGTCTCCTTCGGCTCTTCGGTTCCGGGTGTAGTTGTCACGGTGTTATCATCTCCCGTTGTTTCTTTTCCGTTCCCGCCCCCGCCGCAGGCAGAAAGCAGCATCGCGGCGGCAAGAAGAAACGGTATCATTCTTTTCGTTTTTTTCATTTTCTCTCCGTTCGTGAGGGGATCAGCGCGGACGCCGTTTTCTTCCGGTGTCCGCGCTGCCCGGTTGCCCGGTTATCTGTTTCAGTCGAGAACAGCGACCTTTATATAGTCGATGTATGCGGTGATCGGATCGCCGTCTTCGGTCGAGGCAACAAGCACCTTGAGAAGCGCGGGGGAGTTGTTGTCATTCATGTCGCAGGAGTAGGAGTAAACGCCGTCAAGAAACACTCTGCACTCCGCGCCCGCGTCGGTGATCTTCACCTCATAGCGGACAGTGTGGAAGTTGCCGTCGTTTGCCTCAAGCGGACCGGTGATCCAGCCCTTTCCGGCAGCAACAGAGACCTGCATGTTGACCGATGTCTCCTTGAACTGCGAATGGATTCTCCATCCGTTGCCCATGAAGTTGAATATTGATACACGGGAGTTTCCCGCCGCGCAGAAATCAGCCTTCAGCTTCAGCTCGTAAACATAGGAATTGCACTTCGTGATCCTCGGATCGTTCCTTATCGACCAGATGTACTCGCCCTTGTTTGAAGTGCTGAGTACAAAACAGCCGTCCTTTACCGAAGCCTCACCGTCAACGCCGGAATTTTCCTTTTCCCAGCCTGCCGGAATCGTATCGCCGTCAAAGTTCTCCTCGTATGTCCACGAGGTCACTTCGGTCATTCTCGCCTCGGGACGCTGCCAGCTTTCGTCGGTGGTCTTCAGCTTGACATAGTTCACGTCATAGGAGAGCGCCGAACCGTCGGCTGATTTGCCCGAGAAGGACAGAAGTCCGTCCGACTTGTTCTCCGGAAGCGTGAATTCTCCCTTAAGCTCACCGTCGATCCAGAGCTTTGCCTTGTTGTCGGTTACGGAGAAACGGTAAATGTGCCAGTCGGAACCCGCGGCAAACGCAATGTCGGCACTGCTTCCGCCGTTGTTGACGGTTATCTTGTCGGCATATACCGACGCGGAAAGCAGATTTGTCTCGGTGTCAAGCAGAATGTTGACGCAGGAGCCGGCAAAGGAGTTCACCCTCAGCTTTGTTTCGTACTCAAACGATTTTCCCGCACAGACACCCGCCCATGTGACGGCTTTTTCGTCGGAAGCGGAGTTCGTGACACTCATAATCTGATCCTTGACGCTTCTCTCGCCTTCCCATTTGCCCTCGTCGCGGAAAAGATCGCCGAAGTCACCCTCGGTGACCGCAAACTGAAGATAATCAGGCTCGGGCGTGGAGGGAGTCGTCGTGCTGTCCCCGCCGGGCACAGTGGTCACGACAGAGTCCGACCCCTCGGGCTTGTTCCCACTCGAGGATGCCGGATTTTCGGACGGAGTCTTGCAGGAAGCAAGCACCATCATCAGCGCCAGCGCAATAATTACGGGAGTAGATTTTTTCATTTTCATTTCATCCTTTCGTAATGTGTATATCGGCTTTTCAATGAAAACCAAATTGTCCTTTCAGTACGCTTCTTTGCTACTTTCTTTCAAAGAAAGTAGTCGTTTCTCCTCTTCTTCACTCCAATCACAACCCCAGCGGCTGCGACTGCGATAACGGAGACCGCAAGTACGGCGGAACCGGTGTCGGGAGCAGGCGGAAGGGGCTTGCCCGGCTCAGGCTGAGCGCCGGTCTTCAGCTTTGAGAAGTCAACAGCGGCAGAGCGGATGTAATCCACCTCAAGCTTTGCCTCCTCTCCGTCAGCCGGAGTGTTGAGAACCAGCTTGTGAATGGAATTGCCGTCGTTCGGGTTCATTTCGGAGGTAAAGAGATACTCGCCGTCGACAAAAACGTTGCAGACAGCCTTTCCGCCGGCGATAGTCACCTCATAGCGGTAGAGATGAAACTTTCCGTCGTTATTCGCAAAATTGCCGGAAGACCAGCTGTCCGTGTTCTGAGCGGAAACAATGCCTTCCTTTATCTGCGAATGTATCCTGAAGCCCTCTCCCATGAAGGAGATAAGTGAAACACGCGAACCGGCAGTGGGAGTAAAGGTCGGACGCGCCTTCATCTCAAGCGCAAACGAACCGGTCTTGGCAATTTTCTCATTCTGAATGTTGATAACGACCTCGCCCTTTTTGCTGTTCTTTATGACAAGAATTCCGTCGGAAATCTCGGCGCTCCTGCCCTCCTCAGCCGGAAGATTCCAGCCGGTAAGAGAATCGATCGCACCGTCAAAGGTCTCCTCAAAGCTCCACTCGGGAACAATGTGCTGCTCCGGGACGATCTTCTTTACCTTTACATAATCGATTGAGAGAACTCCCTCCTCTCCGGCCTTGTTTGCCTTTGTGACGATCTGAACAAATGCGTCTTTTGTGCCGTTCGCCTGAAGATCGCAGGTGACCATATGCTTCCCGTCAAGGAACACGGAGCCGGTTGCCTTGCCTTCGCCTGCCTTAACCTCGTATCGGAGGGTGTGATATTCCCCATCCTGCGGGGTGACGCCCTTGGTTTCCTCAAAGGTGCCGTCCGGCTTTCTCAGTCGGATAAGGTCCTTCCCGATCTGGGAATGAATGCGGAAGCCGTTCGAGAGATATCCGAACACCTGAAACGCAGTGTTCGCGGCAGCGGTCGCCGTCAGCTTGTATTTCACCTCAATGATGTAATTGTCGCACTTCACGACCTTGTCGTCGAACAGCTTCACCGCGTACTCGACAGCCTCGGAATTCTTCATCACAAGATGTCCCGACTCGACAGAAGTGCTTATATCTTCTGCCTGACACGGCTTGTTTGCCTTGTTGAAAACAATACTGCCCGGCATTTTGTCGAAATTCTCGATGTAGTCCCATTTTTTCACGTTTGTGGGTTTGGGGTCGGCAGCGGACGTCGGCGCACAGAGACAGAGCGACAGCGTCAGTGCAGCCATTATTGCAGATATCAGCTTTTTCATGGTTTTTTTCCTTTCGGTTTTTTATATTATCCGGTTTCCCGGATTGTTTCGGTTGTCAGTCGGTAAATCAATAGTCAAGAATCGCGTCAAGCGTCTTCTGAAGTGCCTCATTGGCTTTCGGGAGCATGGACGCATAGAGCGACGATACCGCGGGATTGCGGTCGCGGATATTTTCCTCCATCTTTCTGCCCATGTAGCCCCACATGAACACGCTGTCAAGGTCGATCATCTCGCTGTCAATTATCAGCGATATCATCTTCTTTGACTCCTCGTCCTGCGCATAACGGTCGGTAAGAAGCGTCTTGTAGAACGCCGGAGAGGTAATGTTCTTAGCCTCCGCACCGAGCACCTCGGCAACGATCCCCGCGCGTTCCTTGTCGGGAGTGGAGTTGAGGATCGTAATCGCGGTGCAGCCCGAAACACCGGCGCGGCCGTAATATTCCTCCTGCGATGAGGTCAGCTTCGGATTCGGAACAACGCCGATCGTGTTTTCGACCCGCGGGATGACGTCAAGATAATGCGAAAGCGGACCGCAGACGAACAGGCAGTTGGGATAGAGCCTGAGATAGGTGGTAAGCGCATCGTCAGCATGACCGTCGTCCCAATATCCCCACTCATTCCACGTATAATTGTTGCGGAGCGCGTACATCTTGTCGTATCCGTCCTGAACTCTTTCCGAGAATCCGTTCATGTACGGCATTCCGTCGCTGTCAAGTGACGCGCCGAAGATCCCGAAGCCGGTGAAGAAGTTGTCGACCCTCTGGTATGCCATACCGAACTGGTCCTCAATATCCTTCTTCCCGTTCCTGTTGAGGTCGTAGCCGAAATCGGTTATCAGCTTTTTCAGCTCATCAATCGTCCAGTCGCCGCTCTCGACAAGCGCATAAGGCTCGGCAAGACCGTTGTTGGCAAAAAGCTCCTTGTTGAAGAAGAGCGCATATGTGTCAAGCTTGTCGTTGAGCAGCATATCGTTTATTGCAAAGAACTGCTTGTTGGCGATCCTGATACTTGCGTTCAGCTTCTGGCTCCACCACGGCTGGGATAGGTCAATCGCGTCGATGTTGTCAAGATTTTCGATTATCCCCGTCGTGATGAGGTTCATCGCATCGTAAACCCCCTGAACGCAGATATCGCAGATATAATCCTGTGAGCGCGAATTTTCAAGAACGAGATTGTAAAAAGTGCCCTTTGTGACTGTGGTATTGATCTCCTCGAATTTCAGAGTGATGCCGAGCATATCGGAAACCTTTTCGTTCCGGTACCACGTTGTCGCACCGAGAACGGTCGCATCGTCCTTTTCGCCGAACACGGCGCGCTCATTCCATGAGCTGTCGCGCGAACGGCACATGATTATGAAATCGGCACCGTCGTAGTTGACCTTCGGAACGTTGGCATGATAAAGCCCATCGTCGGTTTCCGTCAGGGAATCGCCGGTGTTGTTGCTGTTGTCCGGCTTCCCGCCCGGCTTCGAGCACGATACCGTTATTCCGATAACGAACATAACGGCAAGGAGCAGAGAAATCAGTTTTTTCAATTTTTTAGTTCCTTTCTTGATTTGATTGTATTCATAACCTTCCTCTTGAGGGGAAGGCTATTTTTTTCCAGTACGCTTCTTTGCTACTGTTCTTCAGCAGTAAATCCCTTGCGGGATTAACTGCACAGAAGGAAGACGTCATCCTTCCGTCGCCCTCACGAAATAAACCCTTTCGCCGTAGTTCTCCTCATACAGGCAGTAAAGGCATCCGCGGGTCTTGTCGTATGCAAGCTCGACATAACCGCCGCGGTCCGGGTCAATGACGTGAACTGTCTCCCATGTTCTGCCGTCGTCGGTGCTTTTTTTCAGCGTCACACCCGACCGGCGTTCTTTTGAGTCGCAATTTGCAAGATACAGGACGTGCCTGCCGTTCTCCTCAGCCGAAACAACAGCACCGAAGCACTGCGGGTCATTGAGACTGTAATCCGGCGAATAATCATACCATCCGGAATACCCGGTCGCGGAGTATGCCTTTACTCTCTGCATACTCTGGTGGCGTATCGACAGGAATACCTGACCGTCCGAAGTAAGCGCAGCCTCGGTCTCGTTCGGGTTTACGATCATGTCGGTCATGCCGAGGATCTCGCCGGTCTGCCAGCTTTCGCCGCCGTCCGTGCTGTAAAGCGTTGATATCTCCGACGGCATATGCGCGGTCAGCTTTGCCTCATACCGCTTCGGCACCATCCACACCGGGATTATAAGCGTGCCGCCGGTCATGATCCCGTGCCCCGGTCCGAGGGCAAAGGCATTGCGGTACTCCGGAAGCGTCGCTGCAGTGATATCCTCCGGCTCACTCCATGTCAGCCCGTCGTCATCGCTGTGACGGACAAGCACCCTGCCGCCGTTCACCGAGTAATCCTCGCACCACAGGAACAGTATTCTTCCGTCCGCGTTCTGAACAGCCACAGGATTGTTGACCGTCCGGTGTTCCTTTGTTCCGGCAGCCATGACGACCGGCTCACCGAAGGTCTCTCCCCCGTCCTCCGAGCGGAAGAGAAGAATGTCCATAAGTGCCCAGTCGCCGGCAGCCGTCCTTGCCTCGCAATACGCAAGCACGGTTCCCTTTTCCGTAACGGTCATGCCGGGAATGCGGTGATTCGTGTATCTTTCTCCCGGCTCCCACATGAGTTTTGAGGTGAATTCCATATATCCGCCTTTCAGAGTCTGTCGGTTATCTCTCTCTTCAGCTCTGCCTTTACCGCGTCGTCAAGCTCCGAGAACGGCATTCTCGCCTTTCCGAAATCAAATCCGAGCTGGCAGAGTATTTCCTTCTCCGTCTCCATGATGCCGTATTTGCAGAGGATCGTAAGAATGCGGTTCGCCTCTCTCTGAACCTCAAGCGCGCCCGCCATGTCTCCCGCGTGATAGAGCCTCATGATGTCTATGTACTTTTCGGCCATGAAGTTGTACGTGCTTCCGATACCTCCGTCGGCGCCCATCGAAATGCCGGAGAGGAACATCTCGTCAAAGCCGTTGTAGACAAGCCTGTCGGGGAAGTTTTTCTTGAACTCCTCAAGCGCAAAGAAGTCGTTCGAGGTATGCTTTATTCCGATAAACCGGCTGTCGCAGAAGAATTCCGAAACCTGCGGGACTGTGAGATTGACCCCGGAGAAATTCGGGAAATTGTAGATGAGCATCGGCATATCCACCGAGTCAACGATCGTGTAGTAATGCTTCTTTATCTGCTCAAAGCTGAATTTGTAGTAGAACGGTGATATTGCCGAAATCGCGTCGTAGCCGAGGCTCTGTGCGGTCTTTGCAAATCTGATCGCCGCGTCGGTCGAAATTGTTCCGACATGGGCAATAAGCGTCACCTTCCCGCCGGCTGCTTCCGCAACGGTCTCGTATACCGTATTCCTTTCGCCGTCGGTCAGCAGAAAAGCCTCGGCTGTGCTTCCTCCGACATAAAAGCCGGACACGCCCTTGCCGATGTTGTACCTGACAAGCTCCGCAAGCGCCTTTCTGTTGACGTTCCCGTTTCCGTCAAACGGGGTGAGAAGTGCCGGGAATATCCCGGTAAAGGTCTTTTCTTTCATTTCTTGTTTTTCTCCGCTGAGTTTGAGTTTTTGGGAAATACCGACCGTCCCGGACTTTACCAGACCGACCGTTTATCCCTTATTTAATGAGCTGTCGGAGAACAGCCGTTCTGCACTCCGTATGTCACCTTCAGCGACTTCACTGCCTCCGATATCGGGCACATAACCGCTTCGCGCCCTTCGATCGCGGCAAAAAAGTTCTCTGATTCAGCTCTGAACATATCGTTTCTTTCGGTTTTTCCGGTCTCCGTCTTCCATTCCCCGCTTTTTCTGCCGTATGTACGGAGGGTGTATTCATCCCACGACGGGAATTCAAGAACCGCCTGTCCCTCCGTCCCGAGAACCGAAAGAGTCCTTGTTCTCGGCGACTGGAAAAAGTCAAGATGAACGCTCGCAGAGCACTCCGGGAAGCGCAGGATAAGCTCGACCGTGTCCGGCGACTCAAAGCCGAGACCGGAATACGAACCGCATATGCCGTGATACTCCTCCGGCTCCGCCCCTGCAATATACATTGCAAGATCAAGGTCGTGAACCAGCTCGAACGCCCCGGAATATTTCACATAATAGGTAGACAGATAATCGGGACGCACATCGGGGAAATGCTCCCCCATCATCGCACGGACAGACACTGTCCTGCCGATCTCCCCGGAACGCACGGTCTTTATCAGTCGTCTCACGCCGTCATGAAAACGGAAGCAGAAGCCGACGGCAACCGTCCGTCCTCTCTCCGCCGCAAGCCTCTCAAGCTCCGCGGCACCGTCGGGTGAATCCGAAAGCGGCTTTTCCGTGAAGACGTGCTTTCCGTGCTCAACCGCCGCGACCGCCTGCGGAATGTGCAGCCTTGTCGGAGAGAGCAGATATACCGAATCCGTATCTGTCTCAAGCCCCTCCTCATACTCCGCGACCGTCGTGCCGCCGTATGTCGCGGCAAGCTCCCGGCTTCTTTCCGGGTCGGGGTCGAAGAACACGAACTGCCTTATCCCGATGTCGTAAAGGCACGCGGCGTGCCTTTTTCCGATCGAGCCGCACCCGGCGACAAGAACCCTGTGATCCTTCACTGCCATACCGAAAAACCTCCGTCAACGACAAGGTTGTGCCCGGTTATGTACCCCGAGCCGTCCCCGGCAAGGAACAGCGCCGCTCCGGCAATATCCTGCCCGAATCTGCCCATTCTCGCAAGCGGTGTCCTGTCCGAATAGAGTCTTACGAACTCCTCCGGCAGGTCGCCCTTGTCAAATCCGCCGGGGGATATGCAGTTGACATTGACTCCGTACGGTGCCATTACCGCCGCAAGGTCGCGGGTCAGCGCAATAATACCGCCCTTTGCCGCCGCGTAATCTGCCGGCTGCTCCGTCTTTCCGGCGCGGTGATACATCCTTCTGTCCCTGCCGACGATGCCGGCTATCGAGGCGATGTTGATAATCCTGCCGCTCTTCTGCTCAGCCATGTATCTGCCGACCGCCTTGCACATGAAGACCGTCCCGGTAAGATTTGTGTTTATCATCCCGGAGATCGCCTCATAGCTCCGCTCAAAAAGGTTTCCGACGCTTTTTCCGCTCCCTCCCCCGGAGTTGTTGACAAGGATGTCGATCCTCCCCTTCCACGAGTACGCCTCATCGGCGGCGGCAGCCACGCTTTCCGGCAGCGTTACGTCAAGCCCGATACCGAGCGCCGGCATGCCGTATTTTTCCGAGATCTCTTCTGCCGCGCGGCAGGCTTTGTCCCTGACCCTGCTCGTAACTATGACAGCCGCCCCGTGCGAGGCAAAGGCATTTGCCATGTCGCGCCCCAGCCATTCCGTCGCTCCGGTAAGAAGAGCGACCTTTCCCCTGAATTCCATATGTTTTGATCCTTTCTCCGGTATCCGTGATTCCGGTACGGTTGACAGAATACCGCACCGGTGATATAATTGACTTGTATTTATTATTCCTGCGGAGGTAATTGCCCGTGAACTCCGGAAACGAAATCTTTTCGATATCGCTTGAAAACGCCGATCTGCACTTTATTCTCCACGAGGAGAGCTTTGTCCAGAAGTACAGTGAGCGCTGGGAAAAAATGCTCCACACCCATGTCTATTACGAGATACTGTTTTCGCTCAACGACAGGAACTGCCTTATAGTCCCCGACAGAGAGCTGCCGCTTTCGGAAAATTCCTTCGCGGTCATCCCGCCGTACCTTGAGCATTCAACGGTCTTTGTCCGCGACGATTTTCTTATCAGCGTCGGCTTTTCCTGCGAAAAGAACAACAGAAAGTATCTGCGGAACGACGTTTATTCCCTTTTCCGCAGGCTTTTCTCCGGCGGCATTGCGATCGGAGAGCCTGACGAGGGGCTTCGTGATCTGTTCGTTCAGCTGCGGAGTCTGCATTATCCCGGCGACCTTATCTCCGACGGCTTTGTTTCGGCGGTTTTTGTACAGATAGTATACAGCATAATTGCCAATCTCCGCGAAAAGTCCGGGCTTATTCACGAACGGAAGCCGGAGACGGAGAAAAAGCCGTATTCGCCTTACGGCGTGTCGTTCGACACACTTTATTCCGTTAACAACACTCTCAACAACGAGTTCATGAACGACATTACCCCGGAGTCGGTATCAAAGCGCTTCTTCATCAGCCCCCGTCAGATCGACAGGTATATCATGAATCAGTACGGTCAGACCTTCCTGCGCCGCCGCGCCCATCTTCGCGTGAATGCCGCCAAAAAGCTCCTGCGTCAGTCGAAAGACCCGATAGCCGCGATCTCGCGCGCCGTCGGTTACAACTCGGTAAACACCTTCTATTCCGCCTTCCGCAAAGAAGTAGGCATGACCCCCGACGAGTTCAGGAGGAAAAGGTGACGATTATTGGGGCGCTGCCCCAAACCCTGCCTTCTTTCTTGAGAAGAAAGAAGGGAGAAAGAAGAACTAAAAAGGAATAAACCGTTGCGGATAGAGGAAACGCAGTGTTCCTCACTTAAAATTATATCCTTTTCTCCCCGCGAATTCAATCCTCCGTCCGCGACATCTTTATCGTAAAACCGGTTGAATTTCGTATAGGCAGCTCCGTCGTGATGTACAATATCACAAAATTCCGATTTTCGGGAGTCAATTTCTCCGAAACTCTTGACAATGGGGCGAAAAGTTATTAGAATAATATTATATGCCGTTATTGTGGCGGTATAAATAATGTAATCAAGGAGGTGTATCATTTTGAAAGAAATACTGATGATCGGCATTCCGGCGATTATCGGGCTTGTGATCGGCGCGCTTGCCGGGTTCTTCGTACGCAAGAAGATATCCGAGGCAAAGATAGGCTCTGCCGAGGATCAGGCGAAGAAGATTGTCGAAGAAGGCGAAAAAACCGCCGAGACTCTGAAAAAAGAGGCTCTCATCGAGGCAAAGGAAAAGATCCTGCGCGACAAGGCGGAATCCGAAAAAGAGATCAAGGAACGCCGCAACGAGGTCACAAGGCTTGAACGCAGAGCCGTTGCAAGAGAAGAAACGCTTGAAAAGAAAATCGAAAGCTACGAGCGCAAGGAAGAAACGCTGAACCGCAAGATCAAGGAACAGAGCGAGCTTGTCGAGAAGACAGAGCAGCTCAGGCTTGAGCAGGCGGCAAAGCTTGAAGCCGTTGCCGGACTTTCAAGAGACGAGGCAAAAGCCGAGCTTGTCAGCCTCATCGAGACCGAGGCAAAGCACGAGGCTGCGATGAGAATCGTCGAGATCGAGTCTCAGCTGAAGGAAGATGCCGACAAAAAGGCGCGAAGCATTATTTCACTGGCGATCCAGCGCTGTGCTTCCGAACACGTTTCCGAGGCAACGGTGTCGGTTGTCGCTCTGCCGAACGACGACATGAAGGGACGGATTATCGGACGCGAGGGGCGCAACATCCGCACGATCGAGACCATGACCGGAGTCGATCTGATAATCGACGACACGCCGGAGGCGATAACCGTTTCCTGCTTCGACCCCGTAAGAAGAGAGGTCGCAAGGCTGGCTCTTGAAAAACTGATATCAGACGGAAGAATCCATCCGACAAGGATAGAGGAGACCGTTGAAAAGGCGCGCAGGGAGGTCGATAACGTCATCAAGCAGTCCGGAGAACGGGCAACGTTTGAAACCGGCGTTCACGGGCTCAATCCCGAGCTTGTAAAGCTGCTCGGACGCCTGCGTTACCGTACAAGCTACGGTCAGAACGTGCTTGATCACTCGATAGAGGTCGCACATATCGCCGGAATAATCGCCGACGAGATCGGTGCAGACAGCACTCTTGCAAAGCGCGCGGGGCTTCTTCATGATATCGGAAAGGCAATGACTCAGGAGGTCGAGGGCTCACACGTCCAGATCGGAATCGACATTGCAAGAAAGTACAAGGAGAACCGCGACGTTATCCATGCTATCGAGGCTCACCACAACGACGTCGAACCGCAGACAGTCGTCGCCATGATAATCCAGGCGGCTGACGCGATATCGGCTGCAAGACCCGGCGCAAGGCGCGAGGATCTTGAAAACTATCTCAAGCGTCTGCAGAAGCTTGAGGAAATCGCAAACTCCTTCCCGGGAGTGGATAAATCCTTCGCCATCCAGGCGGGACGCGAGATCAGGGTAATGGTCAAGCCCGAGGTCGTCAACGACGATCAGATGATCCTCACCGCCCGCGAGATCGTGAAGAAGATCGAGTCAAGTCTTGAATACCCCGGGCAGATAAAGATCAATCTCATAAGAGAAAGCCGTGCTGTCGATTACGCAAAGTAACGATGCACTGAATAAATAGATATTTATATAAAACCGATCTGAAATCCGGCGGTGTCTCCGCTTTCAATAGATATTTTATTAATAATCTGTTTACTGAAAAAGCATCTGCTTTTCTCCCCGCAAGGGAGACTGGCGGTGCTTTTTGGTTGTGCGGCACCTGCGTGATATTCCGTTCGGAGTATTTTTGTTGACAAAACGCGGATTATGTTATAAACTATAATACAGTACATGAAAAACGCAGACGGAGGACGGCGGAAATGGCAAATATCAAGGAAATTGCAAAGCTTGCCGGGGTATCGGTAAAGACCGTGACAAGGGCATACAAGAGAGATGCCGTCATCAGTCCGGAGACAAGGGAGCGTATCCTGAAGATCGCGAAGGAGAACGGCTACCGTCCCAACCGCGCCGCGGGAAGGCTTGCGGCGAAAACCATAGTTATCGGAATATGCTATGCCGGAACCACGGAGTCCTTCAACCGGGAGCTTGCCGCCGGAATTGCCGACGCGGCAAAGAAGCTTGAGAATTCGCGCATAAGGCTGATCCCGCGCTATGTCAGCTATCTGAGCGACGAGGCGTCTTATATAAGCGTCCTTGACGAGTTTGCCGATGCGGGAGTTGACGGGATAATCACGACGTACTCCGGTACATCGGACAGAATTGTTCAGCGGTACGCCGGATTTCGCGAAAAAAAGACCCGGCTTGTGCTTCTCAACAATGAAAACCGGGAGCTGTTCGATTTTTCGGTGACGAGCAATATCGAGATGACCGGAAAAATGGCAGCGGAGCTTATTTCGGTGATAGCGCCGGACAGAAGCTGCGCGGTGTTTACCGGAGAGCTCCGCAACCGCAGGCACGCGGGGATCGCCGGACATTTTTCCTGCGCCGCGGCGAAGAGAGGACTTTCGCTATCCGGGGTGTACGACCTTGATTACCTCCCGTGTCCGGCGGACGAGCTTCTTAAGCGGCTGATCTCCGACGGCCTCGGAAGCGCTTACATAACCACCGGAAACTCCGCCGACATAATCGATGCGCTTGACAGAGCCGACCCGGGCAGAAGGATACGGGTCATCGCCTCCGATATTTTCCCGCACACCGAAAAGGCGCTGAAAAGCGGACGCGTCTGCGCGATAATCTATCAGAATCCCTACAAACAGGCAAAAACCTCGCTCCTCCGGCTTTATGCAATGATCGCCGAGGACGCAGTAGTCCCGCCGTGCATCATGACCCCGCCGCAGATTATCCTTGAAAGCAACATCGGGTGGTATCTGGGTTAATGGCGGGAAAAACAGATATCTTCGGTACACCGGAAACGGCTGTCGGAAACTCCTCCGGGGTTTTTGACAGCTTTTTTCGTCCGGAAACGGCGTATATTTCATCAGTGCAAAAAATGCGCATAATTTGCATAACATTCGCGAAAAATTTTGTTGTATTTTTATAAGTCACTGTTGACAAAATGAAATAATTGTGATATACTGAAATCAGAACAAACGGAACTTTTTTCCGGATATCATTTGTTTCTGTTACGAAAGGAGCTCATCGAAATGAAAAAACTGTTACCCGTACTGCTTGCGGCAGGAATGATCCTGTCAATGTTTGTTCTTCCGACTTCCGCCGAAGCGGGAAGCGACGGAAAAACCGAGGTGGTGAAAGCCGAGACTCCGCCGACTATCGACGGCGAGATCGACGAAATGTGGGAGTTCGCCAACGAGGTCTATGTTGCCAAGTTCGGTTCAAACATTTACCCGGCAACGTCAACCGAAAAGGCACACAGAAAGAACCCGGTGGCAACGGCAAAGGTGCGGTTCATGTGGGACAAAACACACATCTATGCACTTGCAAGAGTGTTTGACAGAACCCCGAACGGAAGCGCCTCGAAAGCCAACCCGGAGGACTGCGACATAGACTCTGTCGATTTTCAGATCTCCGAGAACAATGACGAAAACGCATCCATGCGCGATGACACCGTCGGCAAGGACAACAAGCTCCCCGGAAACGGAATATTCAACGTCAATATTAACGGCAAGGTGACCGGCTGGGGCGGCGTGTGGTTTGCCGACAACGGAAGCGAAAAGGTCGTCGGCGCGGCAAAGAAAACCGATTACGGCTACATAATCGAAATTGCAATACCTCTTCAGACCATGACAGCCACCGAGGGCGATATCATCGGCATGGAGATACAGATCAACGATAACCAGAACGGAACGGGACGTACCGCAATACGTCAGTGGAGCTGCGACGAATGCCTCGGTCACTCCAACACAAAGTACCTCGGAAAGCTTGACCTTGCAAAGGCTTCGACGACAAAGGTACCCTTTGAGGACGAAACCGACATTCAGACAGAGACAGAGCCTGTTTCCACAAAGAAGCCGGAAACATCCCCGAAGAATACAGATAAGCCCGACAGCACCTCCGCTCCCGCCGGCACGTCTGCCCCCGGGGACACAAGCGGCAAGACCACCGGCACCGTTCCTGCCGACAAGGACAGCAATTCCGGAGTTATTGCTGCCGTCGCCGTGATTGCCGTTGCGGTAATTGCAGTCGTGGCTGTGATAATCGTCAGAAAGAACCGCGAAAAAACCGAATAAGTAAAGAAGTCCTTTCATTATTCTTTTTCCTTGGGGCTGTTAAAAACATCGGGTTTTTAACAGCCCTGAAAAAATGCCGGTCAGGAAACCTGAATTCCTGCTGTTGTGACGGTTGATGCCGGATAAGAAAAATCAGCGCAGAGCCTCCCGGAAAAGGAGACATGACTGCGCTGACCTGAACGGTATGATATGTAATTCCTAAAACACCCTGACCCCGCCGGAGAATACGGCTTTTACACAGCCGGTGAGAGTCATTCCGAGGTAGGGAGTATTGACAGACTTGCTTTTCATTGTGTTTGAAGAAACAACGGTTTCGGCATCGGTGTCGGCTATAACAAGATCAGCGGGAGCGCCGGGAGTGATCCCGGCTTTTCTTCCTGTGATCTTTGCGGGATTCACCGCAAGAAGTGCTGCAAGGCGGTCGGGTGTGACGATGTTCTTTTTCAGCAGATAAGTCACCGATGCGGAGAACGCGGTGTCAAATCCCGATGCCCCGAAGAGGCATTTTTTAAGCTCCTGGCAGTTTTCCGTCTTTGTAAGCGGGGTGTGGAGTGACGAAATGCAGTCGATCGTCCCGTCGGAGAGCGCCTCGCATACCGATTCGCGGTCGCGGCGGGTTCCGAGAGGCGGGATGACCTTTGCGCTTCCGCCGTAATAGAACACATCGTTGTCGGTCATCGAAAAATACAGCGGAGAGGTGCCGCAGGTGACGGGGACTCCGCGCGATTTTGCCTGACGGACAAGAGAGACGGATTCCGCGTCGGAAACCGCAGGGATATGAATCCGGCAGCCGGTTTCGGCGGAGAGGATCAGTGCGGTAACAAGCGGAAGCAGGAACGCGCTTTCGGGAATTGCCGCAAGACCGAGGAGCTTTGCCGTCCGTCCGCCGCGCATGACGCCGTCGGAGGCAAGCCTTCTGTCAAGGCAGGCGGGGATGAAAAGGCTGTCCGATGCCCTGCAGGCGAGCATTATGCTTTTCAGCTTTCCCGGATCGGTGACCGGTGAGGGAATGTCGGTATAAACCGCGCGTTTTTCGGCATCGATTCCGGACGGGTCGGAAACGGGTATGACAGGCAGTATTCTGCACGGGGTCGATGCGGGGCGCAGTGTGACCGGCTCCCCCGACTGATGCGGCAGGCAGGCAAGATTCAGAAAGCCGCCGCCGACAGCCGCGGCGGATGCCGTTGCTATGCTGTCTCTCTGCGCGTGCGCGGGATCGGAGAAGCGGCAGGCGATATCGGTGAACGCCGGAAAAAGATATGCTCCGCCCGCGTCGTAAACAAACGTGCCGTCACCGGCAGATTTCCCGCAGGCGGAGATCGTTCCGGCTTCCGTATCGACAAGAACGCTGCCGGTTTCCGGTTCGCTCCCGTCGCCGCGGACGGTGAGGGCGTTTTTTATGAGCAGTGTGGCTGACATGGCGCGGGTCAGCGATCCGGGCAGAGCCGGGAAGCCGCTTCTTCTGTCAGGCGCTTCATTGTCAGCGCATCCTCTGCCATTGTGCCGTCGGATTCGCAGATGATCCTCGGCGAAAGCGAATCGGCAGCGATGACCTCCGCAAGCGGCTCAAACTCCGGTCCGTAAACGCGGTCGGCAAACGTCAGATGCCTTTTTTCGCCGCCGGCTGTGTATTCTATCTTTGAAAAATGGCAGTGGAGCCGCTCCGCTTTTCCGGAACCGAGGGCTGAACCGATTCTGTCAAACACCCTGCGGTAATCGTCCGGGGTAACGAACACGCCTCCGCGGTCACGCGCGTTAAGGTGTCCGAAATCGACGACGGGAGAGAGCCTTTTGCTGATGCCGCATATCTCAATGACCTCGTCAAGCGTTCCGAGCTGGTTGACCTTCCCCATCGTTTCAAGTCCGAAAATGACCTGTGTGTCGATCTCGTCGAGCGCGCGTGAGATAGTGTCCTTTGCAAGCGCAACGGCTTCTTCACGAGATATTTTCGTTGCGCTTCCGGTGTGGATGACGATTATATCTGCGCCGAGAAGCTCTGCGGCGTGGACGCTTTTTCTTATGTACTCAATGCTTTTCAGACGTTTTTCCGGGTCGGTGCCGGAGAGCGAGATGAAATACGGCGCGTGGAGCGACATTGCAATGCCGTACCTGCGAGCCTCCTCGCCGACAGCCATGAAGTTGGCATCAGAGCCGATCACACCGCTTCCGCACTGATACTCGTAGGCATCAAGTCCGAACTCCTTCACCCACCCCGGCGCCTGTTTTGTGCTTTTCATCCCCGCGGCATAGAAGCTGAGGGAATTTCCCGCGGGTCCGAATTTTGGTTCTGCCATTATATTTTCCTCTGATTCATGTGATATGAAGCGATTATCCGAAAAGCCGCATACCGGGCACGGTTTCTGCCGCCGCCCGGTTGCCGTAACGGATATTATTTTACCGTGATGTCCGTATCGATCTCAAGCGCGTCTATCTCAATATCGGAATAACTGCCGCGGAACGGCACCTTTGCATAGAGCGACAGCTTTTCGCCGTAGTCGCAGAGCCGCTCGACGGAGGCAATGAACTGGGAATGCTCCTCAGCCGAGTCCTCGTGTATTCCGGGGACAGTGAATACCTCCGAGACATCCCCGAGAGAGAGACGGCAGTTCTTTCTCCCGCCGAGATAGAGCGATCTGTAATCGAGATACAGAAGCACCGTGACCTTCACCTTCCCGGTCGCCGCGTCCTTTTCGCCGCGCACGTCGGCGCGGATGTTCAGGGGAGTGCCGGTTCCGGACGAGAATGACTTTTTCAGCCTGAAGCCGTCGGGGACCGTTCCGCCGGAGGGCGCAGTGGTGTCCGGTTCTTTTGTGCCGGTTCCTGCCGGAGGCGTGCCGGTTCCTGCCGGAGGCGTGCCGGTGCCGGTCGGGGGCGTATCGGTTGTCTGTGCCGGAGGCTTTGCCGTTCCGCCGGGATTGTCCTTTGACTCCACGGGGGGTTCACGGGAGCCGCTGTCGGCGGGATCAGTACCGCCGGAGCCGATGCGGCTGCTGATTATAATTATTGCGGTAAGCAGTGCGATCAGAATAACAAGGAGAACAATTATCAGGTTGATGGCTTTTCTCATTTGCATGGCAGTGATTCCTTTCCGGTTTGTGATTCCCCGGCTTGCGGGCTTACTTACTTTTTATGAAATTCCGGATCCCGGCGGCGATCCCGTCCGCCTCCTTTGACAGCCAGCTTTCGTCAAGGAGCCTTTCCGCATCGCCGCGGTTAGAGACGAAGAGGGTTTCAAGCAGCACCGACGGGGCTTTTGTGTACTTTATGACCCAGAATGCGTTTTTGTATTTCATCGGGTACAGCTTCGGCGCGAAATCGTGAACTTCTCCGATGCCGTCGGATATCGATTTAGCAAGGCCGTAGCTGTACGGCGAGACCTCCGGGCAGAAATAGATCCGCGAGCCGCTTACCGACGGGTCGGTAAAGGAATTGCAGTGGATGCTGACGTACAGGTCGGTTTCCGGGTCGGCATTTGCTTCCTCGGAGCGTTTCTGATAGGGATAATCCCCCTTTTCCGACGGCTCGGTGTTTTCGTCCCACGTGTATACGACGGTCATTCCGTATTTCTCAAGCCGGTCGCCGACAAGGCGGGCAAGGCGGCGGTTTATATCGCTTTCCGTGACATCGCCGAGAAATCCGGAGGTTGCTCCGGGATCGCTTCCGCCGTGACCGGGGTCGATGCGGATGACTGTCTTTCCGTCGGTGTCGGGATAACTCAGGTACTTCCGGAATCTTAGCCCGGAAACCGCACCCGATGCCGCCCGGACTGCCGCTTTCAGCTGAGGTCTGAAAACGGTAAGCCCCAGCACCGCAAAAACCGCTGCTGCCGCGGTTATCACGGCGGCTGTAATCATTCTGTTTTTTCTGACGCTTTTTTTCATGGTTTTGTTCCGTCGGGTCGGGAAATTCCGGGAGTTTTTCGCGGCGCTGTCCCGCAGCCGCGTGCCTGCCGGACTTTATTCCGGAGAAAAAAACAGGCTCTTCGCCTCCGGCAAATAAATCCGGATCAATTCATACAGTCATATTATAACATACGGCTGTCTTTTTTTCAATAGGAACTCCGGTTTTTCGACACGGTACAATATGCACAAGGCTGCGGAACAGCAGCATTCCGCAGCCTTTCAATCGTACAGACCTCAGCCGATAGGTTCAAAGTCCGCGGCTCCGTGCTTGCACAGCGGACAGATGAAATCCTCCGGCAGCACTTCGCCCTCATATACATATCCGCACACCTTGCAGACATACCCCTTCCTGCCCTCGGTCTGAGGCTTCGGCTTGACATACTTCTGATAATAGGAATAAGTCATGGTCTCCCTGTCCGAGATGACCCGTGCCTCGGTGATCTCACAGATAAACATACCATGAGTGTCAAGGTCAACATACTGCACCACCTTCAGCGACATGAACGAGTTGATATATTTCGGCAGAAAGATCAGCCCGTTGTCGCTGCGAAGAGGCTCGCAGGACGCGAATTTATCCACCGTCCTGCCGCTTTGGAAGCCGAAGGTTTCAAAAACCGAAAAAGGCGCGTCGGTGCTGAGACAGTTGACGTTCATAATGCCGGTCTGTCTGATTATGTGATGAGAGTAGTTTTCTTTGTTGATCGTTACGGCAATACGGTTTGGCGTGCTCGTGACCTGAGACACGGTATTGACAATAAGACCGTTGTCCTTTTTGCCGTCATTCGAAGTGACGACATACAGCCCGTAACCGAGATTGAAGAGAGCCGACAGATCGTTTTTGTTCGCGGTTTCATCCTGCCTTGCCAGATACTCACGGCACAGCTCCTCCGCAAGAGCATCGATCTGTTTAATGCTTTCTTCATCCGGGGCGGAGAGCAGTCTTACCGCGGTTGCGGCAAAGGTAATGTCCGCAGATTTTTCAAGCATCCCGCGCATGACCTTGGCGGCAAGCGGCGCCCATGAGCCGTTCTCGATCAGGGCAACCGTGCGCTTCTGATAATTCCGCTCGGTCAGCGCCTCAATAAAATGCCGCATCGGCGGGAATATGTCGGCATTGTAGGTAGTGGTTGCAAGGACCAGCTTCCCGTAGCGGAAGGCATCGGCAACGGCGGCGGACATATCGCAGCGCGAAAGGTCGTACACCGCAACATCCGGGCATCCGTTTGCGCGCAGTCTCGAAACAAGCCGTTCAACCGCCTTTTTTGTATTTCCGTAAACGGAGGTATATGCAACAACGATGCCGTCGGCTTCGACAGCGTAAGACGACCATGTGTTGTACAGGTTAAGATAATAACCGAGGTTCTCGCTCAATACCGGGCCGTGCAGAGGGCAGATAACGCGTATATCCAGAGCCGCCGCCTTTTTCAGCAGCGCCTGAACCTGTCTGCCGTACTTGCCGACGATGCCGATATAATACCGTCTTGCCTCGTCCGCCCAATCTTCTTTTGCATCGGATGCACCGAACTTACCGAACGCGTCGGCAGAGAAGAGTATTTTTTCCGTCGACTCATAGCTGACGATGACCTCCGGCCAGTGCACCATGGGAGCCGCAACAAAATGCAGGGTGTGTGTTCCCAGCGGAAGGGTGTCTCCGTCGGACACGGTTATTCCGTTTTCCGAAAAATCCTTTCCGAAAAACTGACGCATCATGGAAAACGCCTTTGACGTTGCCACAATGGCGGTATCGGGGTAGTTTTTCCTGAATACCGCTATACTTGCCGAGTGATCCGGTTCCATGTGCTGAACCACCAGATAATCCGGCTTTCTGCCGCCGAGAACCGCCTCCAGGTTGTCAAGCCACTCATGCGTAAAGGAGGCGTCCACGGTATCCATTACGGCAATTTTACTGTCCGTAATGACATAGGAATTATAGGTCACGCCGTTCGGCACGGCATACTGACTTTCAAAAAGATCGATCCTGCGGTCGTTTACTCCGATGCAGTGAATATTTCCGGACATCATTCCTGTTCCCTCCGTTACTCGGTTTCCTTGTCAAATCCGTCCCTGCCTACTCCGCAGAGAGGGCACACGAAATCCTCGGGGATGTTTTCCCACGCCGTTCCGGGCGCTATTCCCTCTTCCGGGCAGCCGGCATCCTCGTCATACACAAATCCGCATACATTGCAAATGTACTTCATTATTTTTTCTTCCTTTCAGATAATTATTCAGGCGGTATTTCACCGCGTACCGAATTCCTTTGTTTCCTTTTTCCGCCCGCCGCCCGGAGCAATGACGCTGTAGGCAAGGGCTGCCGTGTCTTCATTCCGGCATTCCGGACAGATCCCCTCGAAAATCAGACGGTGCCGGATAATCTTATAGCCGGACAGTTTTGCCGTTTCCTCATCCAGATACGGTTTGTACGGGTGCGGCGCATCGGTCACCTTTCTGCACCTTACGCAGAATATATGACAGTGCAGATCGGTGCGCAGGTCGTATCTGTCGGCACCCGGTACACGCACGTGGCTGATCAGCCCCTCCCCGCAAAGCAGGTTCAGATTGCGGTATACCGTTCCGTGGCTGATTTTCGGATCCTGCTTATGCACATCGTTGAAAATCATGTCAGCTGTCGGATGATCGCTCCTTGCCAGTACCGCGCCGAGGACAAACTGACGCTGCTTTGTTTCTCTTCTGACCATTTTTATTCAGCCTGTTTTCCTCCCTTTCGGCTTGTTATCAGGATATGTTCCTTATAATATTATATCCGGAAGTCACCCGGATGTCAATAACTCCGATGCGATATCAGGACAGATTCTCAATAAAAAAACAGTATTCTTTTCCCGGCAGAAAAGGATTCCGTGTCCGACGGGCAGCCGCCCCGGAAAAAGTGACAAAGACCGGCGGGAGCGCATCAGAAATACCGGGCTCCCCGCCGGCATTTGCGATGTGGCCGAGAACCCGGTGTTTTTATTTTATCGTCTCGCTGTTGTTGATGACCGATGCGGAGTAAAGGAACAGCGCATCGTCCGCTTTCGTGAAGTCAATCAGCTTTCCGAGAGAGGATGGCGAGATATAGCGGATATCAACAAGCGTTATTTCGGAATAGCCCGCAGCAAGAAGCGGCGCTATACTGCTGCCGAACGAATCCCGGAAAACGATGAGCCGGCGTTCTTTTGCGGCATTCGGATTTGTGATCCTGATGATCGAGCGCGCGCCGCCGAGGAACATTTCATAAGGATCGCGTCCGGCGGCGGCATCGAGATCGTAAACCAGGATGTCGGACGATGTTTCGGCATTATACACCTTAAGCCCCCGAATCACGGCGTTGTCGAGATAGAAAAGGCTCTCCGGTGCGTGCGGCAGGGCTGACTGACCGTAATAGACGCCGTAAAACCGTCTGCCGGTATCGTGTATTTCACACTTTCCGATCCGCTCCGCTCCCATTTGCGACGCAATTTCATCGGCGACCTTCGTTATTCTTTCCTGACGCCAGTGCGAATCGGTATAATAGAAATCATCCGCCGACAGAAGTCCGGAAATGTCAATATACTTTGCCTCCGGGAATCCGCTTCTGAGGCGTTCGGCAAGAGCCTTGTGATCCTTGTCCGGGTAGCCGTTCTGCGATGCGATAAAGGCATTTTTATCCGGTATCACCGACAGGTATGTATTTGTTCCGGCATTCCGGAGATATGTGTCATACACATACCGGAAACGCCGTGCGGCGTGATCAACCGATCCGTCGTCGGTCGGGAAGTCAAGCTTTGAGAGATGCTCTCCGACGGAATAAAGTCCGTTGTTGTCCTTTTTCATGAACACCTTCGCATTTACGACAGCCTTCAGACTCCGGAAACCGTTGCGCAGAGGGAACTGGTCGAGCATATATTTTTCAAAGCCGCTCATAAAGCTGCCGTTCGCACCGACGAAAAGGACAGCGCGGGGCATTTCGCAAGGTGTCGCCTTTCGACTGTCGATTCATCGGCATCGGGCGAGATCAGGAACCATGCGGAAAAAGCCGCAATGAAACCGAGAGACAGCACCAAAGTCAATATTTGTTGGAATTTCTTCATTATACTTCTCCGGTAAACCGGTCAGAACCGGAAATAGACAAACGGGTTGAACGACCCGTCGATCAGATACGCCGTGCACACGGCGATCGCCGCAACGGTTGCCGTCGGCGTCAGAACGGCAAGAACCCTGCTTCCGCCCGCAGTTCCTCCGATTTTCTCATAAATCCGTTTGGGCAGGGGAGTCGCTCCGACAGCTGCGACGATAAGCAGCACGAGGTTGCTTTTCAGATAGTAAAGCGAAGCCGCATTCATGGCAGGAATTCCGGCAAACCCGAACATGGACTTAAAGCTCATGAATGCGTCGGCAAGCGTGGTTTTCCGGTTTTTCAGGCTTCCGGCAATGTCGGAATAGCGGACAATGGGACCGGCTATCAGCTGCGGAAACATCGCCACATACATCGCAAGATCGATGAAATTGCGCTGTACCGGCACGTCGCCGCGATAAACATCTATGACATAGCTCAGGATCTGGAATGTATAAAAGCTGATTCCTACCGGCAGAGCCACCCTGAGAAGCGGGACGGAAAGACCGGTCACCGCATTGAAATTCCCGATAATTAAGTCCGCATATTTGCAGTAAGCAAGCAGACCGAGGCTTGCGGCTGCCGAAACGGCAAGCGCCGCCTTTGCGATTTTTATCCCGCGAAAGCGTTCAACGAGAAGCGCGGCAGCGTACGACTGCGTGACCGACGCAAGCATGAAAATGAGATATTTCGGCTCTCCCCAGCCGTAGAAGAACAGGCTCGCAAGAAGGAGAACGGCGTTATTCATACGGTCGGGAACAACGAAATACACAAGCAGAACGCACGGCAGGAAGCAGTACAGAAACGTTATACTTGAAAACAGCATGGCTCTGTCTTATGCGATAGGCACGTTGAAAAGCTGTTTTGCCGAGCTGTATCCGGCGGACAGCTTTGCGGTAAAGGTGTCGGTCAGTTCGGCGGCGCCGAAAACGGAAACGATATAATCGCCGACGGTCAGGATAACCAGCTTTTCCGGAAATCCGCAAAGCCACTGACGGTTAAGAATATTGTCCCGGATCTTCCCGGCAAGCGCCGCGGTGTCACCGGAATTCTTCACATGATATACTCCGCAGGAAAAGTTGTTCTGATTCAGCATATGCATAAGCGATGCGGCGTCGTCAATCGCCGATGCCTCCGATTTCGGAAAGCCCAGCTCGAAATCAAGTGTCACGGCATCGCCGGCATCGATCTTTCCGGGTCTGCCGTCCTTCATGTACTTCCCGTAGCCGCCCGTGGCGGGGAATTTTTCGTCGGCGGTATATCCGTCCCAGACCTTTTCGAGTATTTCAAGCGCGCCGCCCGATCTGTTTTCCTCCGTCTGTATGCCTGCCGACGTCGTTCCTCCGCCGCCGTCTGTCACGGTGAAATCCGGAGCCGCATTCCTGTTTCCGGGTGCGCCTGTTCTTTCTCCCGCCGGAGGCGCCGATGTGTTGTCCGGCGGCGACGGCGGCACTGTTGTTACCGATGTCAGGTATTTATAGGCAGCAACCGCTCCGACAGCCAGCAGAACAGTTAAAGCAACCGCCAGTAAATATTTTGCTCCGGGCTTCATGCCGTGTCTCCTCCCTCGTTGGATTTGCGGTAAAGCATACAGTGGCAGTATCCCTCAAAAGAAGGGTCCTTCATCTGCGCTTTGAATTCATCGCAGATACACCTGTATTCCTCTTTTTTCTCCCGGCGGCAGGGGCAGTAGCCGCCGGTGCGCCGAAGTCCTTCTCTGACTGTATCGACAATGTTCTGATCGGGGTTGAGTGTGATTTTCGTTCTGTTATCCTCCGAGAATTGCGTTGATGTAGCTGCGGAGCACGGTTTCGTTCATTGCACCGATGCGCGTTGCAAAGACATTCCCGTTCGCGTCAATAAAGGTCGTCTGCGGGATAGACGAAACACTGTAGGCTTTGGCTCCGCTGAGGCCGGTGTCAAAATACACCGGGAAGGTATACCCTTTCTCCGAAACAAATTTTTTTGTTCCGTCAACGGTATCGCGTCTGCCGTCGGTCAGGTTCACCATCATGAAGACCACCCTGTCTCCGTACTCCCGGCAGAGCCTGTCAAAATCCGGAAGCTCCCGTTTGCACGGAGGGCACCACGTTGCCCAGAAGTTTATGACAACAGGCTTGCCGAAGCTGTCGGACAGCCTGACGGTGTTTCCGTCCGCGTCAAGCACCGGGAAATCCGGCGCGGTGTTTTTGTTCGGGTCCTCCGTTTCGGGAGGAGCCGTTTCCGGAGCGACCGTTCCGGGCGGAGCCGTTGCCGGCGGCGGGGTCGTTGCCGGCGGAGAGGTTTTCCCCGGAGTGGTTTTTTCCGGCGGAGTTGTTTTTTTCGGCGTTGTTTCCGGCGGAGCTGCCGCGGTTGTTTCCTGCGGGACGGGCGGCTGAGCGTCGGTGCCGGCGGCGGAAGTACCGGAGGTCTGCGCGGGCAGCCCGGTCGTGTCGGGCGCCTGCGTTCCGCGCCGGGACGCGGCAGCTCCGGGCGGTGCCTCCGTGTTTTTCACCGCGGGAGGGACAGGCACGGGCGGCGGCGCATATCTCCCGGACAGCCGTCCGTAGACTGCCGCCGCGACTGCAAACAGCAAAACAAGGGAAACGGCAAGTGCCGCAAATCCGGTTTTTTTCATACTTCGTTCCTCCTTTTCACGCAATAATTGCCACAGCCCGGTCAAGCAGACCGCACGCCATAAGAATGCCGACGAGGATCAGAAAACTGCCGCAGACAATGTTGATGACGCGGTAATGCTTTTTGATGAAGGCGAAGGCGGTGTTCAGTTTTTCGATCAGCAGTGCCGACAGAACAAACGGCAAGCCCAGCCCCAGCGAATAGGTCACGAGAAGCAGCACCCCCTTGACCGCCGTACCGGATGCTCCGGCAAGTGCCAGCGCCGAACCGAGAAACGCACCGACGCAGGGTGTCAGGCTGACCGAATAGATCACCCCGAACAGAAACGCCGATACAACGGTATCCGCAGTGCGTCCACTCTGCATTCCCCTGAAGAACGGAAGCCTTATAAACTCGAGATAAGAAAGGCCGAACACAACGATCAGCAGCCCTCCGACAATGTTGACAACCGTCCTGTATTCCCTGAGAAACGCGCCGAGCGTGCCGGCAAACAGCCCGAGCAGGCTGAATACGGCAGTAAAGCCCAGCACAAAACAGAGTGCCCTCAAAAACACCTTGTGCTTTTTGTCCGCTCCTCCCGCAAAATACGAGACATACAGCGGCAAAAGCGGCAGCATACAGGGGGAAATGAAGGAAATAAAGCCCTCAAGAAATGTAATTACAAATTCCATGTCAGCCTCCTCTGTTTTTCAGTCGAAAAGGGTCAGAAGATATCCGTAGCCCTCGGATTCCATTTTTTCATAGGGAACAAACCGCAGTGTCCGAAAGGAAACCGATGAAATCAGACAATGTAACAGGCTCTGTCCTGCCGTTTTTATGAAAGTGATAATAAACGATGTTCAGCAGCTTTTCGTCCGCCTGTAAATCCCCGCCCGTCTCTGAGAGCATTTCAGACATTTCCTTTGCCGTACACTGCCTGCCTGTTGTCGTGGGATAGGAAACAACGCTCTTTACGCCGTCCTTCCCTTCCAGAACCGGCACAATTTCCGCGCCATATCTTCATCTGCATTTTCATAAAGCAGAACAACCGTGTTGTCCTTCGGAAAAACATCGGCAATCGGGTCCTTCCCGGACAGCGTATAAACCGTTTTCGTTCCGTATTGCAGAAAGCCCGTGCCGCGATTCAGCACAACCGCAATCCCGATGGTGACAAGAAACAGCACCGGCTCAAAATACGAGCCGCAGGAGATGAGCAGGACGACAAGAATGATGCCGAATGCCGTAAGATATACCGAAAACGGAATGTCCGGCGCCGAGGTGTCGTCGTTCTTTACCGTGACCTCATAACCGGAGAACTTTTTAGCCGCCTGCTTTTCAATATCTGCTTCCTCCCCGGTGTCATAGCCGTATCCGGTGTTCAGAATGTAAAGGGTATATTCCCCGCTGTTATAATCGCTGCTGTCCCGGTCATAGGTCACGCTGTCAACATTTTCAATTGCGGCAAGCGCGTCCTTTATCTCCGTCTTTTCCCCGCTGTTCAGTCCTCTGAACATTACTCTTATCGTGTATACGGCTTCCTCCTTCGGAAACTCCTTTTCCATAAGGGAAACACCCTGCCTCATCGGGGAATCATCCGGCAGATATTTTGTCATGTCGGAATTTACGCCGACCTTCGGTATCAGAAAAATACTGACAGCAGTCAGTATCAGCATAACCGCAAGAATAACGATCCTTTTGTTTACGATAAAATCCGTAAGTCTTTTCATGGGCACACCTCCCGGGTTACTGTTGACAGATTCCCGAAACCTTTTCCGAAGAAGAGCGGAACGAGCTTTGCCTTTTCTTCTATCAGGGCGGGTATGCGGTGATACGCGAATGGCTGAACCGCGTCGACCGCCAGTCACCGAAAAAAATGGCTGCGTTTCTTAACGGAGTTATCCGTAAGCTGACACAGTGAGCCGACAGCCGCGCACCGGCTTTCCCCGGCGGTAAAAGGGAGCAATTCCGCCGGCTTTTCCGGGGCTGTTAATGACTCGGAATGGGCTTTCAGACAGCCCTTTTCTGCGTTCCGGCACAGAATTTTCAGGTAAAAATCAAAAATCGCAAAAAAAACTATTGACAAACCGCACGGCGTGTGCTATAATTGTCAGCGTTGAATTGATTGCGGAATTGTGTAATGGCAGCACGACAGACTCTGACTCTGTTTGTGAGGGTTCAAATCCTT
>OLGD01001726.1_pt1 | contig 29992 bp, 31 predicted proteins | sample 1605311 | NCBI WGS metagenome assembly OLGD01 (sample SAMEA3888917, study PRJEB22519) | human gut metagenome | biome: human gut; feature: human-associated habitat; material: faeces | place: Denmark | collected 2010
CCTGCGCGGCGGTCAGGTATTCGTTGCGCCACGGGCCGGATTCCGCCTGATACCCAAGCTGCTCCATCGCGTCGGCGCACAGCAGGCGCGTCGATGTTCGTCGGATCGGCAAACACGATGGCGTTCGTGATCTCGGCGACCCATGCTCTTTCCGGCGTAGACATTCTCCTTCACGGCGTGCTCCGTAAAGCCTGCGGGCGCGATGACGGGAATTTTGCCGCTGGCAAGCTGCTCCTCGATGGAAAGCGTCTCATCCGCCTTATCCTCCGCCGCCATCACACCGGCGATGCCGCCGAAATGATCGACGTGGGAGTGAGAGATGACGACGGCTTTGACCGGGAAATGGCCGAGGTTCTTTTCGATGAGCTGCATGGCGGCTTGGCTGCATTCCACGCTCATCAGCGTATCAAAGACGATCCAGCCCGTGTCGCCCTTGACGACGGTGAGGTTGGCCATGTCGTAGCCGCGCACCTGATAGATGCCGTCGGCCACCTCGAAGAGCCCGTAGACGTGGTTATTTATCGCGTTCTCCCACAGGCTGGGGTTCACGCTGTCGGGCGCTTTCTCGTAATCATCCAGAAACGCGAAGGCATCCTGACTCCAAATAATCCTTCCATCTTCGTCCTTCAGCTCCAGCGTTTCCGGCGCGTCGATCAGGCCGCGCGTGGCGAACGCATATTCCTGCTTGTCACTGAAATCCAGCTCGTCATAGACCGCGGCGTTTGCCTGCGCCGTGAACGCCGTGGCGGGTTTGACCTCGCGATTCAGGTCGAGCCCGCCGGTTTCCGCCATCGCGCAGGAAAACGGAATCAGCGCCGTCAATAGGGTTGCAAGGCTTTTTTTTCATGGTGACATCTCCCTTTTTCATCTCTTACCAAAGTGCAGCGGTTCCCCGAAAAATTATGCCCTTCCTTCGTCGGGAAGGCCGCTATGCTTTTCCTCCTTCCTTTCGGCCAGTCTCAGCAGTTCTCTCTTTGCGGCTTCGATCTGCGGGGTAAACAGCGCGCGCTCGGCAAAGATCATATAGTTGTTGAGGGCGAGAATCGACAGGTGAACGAACGGCTCGACCTCGGCGGGCGTACAATCCAGAACCGCCGCGATTTTTTCCGTGTAATATGGGTATCTGGACGCAAGGCGGCTCAGGGCAAATTTGACCTTCTCCCCGTATTCCCGCGACACGCACACGCTGACCAGAAAGCGCATGGTCGGCGACATTTTATCCGCCAGCGCGCCCAGGCGATCCATCATGCTCTTGATATCCCGGATATCCTCAAACACGACACCGAACGCGCCCTTTTCAATCCGCTCGATAGCCGCCTCGGCGCAGGCGAGCACGATTTCCTCCTTGGTGGAGAAATAATAATAGATGCCGCCGTTTTGCAGCTTCGCCGCCGTGCAGAGATCCTTTGTGGTGGTGATCGTCAGCCCCTTTTCAACAAAACAGTCGAGGCAGACGGCGATGATTTCCCTTCTTCTTTCGGTTTTCTTGTTTTCGTTCAAGCGATGACCTCCTTTTCCCGGCTTACCGGTATACTGATGATAAGAACGTACCACACTTCGCAAGATAAATCAAGCAGTTGCTTGGATTTTGCCGTATATTTCTTTTTAGGGAACCGCTGATTAATCACAAATAATTCATCACAATTGATAAATCTGTTCATGAAAGCAGCCTTTTCGGGATTCGGATTCCCTGTAATCCGCTCCTAGAGGCCCAAATGGGCATAATCCCCCCCTTATCAGGCGATCTCAAGTTTTTGGAGAGACCGTCCTGCACGTGCCAGCATGTAGAGATTGGAGCTGAGGAACAACGCATATAGCCGATTTGCGTTCTTCTGCAATCCGCGATATGCCGGTTTGGCATATCCAAACTGACGCTTCACGATCCTGAAGACGTGTTCCACTTTACAGCGTATAGACGCCTTGCGATGATCGATAAACCGCTCCCAATCAATTACATTGTCGGATACTTTCGGCAGGCTTCCCGGTCGGCGAACGATACGGTAATCGATAGAAGCCAAGTGTTCGTTTTCCTTGATTTCAGGACGCTTTTGAATGCCTACAAACCCAGAGTCTCCGTAAACAACTTCGTCATCAGATCGTATCAATTTTGAAGCTACCGTGATGTCATGTGTATTGGCTGGTGTGACTTCTAGGGTATGAACCAGCCCTGTTCCAGCATCCACTCCAACATGGCACTTCATTCCGAAGTGCCATTCGTTGCCCTTCTTTGTCTGGTGCATCTCGGGATCGCGCTTCTTTTCCGCGTTCTTGGTCGAGCTCGGTGCATTGATGATTGTCGCATCGACGATCGTGCCGCCCCTCATGATATGACCGGATTCCACCATGACGCGGTTGATTGCTTCAAAGAATGCCTTGTTCAGATTGTTCTTCTCCAGAAGCCTCCTGAACTTGAGCAGCGTCGTTGCATCCGGAGCATCTCCCTCAAAGAAATCAATCCCCACGAATTTGCGCATGGCATAGCTATCGTAGATGGCGTCCTCAACGCCTTCGTCCGGCAGGTTGAACCAGCATTGAAGCAGATACATTCGCAGCATCTTTTCAATTCCCTTCGGAGGACGGCCGCGCTTTCTGCTCGGATAATACGGCGCGATATAGGCCACCCATTCCTTCCATGGGATGATTTCATCCATGATCTCAAGGAATTCCTCGCGCTTGGTTTTGCGTTTCCTTGCGCTGTATTCCACGTCGCTGATGGTTTGCTGCTTCATCCTGATGCACCGCCTTTGCTTGATACCCATATTATATCAGCTATTGATGCTTGTGTATATCACGATTTAATCAGCGGTTCCTTAGACATATTGAAAACCTATCGGGATGTTACGCTGGTAAAGATCCTTGCCGGGATCCGCCGCTGTGGAAAAGCAACCATTTTGGATATGCTGGAAGATGACCTGCTCGGCAGCGGCATTGCGGCAGACCATGTGATCCATCTGCGCTATACCTCGGAGGCGCTTGACGACAGCATGACTGCCAAGCAGATGTATCTGAGCTTTATCGGGCGGCTGCCCATGCAGTAACAAGTAAACAGACAGGCGGCGGTGCGAAAAGCATCGCCTTTTTATGTAAACGGAGGTGTAGCTATGAGTGAAAAACGAATCCCGACCTTCACCTTTTCCCGCAGACTGGGACACACGACGTACAGCGTCAACGTGTTCAGCAAAGACAATGAAGCCGCAACCTATGAGGATAAGCTGCTAGAGCTGATCCGCAGCGGCGCGTTGCAGGCGGATGCTTCCGAAAAGCCGGAAGAACCGCCTGCCGAACACGCGGCGTAACGCCTAAAACGCGAACTGATTTTTGACCGAGGAGGAATGTTCAATGGCATCTGAACGAATCGAAAAACTGCTTGCGATGCAGCAGAAAGCTGAAGCGCAGAAACGAAAAGCCGAGCAGCAGCTCAAGGCGGCGAAACACAAAATCTCTATCCAGCGAAACAAGGAAAGGACGCATCGTCTCTGCGAGCGCGGTGGACATTTGGAGCATTATCTGCCCAATCCCGAACTGCTGACGAATGAAGATGTGTTTCTGCTGATCGACTATTTCTTTTCGTCTCCCCGTGTGCGCGAGCTGGCAGAGCAGATGACCGCCAGCCGACGCGGGGAGCTTCCGCAAAGCCCGAAGGAGCTGATCGACGCAGCCATGCAGCGTATGCCGAAACCAGCCGTGCAAAGTATGACATGGCATGATGCAGACGAGGACGATGCGGAGAACGATGGAAGCAGCCCCTCCCCGTGAGAGGGCGCACTTATACGCATCTTCGATGCGCCGTGCGTTCTCCGAAGGCCCCTGCGGGGTGCTCGATGCCTTCGGCATCAACAGGGGCAAGCCCCTGCGCCGATTGCATCGGCTACCCCATGATGGCGCTTTGCGCCAAGAAACGGAGGTGAACCCATGCCCTGCCCGACGGGGAGCTTTAAGATCATCAGCCGCGGAAAAGGTCAATCCTGCATGGCTTCCTGCGCATATTATTCAGGCGAAAAGAAGTATTCCGAATACGAGTGCTGCTGGAAATATCCGCACAGCAGCTCATCGCGCGTGAAGTGGGTTGAAGTCATGCTGCCATCCAACGCGCCGAGGGCGTATGCCGACCCGCAGATGCTCTGGAACGCGGTGGACGCAGCGGAAACGAGCGTCAATGCGCAGACGGCGCGCTCGATGCTCTTTGCTTTGCCGCGCGAACTGACTGACGAGCAGAACCTCGCCCTCGTCCGCGATTTCTGTCAAAAGGAATTTGTGGACAAGGGCATGGTCTGCAATTTCTTCTATCACGACAAGGGCGACGGCAACCCGCATGTTCACATCATGCTGACGCTTCGTGCGATGGACGAAAACGGCAAGTGGCTGCCCAAATCGAAGAATGTTTACTCGCCCGATGAGAATGGAAACCGCATCCGCGCGCCGAACGGAAGCTGGAAGCGTGTCAAGGTCAATACCGTCGATTGGAACGAGCGCAGGTACGGCGAAATCCGGCGGCAGGATTGGGCGCCGCACAAAACGCGGCGCTCAAAGCAGCGGGACGGATGGAACGCGTCGATATGCGTTCTCTTGAGCGGCAGGGCGTTGAAGATCGCCTGCCGCAAAAGCATCTCGGTCCGACAGCTTCCGCGCTGGAACGCAAGGGTGTTTCCAGCGAACGCGGCGACGAGAATCGAAAGATCATCAGCGTGAATAAGATGCTGGCTTCGTTGCAGAAAATCGTTCGTGGCATCGGCGCTTGGCTGGATGAATTGCGTAAGGCGGTCAGCCGCCAGCAGATCATCGAAAGCCCGGATGATTACCCGCTGAGCGATGTGATTACCGCCTATCTGGATATGCGAAAGGACGGGCGCGAAACATGGAATCGCTATGCGCAGGAAAAAGGCGTTGTCCATGATTTGAAAGCGGAGCGCGAAGCCCTTCTTCCCAAACTCGAAGAAGTCAAGGCTGAATTAGCAGAGCTGAATCGCATCCGATACTGGACACGCAAGGTTATTCCCGATGCGCTGCCGCGTGTGTCGGATGGGCGGGTTTCGGTTGAGGATGCGGTGGAAACGGCGGTCAATCGGAAAGAGTTGGAGCAGGTTATAAATGATGCTGAAAAGAACGCCCTCCGACAATCGGATGATCCACTTCAAACAAATAAATCTGCACCAATTCATTTCCTGGCGATTTAAGAAAAATCCATTCCTCTCTCATCTTGACTCCCTCCCTCAAACCCCGTATAATAAACGAGAAAAATCTATACCGCGCAGGGTGTTTGAAGCCATTCAAATGAAAAGGGAAGCCGGTTCAAATCCGGCGCAACAGCCATTACTGTATTCGGTATGCGTGTGCCATGAGCCATTGAAAGCGATTTCGAGAAGGCGGCGCACGCGAAGCCGTCAGCCAGGAGACCTGCCCTGCGGAGATGAAACCGATTCTCGGGCAGTTGGAGAAGGCAGGTCAAGCGTTTGTTTGCTATGCGTCCATCTTTGTCCGAGATGGGCGCTTTTCATTTATTTTGAGAAAAACTGCGAGGAAGTTTATGAAAAAGATGATTGCGCTGCTTTTGAGCCTTTTTGCTGTTCAAACCGCGTTAGCGGAGCTGCCCGTCGTCACAGAAAAGCTTGATCTGGAAGCCGCGAAAAACTTTGCCGTGGACAGGATGGAAGGCGGTTATTCACTGATTACCGTGCAGAACGGCGGGCGCTTTCTGCTGATTCCGGCGGGTATGGATGCACCGGATGGTCTGGATGCGGACATCATGCTGCTGTACATGCCGCTTGACAACCTGTTCGTGGCTTCCACCTCGACGGTGGCACTGATGGATGAAATCGGTGCGCTCTCCGCCGTGACGCAGATGACCTATGACGTGGAAGACTGGTATCTGCCAAGCGTGAAACAAGCGGTTCAGGATGGACAAATCGCATACATCGGTCACTATAAGCAGCCGGATTTCGAGCGTATTGCCTTGAACCCGCCGAAGCTGGCCGTTTTCTCCACGATGATCGAGGGCACGCCGGATGTGCGGGAAAAGCTGGACGAGCTGGGGATTCCCGTGCTGGTGGACAGCTCTGCATTGGAGGAAACTCCGCTGGGGCGCATGGAGTGGATGAAGCTCTACGGCGTGCTGCTGGGGCGTGAGAACGAGGCGAGCACCGCGTTTGACGCACAGAAGCAGAAAATCGAATCGCTTGAGCCGATGCAGGAGAACGTGACCGTCGCCATGTTCTACATCACCTCCAAGGGCGCGCTGTATGTGCGCAACAATGGTGATTATATGGTCAAAATGCTTGAGCTGGCTGGCGGGCGGTATGCGCCGGAAGGACTGGGTACCGGCGAATCCGGCACGCGGCAGATGGAGATGGAAGCCTTTTATCTCGTGGCGGGCGATGCGGACTGCATCCTCTATATTGGTCAGCTCGGCGGCAAGCCGAAGACACTTTCGCAGCTGATTGAGCGAAACACGCTGCTGGCCGATTTCAAAGCGGTGCAAAATGGACGCGTCTATTGCACCGGCGCAGATTATTTTCAGCAGGCCGGACGGCTGGGCGACCTCATCGAGGACATGAACCGCATGCTTTCGGGTGACGACGCGGCACTAAACCATATCATGAAGCTGGAGTGAGGAACGGGTGAAAAAAACGCGGTGCGCGCTGTGCTATGCGGTGCTCGCAGTCTGCTTTGCGCTGCTGTTGGCGGTCAGTGTGGGCACGGGCAGCGCGGCACTGTCCCCGCATGAAATCCTGCGGATTCTGCTGCTGAGAGAGGGCGCGGGCACAGCGGCCTACAACGTGCTGCTCAAAATCCGCCTGCCGCGTGTGCTGGCGGCGGCGGTGATGGGCGGCACGCTGAGCGTGTCGGGCTTTCTGCTGCAAACGTTTTTCCGCAATCCGATTGCCGGGCCGTATGTGCTGGGCGTGTCCTCCGGCGCAAAGTTGGCTGTCGGTGCGGTGATGATCTTCGGCATGAAGCTCTGGGGTTGCGTGCCGTTCGGCGCGGTGATGACCGCGGCATTTGTCGGGGCAATGCTCTGCGCGAGCTTTGTGATGATCGTCTCCCGAAAGATTCACAGCATGGCGATGCTGCTGGTCGTCGGCATGATGATTGGCAACGTCTGTTCGGCGGCGACGGATTTCTTCGTCACCTTCGCCAAAGAAAGCGATATTGCGAACCTCACCAGCTGGTCGATGGGCAGCTTTTCTGCCGTGTCGTGGGGAAATCTGCGCATCTGCTTGGCGGTGATTGCCGTCTGCCTGCTGCTGTGCCTGCTGCTGGCGAAGCCCATCGGCGCATATCAGTTCGGCGAACATTACGCGGCGAGCATGGGTGTGAACGTCCGCCGTTTCCGTGCGGCGCTGATCGGACTTTCCTGTCTGCTGGCCGCGTGCGTGACGGCGCTTGTCGGTCCGATTTCCTTTGTCGGCATTGCCGTGCCGTATATGACAAAAAAGCTGCTCGGCACGGCCAAACCGATGGCTGTTCTGCCCGGCTGTTTCCTGCTGGGCGGCGTATTCTGTATGGCATGCGACTGGATCGCCCGAACGGCGTTTTCGCCAACGGAGCTGGCCATCAGCACGGTAACGGCGTTTTTCGGCGCGCCGGTCGTTATCGTGATGGCACTCAAGCGGGGAGGCGGACACCGGTGAAACCGACTTTGGAGCTGGACAACCTTTCGGTCGGTTACGGCAGACGTGTATTGTTGAAAGACCTCTGCGCGTCGATTCTGCCGGGGCAGATTTTGACGCTCATCGGTCCAAACGGCGCGGGCAAATCGACCATTCTCAAGACGATTTCGCATCACCTCGCGTGTATGGGCGGCGTGGTGCGCATCGGCGGCGAAAATATCGAGCGGATGGACAGCTGCGAGCTGGCAAAGCGGCTTTCCATCGTGCTGACTGAGCGCGTCCGTCCGGAACTGATGACCTGTTACGACGTGGCGGCTTCCGGGCGTTATCCCTACACCGGCCGTTTCGGGATGCTGACTGCGCTGGACAGAGACGTGATTGCGCAGAGTCTCGCATTGGTGCGTGTCGAAGAACTGGCGGACAAGCCGTTCGCCCGCGTCAGCGACGGTCAGCGTCAGCGGGTGATGATTGCCCGTGCGCTCTGCCAGCAGCCGCGCGTGCTGGTGCTCGACGAGCCGACCTCCTTTCTGGATATTCGATATAAAATCGAATTGTCCGCCATTCTGCTTCATCTCGCGCGGGAGCAGGGCGTGACCATCGTGATGAGCCTGCACGAAATTGACCTCGCTGCACGGGTATCCGACCTCGTGATGGGCATCGGCACGCACGGCGTGGAGATGTTCGGTGCGCCCGAAGCAGTCTTTACGGAAGAAAACATCACGCAGCTGTACGGCATTTCGTCTGGTGTTTATGACGCGCTTTCCGGATCAATGGAGCTTCCCCGTGCGGAAGGTGCACCATACGCGTTTGTCCTCGGCGGCATGGGGAAGGCGACAACCGTCTACCGCCGCCTGACGCGGGAAGGAACACCGTTTGCAACGGGTATTCTGGCGGAAAACGATATGGATATCCCTGCCGCGCGCCATCTGGCCGCCCGCATACTGACGACAGCGCCGTTCGCGCCGCCGAGTGAAGCCGTGTTGACGGAAGCCCGGCAAACGCTGCTGAATTGCGGCGCGCTGCTTATTCCCGATGGATTGGAAGCCCATGCATGGGACGATGAACTGATTTGTTTTGCTCAAGAACATTGTGTGGAGGTGCGCCATGCTTGATATCATCAGCGTCGGTCCGGGTGAGGCCGTTCTGCTCACCGACGACGCGAAGCAGGCGATTGATCGTGCGGATGCGGTCTGGTGCGCGGCACGCCATGCCGTGCTCGTGCCGCCCGAAAAGGCAAGGCCGCTTTCGCCGCTGGAAGGTGCAATTGAACAGATGCGTCTATCCAGCGACGCAGGACAGAGTGCCGCCGTGCTGGTTTCCGGCGACGCGGGACTGTACAGCCTGCTGGAAATGCTCAAACGGAAAATCGGCGGCGAATATCTGCGTGTGCATCCGGGCGTCAGCGCCTTGCAGCTCTTTGCCGCGCGGCTGGGCGTTTCGTGGCAGGACGCGAAAATCCTCTCCGCGCATGGCCGAGCACTTTCGGAAAGCGCGCTGTGCCACGCCGTGCGGACGCATCGGCAGACGTATTGCTGTCTCGACGCGGCGCACAATCCTGCGTGGGTGCGGGAGAGCCTGAACCTCGGCGGGCTGGAAAATGTGCGGCTGTTTGTCGGCGAACGGCTCTCCTATCCCGACGAGCGGACGGAGGCCTATGACCCGGATGCGACGTATGACCCGCTCTGCATGGCTTATATCGAGAACGACGCGCCGGAGAGCGGCCTGCCGCCTGTTGGTCTGTCGGATGAGGCGTTCATTCGCGGCAAAACCCCGATGACGAAGCGGGATGTGCGTGCGCTCGTCGTGTCGGCGCTGCATTTGAAACCGAACGGCGTCGTTTGGGATATTGGCGCGGGGACGGGCAGCGTCAGCGTCGAATGCGCGCGTCAGTGCCCGCTGGGCGAGGTTTATGCCGTTGAAATGAAGGACGAAGCGCTCGACCTCATCCGCCGGAACGCCGAAAGATTTCACGCGCTCAACCTGCGCGTCGTTCCCGGCCGCGCGCTGGAGGTGCTGTCGGCGCTGCCCGCGCCGGACGCGGTTTTCCTCGGCGGGACGACCGGCGAGGCAGAAGCTATCGTGGAGCTTTTGCGCGGACTTCAACGCCCGATTCGGCTGGTCGCAACCGCCGTCACGATGGAAAGCGCGCAGGTGCTTCTGCGCCTGATGCGGCCGATGGTGGATTTTGAGGCGCGGCAGGTCGCCGTTTCGGCGCTCGAATCGGTCGGGCGCTATACGATGTTCAAAGCGGAAAACCCGGTTTTCATTTTCAGCGCTAACGTCACTTAAAAACAGCGCGAAGCAAAACGGGAGGTTCCGAGCAGGGTTTGGGGCGGCGCCCCAAAAAAGGAGTTCCTATGATTTATTTTATCGGCGCGGGGCCGGGCGCAACCGACCTCATCACCGTGCGCGGCATGCGCCTGCTGCAAAAGGCGGACGTGGTGATCTACGCGGGTTCGCTCGTCAACCCCGAACTTCTGGATTATTGCAGACCCGAAACGACCATTTATAACAGCGCGTCCATGACGCTGGAGCAGACCGTCGCGGCGATGCGGGATGCGCCCGAGGGGGCAACCGTCGTGCGGCTGCACACGGGTGACCCGTGCCTGTACGGTGCGATTGCCGAGCAGATGCGCGAATTAGATAAACTTGGGTTGGCCTATGAGGTCGTGCCCGGCGTCAGCTCGTTCTGCGGCGCGGCGGCGGCCATCCCGGCGGAGTACACCCCCGCCGAGGTCAGCCAGACGCTCATCATCACGCGCATGGCGGGCAGAACGCCCGTGCCCGAGCAGGAGAACCTGCGCGCGCTGGCGTCGCATCGGGCGAGCATGACGCTGTTCCTGAGCGTCTCGATGCTCAAGGACGTATGCGCCGAATTGACGGCGGGCGGCTACCCGGAAGATACGCCCGTCGCCGTCGTCTACAAAGCGACGTGGCCGGAGCAGGAGGTCGTGCGCGGCACGCTCGCGGATATCGCGGAAAAGGCGGCGCACATCAAAAAGACTGCGCTGATTCTCGTCGGCGATTTTCTGCGGGAGAGCGACAAGCGCTCCAAGCTCTACGATCCGGCGTTCGCCCACGCCTGTCGGGAGGCCGAAACGCCATGAACATCCGCGCCATTGCTTTTACTGAAAAGGGGCAGAGCTGGCAGGAAAAGCTCGGCTTCCCCGTGACGCGCGGCGTACCTGTGATGCAGTGGGCGCGGGAGGCGTTTGCCGATGCGGACGCGCTGCTGTTCATCGGCGCATGCGGCATTGCGGTGCGTGCGATTGCGCCGCTCTGCCGGGATAAGGCGGCCGACCCCGCAGTGCTTGTCATGGATGAAATGGGAAGGCACATCATCCCCATCCTATCCGGGCACATCGGCGGCGCAAACGACCTCGCGCTGCTGCTGGCGGAACGGACGGGCGCGGAGCCCGTGCTGACGACTGCGACGGATGTGCGCGGTGTTCCGGCCATCGACAGTTGGGCGATGAAAAACGACTGCGCGATTGAAAACAAGGCGGCGATTCAGGCGGTTTCCGCTGCCGCGCTGGCGGGAAAATCGGTCGGCGTGGCGATTACGGAACGGGAGATCCGCCCGCCGTTTCCCGTGACGCTCTTTTTAAGGCCGCGGACGCTGACACTGGGCGTGGGCTGCAAGCGCGGCACGGACGCGGCACATCTGGAGGACTGCTTCCGCGTGTTTCTGCATGAAAACGGCGTGTCGCCGCTGTCCGTCCGGGCGGTTGCGACGATTGATGTGAAAAAGGACGAGGCGGCGATTCTCGCGCTCTGCGAAAAATACCGCTTTCCGCTGCAAACGTATTCGGCGGCAGAGCTGAACGCCGTGCCGGGTGTGTTTGCCCATTCGGATTTTGTGATGAAAACGGTGGGTTGCGGCTGCGTGTGCGAGCGCGCGGCGGTGATGACCGGCGGGCGGCTGCTCGTGGGCAAAACGGCGATGCAGGGCGTGACGCTCGCGCTGGCTGGGGAGGAAAACGTATGATTCAGGTCGTGGGCATCGGGCCGGGGAGACGCGAGGGGCGCACGATTGCGGCGGACGACGCGCTTCGCCGCGCGAATGTGATCGTGGGCTACACGACGTATGTCGAGCTGGTTCGGGACGAGTTTGCCGAAAAGCGGTTTGTGACGACGGGCATGCGCGGCGAAAAGGAACGGTGTGTACAGGCTCTTTTGCTTTCGCGGGAAGGCAGGCGCGTGGCGCTGATCTGCTCGGGCGACGCGCAGGTTTACGGCATGGCGTCGCTCCTGCTGGGCATGGCGGAAGAGGGCGACGAGATCGAGGTTGTGCCGGGGGTGACGGCGGCGCTCAGCGCGGCGGCGGTGCTCGGCTCGCCCCTCTGCGGGGATTTTGCCGTCGTCAGCCTCTCCGATCAACTGACTCCGTGGGCGACGATTGAACGGCGGCTTCGCGCGGCGGCGGCGGGTGGCTTTCCGATTGCGCTGTATAACCCGTGCAGTCGCCACAGGCCGGATCACCTCGCCCGCGCCTGCGCGATTCTGATGGAGACGCTGCCCGCTTCGACCGTCTGCGGCTATGTGCAGAACATCGGGCGCGACGGGCAGAAGAGCCGTGTGCTGACGCTGGGCGAACTGGTGCATGAGCCGCTGGATATGTTCACGACGGTGCTCATCGGTAACGCGGAAACACAGGAGCGCTTTGGGCGGATGCTCACGCCGCGGGGGTATCGCCTGTGAAGGCGCTTCGCGAGGGCTTCACGACGGGGAGCTGCGCGGCGGCGGCAGCGCTGGCGAGCTGTCTCTGGCAGAGGGACGGCGCATGCCCCGAGCGCGTAGGGATCGTCGTTCCGGCGGGCAAAACGTTTGCGCCGGAGATCATCGCGCACGGCGGCTATGTCTGCGGGGTCATCAAGGACGGCGGCGACGACCCGGATATCACCACAGGGAGTGAGGTCCGCGCACGCGTTCGGCTGATGGAGAGCGACGGCGGCATCCGCTTTCTGGCGGGCGACGGCGTGGGGACGATCACCCTGCCGGGCATGAAGCTGCCCGTCGGCGAGGCGGCGATCAACCCCGTGCCGCGGCGGATGATCGAGCAGGCGGTTCGGCAGGTTTTCCCCGCGCGCGCGGCGGAGGTGACAGTCAGCATCCCCGGCGGCGAGGAACTGGCGAAAAGGACGTTCAACCCCCGGCTGGGCGTGGTCGGAGGGCTGTCCGTGCTGGGGACGACGGGCGTTGTGCGCCCGATGAGCGAGGAAGCACTGAAGGAGACGATCCGGCTGGAATTATCCGTCCGCAAAAGTCAGGGCGCGGAAGAAATCGGGCTGGTTTTCGGCAGTCAGGGCGAGCGCGCGGCCAACGCGCTCTTTCCCTGCATGCAGGCGGTGCAGATGAGCAACTTTGTCGGCTTTGCGCTGGATTGCGCGGCGGAATTGGGCTTTGCGCGCGCCACGCTGCTGGGGCAGCCGGGGAAGCTGGTCAAGGTTTCCGGCGGCAGCATGCAGACGCACAGCCAATACGGCGACGGACGGCGCGAAACGCTGATCGCGCATCTGGCGCTGATGGGCGCGCCGGTTGAGCTGCTGGAATTCGTGCGTCAGAGTGTGACGCTCGACGGATGCATCTCCCCGATTTACGACGCGGGGTTTGACGCGGTTTGGACGCATCTGGCCGACGCGGCGGCGGCTTATGCGGCGGCGCGCATTCACGGGGAAATGCGCGTGGACGCGGTGATGCTGGATGCGAAGGGGCAGATTTTGGGAAGGAGTACAAGCCTATGAAACCAATGGAGATCGAGCAGGCGAGCATGGCGATCATCGAGCGCGAGTTGCAGGTGGCGCTTGACCCGGAGATCAAGCCCATTGTCAAGCGCGTGATTCACGCGACGGCGGATTTTTCCTTTGCGGAATCGATGGTCTTCACGCCGGGGGTTGTCCCCTATGCGCGGGAACTGCTGGCGCGCGGCGCAATGATCGTCACCGACACGCAGATGGCGCTTTCCGGCATCAGCAAACCGGCGCTCAAGAAGCTGGGCTGTCAGGCGGTCTGCTTCATGGCGGATGAAGATATCGCGCGGGAGGCGAAGGCGCGGGAGACGACGCGGGCGCGCGTTTCGATGGAGCGCGCGCTGGCCATTCCCGGCTCGAAGCTGCTGGTCTGCGGCAATGCGCCGACGTTTTTGGAGCCGCTGGAAAACCACGCGGATTTGAAGAATACGGTCGTCATCGGCGTGCCGGTCGGCTTTGTGCATGTGGTGGAGGCGAAGGAGATGCTGCTTAAAACTGGCCTGCCTTGCATTGTGGCGCGCGGGCGGCGCGGCGGCAGCAACGTGGCGGCGGCAATCGTCAACGCGCTGCTCTACGGCATGGAGGGCGTTCGGGCATGAGAATCCTGTTGGCGGGCACGAGCAGCGGCTGCGGCAAGACGACGGCGAGCCTTTTGCTGATGGCGGCACTCAGGGAGCGCGGGCTGGACGTCGCGCCCTGCAAGGTCGGGCCGGATTACATCGACACGGGCTTTCACGAGCTGGTCTGCGGCAGGCCGAGCCACAACCTCGACAGCTTTTTGATCGAGCCGAGGGATCTGCCGACACTGCTCAGCCGTCCGGCGGATATCACGGTCATCGAGGGCGTGATGGGCTATTACGACGGCATGGATGCGACGAGCTGCCGCCAATCCACATGGGAGATGGCGCGGCTGACGCGGACGCCCGTGCTGCTGGTGGTGGACGCTTCCGGTTCGGCGGCAAGCGCGGCGGCGACGGTCAAGGGCTTTATGACGCTCCGGGAAGACAGCGGCATCGCGGGCGTGCTGGTCAACCGGGTTTCCGGCGCGCATCACTACGAATTGGTGCGCGACGCGGTGGCGCATTACACCGGCCTGCCGTGCGTGGGCTACATCGAAAAGCATGTGAATCTGGCGCTCAAGAGCCGCCATCTGGGGCTTGTGCCCGCCGAGGAGGTCGAGGACGCGCTGCCCCGGATTCAGGAGGCGGCGCGGCAGGTCGCGGACACGCTTGATCTTCCGATGATTCTGGAATTGGCAAGGCGCGCGCCGGTTCTGCCCGTCGCGCCGAGAAAATATCCCCGGATGGACGGCTTTCGCATGGGGCTTGCGCGGGATAAGGCGTTCAGCTTTTACTACCGCGCCAATCTCGATGCGCTGGAAGGGGCGGGCGTGGAGCTTGTGCCGTTTTCCCCGCTTGAGGACGGCGAACTGCCGAAGGGGCTGGACGGGCTGTATCTGGGCGGCGGATTTCCGGAGGTATTCAAGGTGCGGCTGTCGGCCAATATGTCCATGCGCCAAAGCATCCGCACGGCACTGGAAAGCGGCCTGCCCTGCTATGCGGAGTGCGGCGGCATGATGTATTTATCCGAAAGCATCGACAGCGCGGAGATGGTCGGCTTTCTGCCACAGGTTTGCCGCATGACGGATAGATTGCAGCGCTTCGGCTATGTGCTCGTCGCGGATTTGAAGACGGGAAGGACGTATCCCGCCCATGAGTTTCACCATGCGGCGACGGAAGCGGCAGGCGAAGCGGCGTATGATTTTGAAATCCGCAAGGCGAGCCGACCGGAATTGTGCTGGCCGGGCGGGATGCACAAGGGGAACACGACGGCAGGTTTTGCGCATCTGCATTTTCTGTCGCACCCCGAATGGATGGAGAGGCTGTGGCGATGAAAACGATCATCTTCGGCGGCACGACCGAAGGCCGCGAGCAGGCCGCGCTGGCACTTGCGCGCGGGGAAAGCGTACTGGTCAGCGTGACGAGCGAATACGCGCGGCAGTTTCTGCCGGAAGGCGCAGCTTGTCACATCGGCGCGCTGGATGAAGCGGCTATGAAGGCGTGGATCGCGGCGGAAAGGCCGGAGCGCGTCATCGACGCGACGCATCCCTTCGCCGTCCGTGCGACACAGACCATCCGCGCCTGCGCCGACGCGCTGCATATCCCCTACGTGCGCATCGAGCGCGCGGCGGACAGGCGCGAGGATTGGCGCGACGCGGTGACGTGGGCAGGCAATTCTGAGGAGGCGGCGGCGCTGGCCGCGCTCTGCGCGGGAAACATCCTGCTGACGACGGGAAGCCACACCCTGAGCGTCTATGCCAAGGTCATTGAGCCGGAAAGGCTGTTCGTTCGCGTCCTGCCGACGCATCAGGCACTCGATCTCTGCGCGGCGGCGGGCATGGTGCAGAGTCACGTCATCGCGATGCAGGGGCCGTTTTCGCGGGATTTCAACGCGGCGCTCTACGATCAGCTCCGCATCCGCACGATGGTGTCAAAGGATTCCGGGCAGCCGGGGGGCGTGGCGGATAAGGTTCTGCCCGCGCTGGAACGCGGGATCGACGTGGTGATGATTGAACGACCGAAGGAGGATAAACGATGAAAAAAGCGTTGGTCATTGTGAGTTTTGGCACGACGTATGAAAGGGCACGGCGGAGCATCGACGCGGTGGAGCGCGCACTGGCGCAGGCTGCGGAGGGCTATGACGTTTTCCGCGCGTATACGAGCAGCATCGTCCGCAAGGTGTTGAAATCGCGCGGCGAAATTGTGCCGTCGCTTGAGGAAGTATTGGAAAAACTGGCGAACGAAAGCTATGACACGGTGCTTGTTCAGCCGACGCACCTGCTCTGCGGCAACGAATACGACGAAAAAATCCGCGCATCGTATATGCGCTATGCGGGGCGATTCCTGCGTGGCGGCATCGGTAAACCGCTGATTGCGAATAACGATGACCTGCTTAAGCTGGCTGAGATTTTGGCGGCTCTCAAGTCTGATGATGCGGACGCGCTTCTGCTCATGGGGCACGGCACGACGCATTTCGCAAACATGGTCTATCCCGCGATGCAGACGGCACTTCGGCTGCAAGGCCATCCCAATGTCGTCGTCGGAACGGTCGAGGGCTGGCCGACGCTGGAAAACGCCATCGACGAGCTGCGTGCGCTGGGCGCAAAGCACATCGAGCTGCGCCCGATGATGCTTGTCGCGGGCGACCACGCACAAAACGATATGGCGGGCGATGATGCGGATAGCTGGAAAAGCCATCTGACTGCCGCCGGATTCGACGTGCATTGCACGGTGGAAGGGCTGGGCGAGCTGGAAGATGTGCAGAGGCTGTATGTGGAGCATTTGAAGGCGGAACTGAAATAAAACAATAAGAAAAACCACGCACTTCCTGCATGATGAACGGGGAATGCGTGGTGAACTCCTTCCGTCACGACTTCGTCGTGCCACCTCCCTCGATGAGGGAGGTTTTATTTATATATGACGTTATTTCGGCGTAAAAGGCTCCATCTAAGAGGGAGCTGCAGCTTGTTGACATAAGCAAACTTGGCTTGGATAGCAAAATCAAGAAATTCAGCTATTCTTTCATTTGCAGAAAGGGCTATTCTCCCCCTTCGGGGGGAGAATAGCTTTTTGTCTACAGTCAAAAGCGGGCTGAACCCGCTTATTTTGCCAATAGATCATCCGCGCGCTTGCGCAGTTTTTCTCTGGAAACGCGCTGCGCGAGCATCTGCAGGGTCTTCGTTTCGATGAGCGTAATGGAACCGTAAGGCGCAAGCAGCATCCGCTCGATAGCCGTTCGATAGGCGCGCGTTTTGATGATCGCCTTTTCGCAAAGCTGCTGCTCGCTGTCGTCGCCCGCCAGCAGAAACGCGATTTCATCCGCAAATTGCATGTACAGCCGCAGCACCAGCTCCGCCGCCGTTTCGATATCGCTGATAAAAAATTCGCTGCTCCGAACGCCCTCGCGCAGCACCCGCTCCAACACGCCCTTCATTCCGGAAAGCTGACAGGCTTTCATTTTTTCCCGCATCAGCGCCCCGCTCTCGCAATATGCTGCCTGAATCAGCAGCATCACAAAGCCGGGGTTATCGCTCTGCCAGAGCGTCGATGACGCGAGCAGGATGTTGAGCTTTTCGCTCGCGGTCAGATTGGGCTGATCAGCGGCCGTCGTCGCGCTTTGGCAAAGTTCCTCCGCCCGCTGCTGGCAGATCGCCTCCAGAACGGCGAGCTTGCTGTCAAAATGGTGATAAAATCCGCCTTTGGAAAAGCCGACCGCATCCAGAATGTCCTGAACGGAGGTGTTTTCGTAGCCCTTCGTATAGAACAGCTTTTCACTCGCAGCCAACAGCTCGCCGCGCCGCGCATCCCCCTTTTTCAAGCCCATTCCTCCCGTTTCTCTTTGGTTTATTCGTTCGACGCGGCGCCGGAACCGTCGTTATACAGAATTTCATCCTGCATGGCGCGGTATGTCGTCGTCCAGAGTTTCTTTTTCTCCGTCACGTTGCCGCTTGCATCCTTGTAGACCTTGTAGGTATCGACAACGTAGCCCGTGCGCTTCTTGCGTCCGGCTTTCCTCGTCCCCACGGGCAGCGAAGCATCCAGCGTATAGAGCACCGCGTCGTCCGGCTTGATCGTTTTGATCACTTCGGATTCGAGATCGACCGTCTGCCCGTTCGGCAGAAGCTTGCCGTAAATCTGCACCGTCACCGTCTGGTTCTCATACCACGCGATGACGAACACCGGATAATCCCCGTTGTTGCGGAAAACAAAATCCAGAGACGGCCAGTTGACGGTCGCGTCCTCGCCCTTATTGACATAGGACGACGGCCAGCTATGCGCGCTCCGCTTGACGATTTCCAGATCCGCGCGAACCACGGCGTTGAACAGCGTGGAGGACGTCTGGCATACGCCGCCGCCGGTGTCATCCACCAACATGCCGCCCGCGATTGCGCCCGCCTCACGATAGCCCTTTTCGCCCGTTCGCTGGCCGGTGCAGTCGTTGAAGGACATCGTGTCCCCCGGCTTAACCATGCGCCCGTTCAGCGCCGCAGCCGAAATTTCGATGTTGTTGTTGCGATCCTTGTCCTTGGTCGTCGTCGTCGTGAACGAGGAAATCAGGCCAAACTGCCCGACCAGCTGGCTTTTCGTGATCGTCGGCTCAACCTGTTCGCCCTTCGGCACAATCACACGGTCATATGCGCCTTCATCCAGCGCCGCAAGGATATCCTCCTGAAGCGCCGTTCGGTTCACGCGGTAGCCGGGTTTCGCCTCCGAAAACGTAAATGTGCGCGTCTGCACGTCAAACGCCGCAAGGGTCGCGTCCGTCGCGTCGTATTCAAGGCTGTCGGCGATGATCTCCACCAGCCTGTCAATCGCCGTTCGATCATAGGAAAAGCCCGTTGTAAACGCCGCACCGTTTGTCTTCGCGTCGTCAATCGCCGCAAGCCGCTCTTCCAGTGTGCCATACCGCCCGATGTTGTATGCCTCGTCGAGCACCGTCTGCGCGTCAAACGTCATCGGCACCTCGTCGGAGGTGATGCGCCATTTGCGCTCGCCCGCCTGAACGACCAGCGAAAACGCGCTGCTCGTTTCCTGCTGGCGGCTGCCGAAAAGCGCGCCGGCCTCTTCGCGGGTCATGCCGCCCAGCTCAACGCCATCCACCGTGACGCCCGGATAATAGGTGTTTTGCGCCACATTTTGAGTGATGGCGGCATATGATTGATATGCCGCCATGCTTTCCTGATAAATTTTCGCGCCGAAAACCCACAGAGCCGCACACCCTGCGATCACGATCAGCGTCCAAAACGGGAACAGTTTTCTTTCCTCTTTGGTGCGCGGATCAAAAGCCATAAAGCGCTCTCCTTTTCGGTTGATTAGTCGCGCTGCTGCTTGCTCGCGTCAATGGCGGAAAACAGCTCCTTCTCGTTCATGCGATACGAAAGGATGTGCAGGCTGTCGGACAGATGCACGTTGTTGACGGCCACGCCCTCCGGCAGCACCAGATCGACCGGCGCAAAATTCCAGATCGCGCGAACCCCGCCGCGAACCAGCGTATCGCAGGTCGTCTGCGCATAGGCGGACGGAACGGCCAGCACCGCGATATCGACCTTGTGGGTCTCCATCCACGCATCCAGCTTTTCCATCGGCTGCACGAGAATCCCGTGCACATCAATGCCGACCAGCGCGGGCGATACGTCGAACATCGCCTGCACGTTAAAGCCTTCCTTCGCAAAGCCGGTATAATTCGCCACTGCGCGGCCGATGTTGCCCGCGCCGATGATAATGACATGGTATTCGTGGTTCAAGCCCAGAATCTCGCCGATGCGCTCCTTCAGATTGGCCACATGATACCCGTATCCCTGCTGGCCAAAGCCGCCGAAGCAGTTGATATCCTGCCGGATCTGCGAAGCGGTCAGGTTCATGCGCTCGCCCAGCTCTTGGGAGGAAATGCGCACAACGCCCGCCTTTTCAAGCTCACGCAGATGGCGGTAATACATCGGCAACCTACGCACCACAGCGTCAGAAACCCTTGATTTGTAAGCCATGTGTACTCACCTCTTCAATGCAATCAGAAAAACGTAGTCTTTCTTATTTAGTATATCAGTATTACGCAGCTTGTGCAAGGAAAAGTTGCTCACAGCCTGCGTTTTTCAATGCTTTTTATCAATGTTTCCGGACAGTATCAAACGGCTTCCGGCTATCGTTCACCCTTTAGATATCGAACTCCCGTTTGAGGCTGCGCGTGAATAACTGATTCATCTGCTCCTTCGGCTGCGCGCCGTCATAGAGCACCGCGTACACCGCGCGGCCAATCGGCAGATCCACATGATACCTGTCCGCCAGCGCGCAAAGCGCCTTCACCGTGTCATAGCCTTCCGCCAGCTCGGTATACGGCTCGCCGCGCACAAACATCTCGCCAAAGCGCCGGTTGTGGCTGTATTGTGAAAAAACCGTCGCTTCGTAATCGCCCAGATGGCAGAGCCCGTAGGCGGAAAACCCATTGCCGCCCATCGCTGCAATCAGCCGGGAAACCTCCCGCGTGCCGCGGCTCATCAGCGCGCCCTTGAGCGAGGAGAGCCCCATGCCGTCCAGCATACCCGCCGCAATGCCGATCACATTTTTGGCCGCCGCCCCGACCTCGTTGCCGATCAAATCCGTTCCGTAATAGAAGCGGATCAGGCCGCCGGAAAGCTGCGAAATCAGCCGTTCCTTGACCGCCTCGCTGCTCGAATCAATCACCATGCAGTTGGGCACCCCGGCGAGAAATTCCTGCACATGCCCCGGCCCGAGCCACACGGCAACGTCGTTGCTGCCGCCGACGGCCTCCTCCGCAATTTCGGAAAGGCGGCGGAGCGTCGTCACCTCGATGCCTTTCATGCACAGCGCGAACGTCTTCCCGCTCACGCCCTGAGCGGCGATCTGCGCCATCAGCTCCGGCAGATTCTGCGAACGGATGGAAATGCAGATCAACTCGCTTTGGAGCGCCTCCCGCAAATCCGTCGTCACACGCACATCCTCTTCCAGCGTCACCAGACCGTTGGAGCGCGTCTGACGAAACTGCTCAATGTGCTTGGAGCCCTCTCTGCCGTACAGCGTCACCTCATGCCCGATTTTGCGCAGATACCACGCGATAAACGAGCCCCAGCGCCCACAGCCGATGACCGTTGCCTTCATCAATCTCGTTCCTTTCCATTTTCATAATCAAATGGATTATATCACGTCATCCGCTTGGATGCAACCCTGCCCTTATGACCGGTTAAAGCCGCGCATGCGGTCGCGTTCCTGCTTTCTTTCGGAGCGCTGCCCGCTTGCCACACGCCCTTTCAGCGGCGTGAGCAGCGTCAGATCAATGTTGCACTGGGTCAGCTCGACGTTCTGCACCTTGACGCGAACCGGCTGACCGAGCGAAAACACCGTGCCGGTGCGTTCGCCGCGCAGCAGCATGCGCCGCTCGTCGAAGCCAAACCAATCCTCCAGCGTGCGCACGGGCACAAAGCCCTCCGCGCCGTTGGACAGCGTGATATACATGCCGTATTCGCTCACCCCGTTGATCGTTCCGTCGTAATCCTCGCCGACATGGTGCGCCATCAGGCGGGCCATCATCAGCTTGTCCGCGGCGCGTTCCGCGTCAATCGCGGCGCGCTCCCGCTCGCTGGAACGAACGGCCGCATCGGCCAGCGCCTCGCCCGTCAGCGGAGCGGGTTGACCGGTCAGCTTCGCCGTCAGCGCACGGCTGACCACCAGATCGGGATAGCGGCGAATCGGCGAGGTGAAGTGGCAGTAATCCGCCATCGCCAAGCCGTAATGCCCCAGCGGCGCGACGTCGTAACGCGCCTTCTGCATGCTGCGCAGCGCCAGCGCGGTGATGGCGGAATATTCCGGCCGCTCCTTCGTCTTTTCCAGAATCGCGCGGATGTCGCCCGGCGCGGCGTTATGCCGGATGCCCTTAGCATTTACGCCGATGCCATCCAGAAAATCCGCAAACATCGCCAGCTTCTCCGCATCCGGCTTTTCATGGACGCGATAGAGCAGCGGCAGGCGGTTTTCCCGCGCAAAGCGCGCCACACATTCGTTCGCCGCCAGCATGAAATCCTCGATCATCATCTCCGCCTCGCCGCGCTCACGGGTGATGATTTCCACCGGTTCGCCGTTTTCATCCAGCACAAAGCCCGGTTCTTCGATTTCAAAATCAATGCAGCCCTGCGCCTGCCTGCGCGCGCGCAGTTTCCCGGCCAAAACGCGCATCCGGCGAAGCGTATCCGCGACGGCGGCCATCGCGTCCGCCTGCTGCTCGCTTCCGTTAAACAGCGCATTCACATCGTCATACACCAGCCGCGCCTTGCTGCACGTGATGGTTCGGGCGATACGCTCGTCCACCACGCGCCCCGCGTCGTCGATTTCCATCAGCGCGGTCATCGTGAATTTATCCTCGTTCGGCCGCAGCGAACAAACGCCGTTGCAGAGCTGCTCCGGCAGCATCGGCAGCACGCGCCCCGGCAGATAGACGCTCGTGCCGCGCGCAAACGCTTCGCGATCCAGCGCCGTTCCCGGCCTGACGTAGTGCCCGACGTCCGCGATATGCACGCCGAGGCGCACATGGCCGTTTTCAAGCTGCTCAAGGCTCACAGAGTCGTCGAAGTCCTTTGCATCGCGCCCGTCAATGGTGAACGACAGCAGATGGCGCAGATCCTCGCGCGTCGGGTCGTCTGCCAGATCCGCCGGACGGCAGGTGTCCGCCTCCTTCAGCACATCCTCCGGAAAATCGGTGCGCAGGCGCATGCTCATCACCAGTGCGTCGAGCGCATAGGTCGCCTGCTCAAAGCTGCCGATGCGCTCCTCGACGCTGACGCACAGGCCGCCTTCATCCTCCCAGCGGGTGACATGGGTGCGGACAATTTCGCCGTCCTCGGCTTCGGCATGCAGGTCGGCGACGGCAATTTCAGCAGGGAGTCTGCGCTCGAGCGGCTGAATCACGCGCACACCGTCGTGCACCCGCAGCACACCCATGATGTTTTCATGCGCATGCGTCAGCACCTTGGCGACAATCACGCGGTCGCGGCCGATGCGTTCCGCCAGAACCGTATCGCCAAAGAGCGCTCCGCGCGCGTTTTCTTTCGCGCAGGTGTAAATCGTTCCATCCTCGGCCTCCATGCGGATTGCGCCGCGAGCCATGCCGCGAACGGTCAACTGCACCGTTTGTTCCTTTTGTGTGCGCTGGGCGCGCATATCCCGCGCGGGGCGCTCAGAGCGAGTGCTCGGCCTGCGGTTTGAGTAGCGTGTGTCGCTTTTCATATTTCTTCTCCTGCTTTTATCTTGCCTGTTCGGGTCTTCGTTCAGTCCATATTTTCAAATTGTTCAAAATTTCAAATTGCTCAAAAAAGAGGCCAAAGCATCTGCTTCAGCCTCTTTCGCTTTCACTTAGCCGATCATCGCAACGATGAGCGCGCAAATGATAAACACACCTGCGGAAACCTTCGTCGCCAGAGCGAGCTTACCCTCCATCGACTTCGCCTTGTTCTTTCCAAAGAACGTCTCGGCGCCGCCCGCAATCGCACCCAGGCCATTGGATTCGCCCGGCTGAAGCAGAACGGTAGCGATGAGGATGAGCGCGGTGATCACAAGCAGCACGGTGACAATACCGTTAAGGATCGCCATATATCTTCGCCTCCTCGACTCGTTAAGCGAATTAACGCTTGGAGAACTGCGGCGCGCGGCGGGCAGCCTTGAGGCCGTACTTCTTGCGCTCCTTCATGCGCGGATCGCGCGTGAGGAAACCGGCCTTCTTCACCGCCGGACGGAGCTCCGGATCGGCCTTCACGAGCGCGCGGGCAATGCCGTGACGGATCGCACCGGCCTGGCCGGAAAGGCCACCGCCATACACGTTGACCAGCACATCGTAGCGACCCTCCAGATTGGTGAGCGCCAGCGGCTGACGAACGGTCATCTTCAGGGTCTCCAGACCGAAGTAGTTGTCGATATCGCGGCCATTGATGACCACCTTGCCGTCGCCCGGAACGAGGCGAACACGAGCAATGGCCTTTTTGCGGCGGCCGACCGCCTGATACTGAACCTGTGCCATGTTACAAACTCTCCTTCCTGCTAATTACTTCACCAGCTCGAGCACTTCCGGCTTCTGCGCCTCGTGCTCATGCTCGGCGCCGGCATACACGCGCAGCTTGCGAGCCATCTGACGACCCAGCGGGCCCTTGGGCATCATGCCCAGAATCGCGTGCTTCACAGCGAACTCCGGCTTCTCAGCCATCAGCTTGCTGTACTTGGTCTCCTTGAGACCGCCGACATAACCGGAATGATGGTAGTACACCTTCTGGTCGAGCTTCTTGCCGGTCAGAACCACCTTGGCGGCATTGATGACGATCACATGGTCGCCAGTGTCGCAGTGGGGGGTGTAGGTAGGCTTGTTCTTGCCGCGCAGAATCGCGGCGACCTGGCTGGCCAAGCGGCCGAGCGTCATGCCGTCGGCGTCAACAACATACCACTTGCGCTCGACGGTCTGGGCATTTGCCATAAACGTTTTCACGTGAATTCCTCCATTATCCTGAAAATCAGAATCTAAGGTGCATCGCGCTGGTCAGACGCTCTGCTAAAGCGCGCGCAGATTCTCCCGGGGCTAATCAGTCGAACATACGCACTGGCTATTTTAACCGCTTTCTATCCCTTTTGTCAAGGCTTTTTGCTGATTTTATCAAAGAAATTTGACTTCTTTCCCCTTTTCGCCTCCGTCCGCGACATTTTTTTCAAACCACCTTGACAAACGCTCCCGACCCGGATAGAATAAATGTCAAGTTCACAGCAACGAACCCAAAGATGATGATGGGAAATAATCAGGGGATTTCTTCCGTCAAGAGAGTCGGCGGCTGGTGCAAGCCGAACGGAACGCCTTTTGAGAACTCCTCCCGGAATCGCGCGGATGAAACACAGTAGTTCGCGACGGATGACCCCGTGATCGGTCAGGCCTTGTCTGAGGCCGTGAGGGCTGAGTCATCAGCCGAATTAGGGTGGTACCGCGCTGAAAGTCATGTATTCAAGCGCCCCTATGTCGCTTTTTAAGCGGCTGGGGGCGCTTTTTCGTTCCCCGGCCAACCGTTTTGTTTCAGTTTGAAAGGAGAAACCCATCATGTATCAGGGCTGCAAAAAGTATATCCCGTTCACTCCCGTTTCTCTGCCGGATCGCACCTGGCCGAACAACCGCATCGAAAAAGCGCCGACCTGGTGCTCCGTCGATCTCCGCGACGGCAATCAGGCGCTCGTCACGCCGATGAACCTTCAGGAAAAGCTCGATTTCTTCAAGCTGCTGGTGGATATCGGCTTCAAGGAGATCGAGGTCGGCTTTCCCTCCGCCTCCGAAACGGAATATGAAATTCTGCGCGCGCTGATCGACGGCCATTATATCCCGGATGACGTCACCATTCAGGTGCTGGTGCAGGCGCGCGAGCATCTGATCCGCAAAACCTTCGAGGCCGTGCGCGGCGCGAAAAACGTCATCATCCACTTCTATAATTCCACCTCGACCCTCCAGCGCAAGGTCGTCTTCAAAAAGGACATGCAGGGGATTATTGATATCGCTGTCGCGGGCGCAAAGCTGGTGCGCGAGCTGACCGAAGCCGATCAATCCGGCACGAATTTCCGCTACGAATACTCCCCGGAGTCCTTTTCCGGCACGGAAATGGATTTTGCCGTAGATATCTGCCATCAGGTGATGGAAACGCTCGGCGCGACGAAGGAAAACCCGGTCATTCTCAACCTGCCCAACACGGTTGAAATGTGCACGCCCAACACCTACGCCGACCAGATCGAATATTTCATCCGCCATCTGCCCAACCGCGACGCGGCGATCATCTCCGTCCATCCGCACAACGACCGCGGCACGGGCGTGGCCTGCGCGGAGCTGTCCATGCTGGCGGGCGCGGATCGCGTCGAAGGCACGCTGTTCGGCAACGGCGAGCGCACGGGCAATCTCGATATCGTCACCGTCGCGCTGAACATGTTCACGCAGGGCGTTGACCCGATGCTCGATTTCTCCCATATCGACCATGTCCGCGAGATTTACGAGCGCTGCACCAAGATGCACGTGCCCGAGCGCTGGCCGTATGCGGGCAAGCTGGCCTTCACCGCCTTCTCCGGCTCGCATCAGGACGCCATCAACAAGGGGCATGAATACATGCGCGAATCCAAGACCCAGTATTGGGAAATTCCGTATCTGCCGATCGCCCCCGCCGATGTCGGCCGCGAATACGAACCGATCATCCGCATCAACAGCCAATCCGGCAAGGGCGGCGCGGCGTTTATCATGGATCACAATTACGGCTACCACATGCCCAAGGCGATGCATCCGGAATTTGGCGCGGTTGTGCAGGCCGAATGTGACAGAACCGGCCGCGAGCTGACGGCAAACGAGGTCTACGAGCTGTTCCACCGCGAGTTCCTCAACATCAGCGAACCGTATGCGCTCTCCCGCGCGAAGTTCTACGAGGAAGCGATTGCGGGCAGCGCGGCAAATGTCACCCATTTCTCCGGCGTGCTCAGCGTGCGCGGCCAGTTCGTGCAGCTTGAGTCCCGCGGAAACGGCCCGATCGATGCATTCTTTAATGCGCTGGGTCAGGCGGGCATCGAGGGCTATTCCTTCATCTCCTATTCCGAGCATGCCATTTCGATGGGTTCCGATTCGCAGGCCGTGGCCTACATCGAGCTGCGCGTGCCGGGTGGCCGCCGCATCTTCGGCGTCGGCACGGAGCATAACATCAACTTTGCTTCCGTCAAGGGCATTTTAAGCGCCATTAACCGTTTTGAGAGCGGCATGGCGTAATTCAGAAAACACACGCAAAGATCCCTCCATGATGATTTGGAGGGATTCAGCTTGCTGACATAAGCAAACCTGGCTTGAATGGCAAAATCAAGGAATTCAGCTATTCTTTCATTTGCGGAAAGGGCTATTCTCCCCCTTCGGGGGGAGAATAGCTTTTTGTCTACAGTCTGATCCATCCATGATGATTTGGAGGGATTTTTTTTGATGGATGGAATATCGCGCAAAGCCGCTCGAGCGATATGTCCCGACCATTCTTATTCAATCGCCGTTCTGCTCATCCGCGCGCAGAGAATCGCCATGTCGTCGCAGGCCTCGCCCGAGCTGACTGCGCGGGCAATCAGTTTTTCGCCCACCGATTGCGGATGCAGCCACGCCAGCTTGCCGATATCCTCCCGCAGGGCGACCTCGCCGCCGGGATATGCGTCACGCACGCCGTCGGTCATCATCACCACCACGTCGCCCGTCTGCATCGTCATCCGGAGCGAGCGGGATTCCACCTCCGGCAGAACGCCCACCGGCAGCGTGTCCGCGCCGATGATTCGCACCTCGCCGTCGCGCACGATATAGGAAGCGCAGGCCCCCAGCTTTTCAAACGCCGTCTCCCCGCTGTGCAGATCGCACACGCAAAGATCCATCGTCGCGTACATCTCCCGCCCCGTGCACATCAACATCAACGCATTCACCACATCCAGCGCCTGCGCCCGCGTGTACCCCGCCCGAAGGCTCTCCACCATCAGCTCAAGCGCCGCGTGGCTCTCCTGCCGGGCGCTGATTCCGCTGCCCATTCCATCCGACAGCGCCAGAACATGCCTGCCGCCCGGCAGAACGCGCGAAACATAGCTGTCCCCCGCCACGTCCTCGCCCGAGCGGCTTCGCATCGCCGCGCCGATTTCAAGGTTCAGCGCGGGCGTCTGCTCGAAAACCGCCTGCGTGCTCAACTGTCCCTCTCTGGCGCAGGCGCGCATCGGCACACCGCAGGCGTCGCTCACCCATTTGACCAGCGACGCGCTCGCTGTCGCCTCCGGTTTGAGCAGCATCACTTCCATTCGCCCGGACAGCCGCAGCGCATAGGCAACGCGCACTTCATCCAGTCCCGCGCGCACCAACGCATAGCGCAGCCGGCGATACGCCGCGTCATCCGGGTGGATTTCGCCCAGTGTCCGCTCGCAAACCTGATGTGCCGCAGCGCTCGTCTTTTGCAAAAGGCGCACGCATTGGCCGATGATCGGGTTTTCCTCTCGCGGCGCGCCAAGCCCCTCCATCATCCGCGCCGTATCCTCATACAGCCGCGCCCACGAATGGATCATGGCCGCGCTGCGAATGGCAACGGCCTCCGACTGCGTCATCTCCTCCGGCTCGGCGCACTCGATCAGCGAGGTCACGCCCACGCGGCACATATTGGATAGGGCGAGAAACGGAAGCATGCCCGGCAGCGCGTAGGCGGCGCGCCGAATCGCCGCAAGATCGCCCCGCATCAGCGCCGTTCCCGCCGCCGCGCCGCAGAGCATCAGCAGCGCGCAGACCCATCTCCGGTGCGTCTTGATTTCACCCGCCAGAAACCCGCCAACGAGCAGCATGCCCGCCGTCTGCGGGCTGCCCTGCATCAGCGAAACCACGCCGCCCATGACCCCCGCGCAGAAAATCGCCTGCGCCGCGCCGCCGACATACGCATGCTCCAGCGTCAGGTACAGCGCCATGGCGGGAGCGAGCGCCTGCCCACCCGGAAGGGGCGCGAGACCCGCCGCAAGCGATGCGCAGGCCGCCAGCACGCAAATCGGCCGCGTCTCCCCGTCCAGCTCGTCCCGCCGGGAGATCGTTAACGCCGCGCCGTCATACAAAACGCTCAGCCCAGCGCCCGCCACGGCCGTCAACAGAACGACAATGATTTCATACCCATTTCCAACGCCCGTCACCGCCGCGGCCGTCAACTGGATCAGAAAAACCGCTGCCGCCATCGTCATCCGATTGGCCGGTTTCGCCCAAAGCCCCGTGCTCAGCCAAAGCATCGTGCAGACGGGGAGCTGCCAGCAGCCTGCCAACGCCCCGGCGGCATACTGCGCGGCAAAGCCCAGCATAACGCCCGCAAAGCCCGCCGGAACGCAGAACCCCTGCCGCAGCAGCACAGCAAACATCGCGCCCTGACAGCAATACCCGCCGCCCGGAAGCCGCGCAAACGACAGAATCGCCATCATCGCCGCGCAGAGCATCCGCTGAACCAGCGTGCCGCGCATGCGCAGCGTTCGTTCTATCCCGGTCAGAAACCCACTTCCAATGTTTCCGCCGCGCATCGCTATGGTTTCCTGTGCCAAAGTCCATCCCCCGCCTTCGTCGGTTTATGGCTTCATTGTATGGCTTCACGGCGCGCTTCATTGTCGTTTTTCTCCGCGAATCGAGGGAATCGCTTGACACAATAGCGCACAAAGACCCGATTGAATCGCGTCATCCAATCGGGTCTTTGCACATATTATCAATCTTTGGGCATTTCGCGCGTTGTTCTTCGTCCGTTTTTCGCGCGTCCGACGTGCGGCTTCAATCCCACTCGTCCTCCTCGTCGTCATCGGTCAGGCCGAGCAGCTTTTTCGCCTCGCTCTCCGGCAAGCCGTTGACGTCGGATAAGCGCTTGGCGATGGTCTGCGTATGCTGTTGCGCATGATCCAGCTCCTCCGTCGCCTGCCTGAGTTTTTTCTGTGTGCGCCCGAGCAGAGCGGCGAAACCCGCAAAATCCGTGCGGATCGCGCCCAGCAGATTCATCACTTCCTGCGTGCGCTGCTCAATCGCCAGCGATTTGAAGCCCAGCTGCAAGCTGGAAATCAGCGCGGCCAGCGTGGTCGGCCCCGCGATGACCATGCGACTTTCCTGCTGCACCCGTTCGGACAGCCCCGGAATCCGCAGCACTTCGGCAAAAAGCCCCTCGCTTTGCAGGAAAAGCACGGCGTAATCCGTCGTATAAGGCGGCGCTATCAGCTTTTCGGACATCCTTCTTGCGTGCATGCGGACGGCGGATTCGAGCAGCCCCCGCGCGCTTTCGATATCTGCCCGTGTGCCGTTCTCCTGCGCGACGCACAGCTCATGGTATTCGCGCATCGGCAGGCTGGCGTCAATCGGCAGATACACGGTGTTCTGACCGCTCTGCCCCGGCATGACGACGACATAATCCGCCATTTCGGCAATTACGCCCAAATCGTGCGTAATCAAAAGAATGGATCCGTTGATTCTTCTCTTCAAATCGTTAAAGAGATCCAACACCTGCGCCTGAATGGTCACGTCGAGCGCGGTTGTCGGCTCGTCCGCAATAATCAAGCGGGGTTCGCC
>OLGD01001731.1_pt1 | contig 29880 bp, 36 predicted proteins | sample 1605311 | NCBI WGS metagenome assembly OLGD01 (sample SAMEA3888917, study PRJEB22519) | human gut metagenome | biome: human gut; feature: human-associated habitat; material: faeces | place: Denmark | collected 2010
ATTACACGCCGCAAGCAGAAACCGCGAACGTCAGCTATTTATCATACCATCTCCTTTTTTGTGCGCCGACATTCGCAGAGTTGCGGCCTTGTGGCGCGAGTCAGTTTTTATTGCCTCCTGCGGGGTTCGGGTCGACTCATAAAATCGAACGTTGCCCCCAAACTTTGCGACCATTGGCATAATTTTATATGCTCTCCGGTTGCCGATGGGTCAAAAAATAATTGCGATTTTGCCGGATTTGACCTCAACGGAGACTTGCATAACAAGTCAAGTCATGCTCCGGTCAAAACCGCAGTTATAATTCTGCTTTCTTTCCGATTTCCGACTTGCATAACGAGTCAAGTCAAGCTGTACGGAAATCTCGGAATTTATTCCTGTTTTATTTTCAAAGAACCGTTTGCATCATTTGCAAGGCATGCTGCCTGTTGCGGACCGGGTTTCCCCGGTCCGCAGTTCCGCTTTACCGTCCTTCCGGTCTGCCGTGCTTCCATGCGGTGTTCCCGGGCAGGTGCTTGAGGAGGTGCATGCGGACATTCTTGAATTCCTCGCCGTTTAGCCCGAGGCAGAGGAGGAAAACCCGCATGTCGTACTTCGCGCTCTCGGCGCAGAAGGGACGCTGGTTTTTCGTGCTCGCACACTTCGCATTCTTGGCGAGGGCGGCGATGGCGAGGCAGAGGACGATGTGACTTTTGACCTCCCCTGCGTGGGTTGTACCGTTGAAGGCTCGAACCTCGACCGTTCCGGTCCGCCATACGTTGTTCAGGTTGATCGCTCTATACCGCGCATGGTCGTAATGGGAAGGATTCGGATTGGAATATCCGAACCATGCCTCGTTGAGCTCTTCCCGCGTGGTGGGCTTGGCTTTTTCCAGGCGGGCGATGAATCCGCGCTCGGTGCGTTGGGTGTAATGTCGAAGGCGGGATTCCAAGGTTCCGACCGCCTTGAGGAGGAGTTCTTCCTGCTTGTAGAAAATCCGCGCGAAGTTCGCGATCTGCCGGGCATTGAAATCACCGACTCCGATGTGGACATGCTGGCTGGTGCATTCCGGAGTTTTCGCTCCGGCTTTGCGGAGCTCGCGAACCACCGCCTGAAGGGTATCCATGTCGTCCCATTTGAGAATCGGGGTCACCACCTCGGCGCTTGTGGAACGGCTTCCGAGGCTTCCATCGCTGACCGCTTTCCAGTGGCGTCCGTCCGGTGCGATCACCGTCCATTCGTCGTATCCGCCTCCGGTGTGGCGGATCGTCCCGCCGACCACGCTGTGGATTGCTTTAACCGCCCGTTCGCGGCTGATGTTCGTGTACTCGAGTTCCGTCCCGAAGGTAAGTTCCTTCGCCGTCTGTATCGTGTTGGTCATTTTGGCCTCCGTTGTTTTGCCTGTTGACCGGTTCCGGGTTTCGGGCGGTGTTCCCATCGCCCCCGTTTACAGTGCATACAATGCCATGGAATTCGTTGATAGCCAATGATTTATGCAAGAAATAGCGATAATAAATATGGCTTTATTTCGTTGATTTTGAGGGATTTGCACTTGCTATTCAAACAAAGAATGCTGCCGGAAAAAAAAGAAAAAAAGAAAGAATAAAACTTGATTTTCACAACATTGGCAATATGAAAAACTGCAAGTCCAAATTGCAGGAAAAATGCAACTTTTTCCAACAGCATGGAAAGAATCCAATGCAAGTGCAAATCGTGAAAATAATCCGGAAATCTGCGGAAAAATATAGGGGCAGAGCTCCCCGGACTCGAATATGAAAAACGCCGTTGGTTGGCCGGAAACGGCTCGTGTTGCGATTATGCAGTCGGCCCCGAACCCCGCTGGAGGTATACTTAACCTAATCGGGGCGACAAGGGGCAAACTATGCGAAAAAAGCCGCCCTGTGCGCGGGCGGCTTTCGCTGAATTCCTTTATTCCGCCTCGACATATTCGCAAATATGTCCAATGGCCTCCTCGTAGGATTTGCTTGCAAGAACCTCTTTGGTCATTGGTTCGACCAGATCCGGTCGACCGCCTCTTCTCAGAGCTTGCCGGGCGCGCCCTAAGAGCGCATAGATGTTTCCATCGGTTCCGACCAGAGCGCAGGGAATTCCGGACTGTTTTTCTTCCGGAGTCATTTTGTACCGCCTTTCCTGCCCGGCCAGCCGATGCCGGGGAAATTATAGTTTCCATTCCGAATTGCCTCACACTCGGCTGCGACGGCTTTCCGGAAATCAGGGTGTTTTCGTTCCGCTTCCGAACACTTCATGCAGATGCATTCCGTTGAAAAAGCAGACATGATCCGACCGCCTTTCAGCGATCCTCCGCAACGATCGCATGTCTGCTGTGAAAAAAATTTTTCACTCATGTTTCGTCCTTTGTTTTCAAGGGCGGCCTTTCGACCGCCCCGCGTTGATTATTGGAGCGCCTTGAAAAGTTCTTCTGTTTTGATTTTTTCATCGGCGGCGGTAACCTTGGCGACTGTCTCGGCAACCTGATTGTGGAGTTCTTTCAAGTCGCTGATCCACAGTCTGTCATTTTCGATCTGCTGAATCAGTCCCTCCATCCGTTGCTTCAGTTCTTTCAGAACCTTCTGTTTCGTCAGGCGCGCCTCAGCGGCACTTGCCTTGATTGCGGTTTCGAGTCTGTTGCTCATTTCTGTTCCCTCTCTTGCGGTTGTCTTCTGTCGGTGCGGCGTCCTTCCCGCCCCGTTTACAGTGTATACAATGCCATGGAATTTGTTAACAGCCAATGAGTTACGCAAGAAATAGCGATAATAAATATGGCTTTATTTCGTTGATTTTAAGGCAGTTGCATTTGCTATTCAAACGAAGAATGCTGCAGAAGAGAGTTTCGTTTCCAAAGGTTGTGGATTTATCCGGATGCCCCGGCGAAGAGGCATCCGGGAAAACCTTATTGCTCGGTCTTAATTTCCACCCAATCCCCGTTACTTCCGAAGACCAGCCACTTGCCATTATCGAAAAGGTAAAGGAAGTCAGCCCAGAAATCTTCATGAGCATTCTCCCTGTAGGATTTTACACTTGGATAGACTGTTGCACTTGTTTCCGGATCTTTGCGATCTCGATGGTAGGCGTAGGTGACATCCTGTTGGCGGTTAAAAAACGCGTGTTCCGCTCCAGCTTCCGGTTCAAGTTTGGCTCCGAGACTGCTGATGCTTCCCAGCTTGAGCAGGGCTTCCACTTTTTCAGCGTTCCGATACCATCTTCCAAGAATCGCTCCGACTCCTTCCGGGTAGCCGTCGTTGTGGCAGTAGATTGCTGCGACTTCACCGTTTTCTCTTTTCATTCCGATTGCACACCGTGTACTCATTTTTGCCTCCGTTGTTGGTTTTCTTTTTTCGAGCGGCGTCCTTACCGCCCCGTTTACAGTGCATACAATGCCATGAAATCCGTTAATAGCCAATGACTTATGCAAGAAATAGCGATAATAAATATGGCTTTATTTCGTTGATTTTGAGGCATTTGCATTTGCTATTCACACAATGGATGCTGCTGTAAAAGAAGAGCGGATTTTTTCCACAGCATGATAAAGGATTTATGCAACTCAAACAGAGAGATATTTTAGGAAATTATGCAGAAAAAAAATGGGGGCACTGCTCGCATCGCTCTACTCATAAATTCGCCTTTGTTCGCAAAGTTACGGGGCGTGTTGCGCAAATGCGGGACCGGGTCGCATGCCCCTGATCGCAGTATAAAAATTCCCCGGCGACAAAGCCCCTTGTGCGCAAACAACGGCATAGGGGTATTTTCCCATTTCCGCAGAAAAAAAGCCCGGCCGGAAGCGAACTCCCAACCGGGCTTCATTTTTACTCGGAAACTTCGATGGTCACGTCTTTGACAGAAAGTTCCGTGAGTTTGGCCTGCAGAGCCTCGTAAGACTTCCGGGCGGCTTCCTTCAGCATTTCTCCCTGCTGAGGTGTGATCTTGCCGTCGGCGACGAGCTGGTCGATCTTCTGTTCGACAAGAACAGCTCCGCCGGAGGTGTAGGCGATATCCAGAATGGTCCCGACCGTTTTGTGGATTTCGGCGACCTTTTCCTGGGTGAAGTAAGAGCATCCGCACATCACCGCCATGCCGAGACCAAAGGCGATTGCGAGCGCGAGAACTGCAGTGATTTTCTGTTTTTTCGTGGTCATGGAAAAATCCTTTCTGTTAGTTAAAGCCCCATGAATGACACGGAGAGAGTTTTATGGTCGCTCCAGTTGGGAACGCCATGCCGAGTGGCTTCGATTTTTACGGCTCCCACCGTTGAACCGTCTTCGCGGACAAGTTTGACATCGTCAGTCGGTGCAAAAAATTCCCGATAGACAATTTCCTGAGAACATCCGGCGGTCATTGCAAGAACGACCGCCCCGGCGATTGCGGCTGTGAACCGCCCAATTTTCACTCTTCACCTCTTTTCTTTTTGCACACGGCACACTCGCAGGGAGAACACCAGGCGGCCCAGCCGAACAGCTGGCAGATGTTCCCGAATCTGCGGGCATGGTTCATGACGATGTAGCGGAGCGGATTCCACCAGCTGTAATTTGCTTTCGCCACCGTGTAGCCGTTGGTTTTGAAGCGGTTGTTGGATTCGGTGAATTTCTCTTTCGATCCGTCTGACTCATGCCACTCGATATCGTGTATAAAGGCCACGACAGCGAGGCTCGGATGCAGGGCGGAAACAAGCCCTCTCAGCCATTCGGGAAAGGAATCCGGACCGATGCCATTGTAGATACTGGCAAGTTCGGTGATTTTGTATTTGCGGATGATCTCGCGGTTTTCGAGCTGAAGTTCCTCCGCAAGAGCCTTCAGTTCCTTGATTTCTTTGAGACGATTCATATTCCTCCTGTGTTTTGTACTCCGCCACAATGGTCGAAGCAGCATCCAGAAATCCTTTATTCGACGGTTTGCCATTCCAGCGGCGGGACGAACACCCCATCGTCCTTGAGTTCGGCGAGATTCCCGCTTTCAGCGGAGAGATTTACTTCTGCCGCGATCTTGTAACCAGTGACCGTGACAGCCACACCTTTGCTTGCGGAATTGTCTGCTGTATAAGTGTCAACCAGATCGGTCAGGCGAACGAAAAGTTCATCTCCGTTGTTCATCGTGAAAAGAATACCGATGTCCCCTTCAGACATTCCGGTGTAAATTCCATTGCCGGCTTCTTCCGCGCTGACCTCATGACGAACTGCCGCAGAGAGGAATTTATCAGTGAGATTTCCTCCGATGGTGATATAGGAGGAACCAGCCCAGATCCTTGCCTCGCCGGAGGCGTTCACATAGATGACTCCCGCTTCACCGGTTGCGGGAAAATCGGCGACCTGTCGAACGGGGAAGCTGAAGCGGATTGTCCCCTTATAAAGCTCTCCCGTATCGGTCAGGAAATAAAGGGCGTTTTCGTCTTTGGCTTCGAGAGCGGCATACTGAGCCGCCGTCGCGGTAAAAAAGAGAACTTTTGCCATGGTGATTCCTTTTGTTATGGCGTTGAAGTTAAAGCGGAAGCCATTCGGCATCCGCTCCGGACGATTCTTTTTGTGAATTTGCGTTGCAGTTCAAAAGCACTCGGACGTGTTCGGAGTCAGCGCTGGATTTTTCAATGGCAAGGCCAAGAACAACTCCAGTATGCGCGGCAGATCCGGAAGAAGAGTTCCAACAGACACTGTCGCCAGTGGAGAAAGTGACTCCCGCCTGTTTGATGATATCGAAAACCCCGGAAAGGGTAAGAGTTCCAAGTGTTCCTGCCTTGATCGGAATTCGTGTGATCCCAATCAGGTCGCCGAGGCACACGATTTCTCCCGCATCCATGTCTTGATTTGGGATATAATCCACCGCATCGCCTTTTTGAATATATTTTGCTTTCATGAGCACCTCTTCAGGTCAGGACACATTCCCGGAGCAGATCTTCAACGTCTGGAATCTGGGATTTGAGTTGGCTGTAAATTGCTGCGAAATTCGGATCGGCAAGAGAAAAATCCTGTGCGAGATAAAGGAAATCCCTTTGCTCGTCACTCAATCCGGATTTTATGTTTTCCCACAATCCAAGTTCCATAAGTTTTTTTGCCACCTGATATTTGCTGAATACGAGCGAATCAAGCGGAGGCGTTTCCGGCGTGACAACCGGAAGCGTTTCAACCCGCACATATCCCATTGCAGTCATGGCGGCAACACCGATACTAGGGCCATGCCAGATTTCATAGGACGTCTGCGCTTCGTTCCATTTGATGTAATGCATTTACTCCTCCGAAAGGAATTTGATTTCTTCGGCACTCAAAACCGAACTGAAAGTCGCTGCCCATGCCACTCGTGATGTGATTCCATAAAATTCCTTTGTCGCATAGCTATGCCCTAGCCAGCAGGAATTGTAATCGGAAGTACAGGAGAACATGTTTCTATCCGAAGTCCAGGATGCACGGCTTTCTGACAGGATTTCTTCACCATTAAGATAAAGGCGGTGAATCCGCGTTGTCTGATCTACGCTTGTTGCAACAGTCAGCCATCGACCGGAAAGTGATTCCCGGGCATAAGCCTTCTTAATACTGCCGTCAGATCGCGTTACCGTACTCCCTGAGCCGAATTCTGAAGAGTTCTGAAAACATGCGTAAGACTTGATTCCATAAAATCGATTTTGCCCATCGATTTCAATGCTGCATGAGAGATTGGCATGATCCAGATAAGAAGTTCCTCCGTTGTGGCAGAATATAACGCGATAAGAAAAAGGATATTCTGTCACATTGGTCGTATCTGTCAGAAATGCCCGCATCATGAGCGTATGATGAGGTGTCCGGCCGCTGAGATTCGCCTTCAGATAGAATCGGGAACCGTAACTGCCACTGATAAAATCAAACGCATCTGACGTTGCCAGCGAATTGTGAGTCAGTGTCGCCATTCCATCGTCAATATCCCGACATCCAGTTTGCGCAGAATTAGGAACAGGAAAAATCTTGTCATTCATTGGGCTGAGTATGGAAAATCCATCTTCAGGGAAAATTGCAATGAAACAATCTTTCTCCCGGACTCGTGCCCGAATTCGATCCAGTAACGGCATCAGTAACACCTCCAGTCGACGACCAGCGCGGTAACCGCATCGGTTCCATCATTGAGTGTATCGTCCGGATCGGCTGTATCTCTGGCAATGGCGATCCGCCCGCTCAAGGGGGAAGATGGTGAGAGTGAACAGCGTGTTGCAGTGGCATTGACCGGAACCGTGAAGCGTTCGGAGCCAAGTGTCAGGACAACATTGCCGGTTATATCAGGATTGGCGGAAACAAGCCACAGCTCAATTCGGGAGATTTCTTCGGCAAAGTATCCGGAAAGCTCCATGGTATTGTTTGTATCAAGATACGCAACGACACCGTAAGTATCATGAGCAAACACACGTTTTACCAGGAACCGGTCAGCTTTCTCCCTGCTGACGTATGTCCGGGAACCGAGGCAGATGGCATTGGCATCTGTCAGGAAATAAACAGTTTCAGGATTCGGGGTTTCGATGGCATCATACTGGGCTTGCGTCAGTTTACAAAAAGTAATTCTGCTCATTGGGCAAGTCTCCTGATTTTATCAATGACCATTTTTGATGTAATGGCTTTCGAGCATTCGAATTTGTCCTTTGCCTCCTTTTTCCGGGGGCACCAGAGAAAATCGAAGTGGTTGAATTCACACCGCATGTCATTCCAGCATCCGTGGCATACGGCAGGATTCAGCACCCGGTACGGCGTGTAAAACTCATTGACCGGATCAGTGAATCCGGAAATCAGGATAACTGGGACGTGGCAACACCACGCCAGCCAGGAAAGACCGGATGACAGGCCGATAAAAAATTCAGCGTCTTTGAGGAGGTTGATGCGTTCCTGCAATGGTCTGTCTCCTGTGAAATCTTCGCTTCCGTAGGGGATGTGATTCCAAACATAGTCCGATCCATACTCCGGCATTCTGTCAATGCAGAGGACTCGATACCCCTGTTCCTTCAGAAAGGCAACGACTTCGCGCCAGCCGGAAGGGTTGTTCCAGTATTTGCACTGGCTGGAAGCCTGTGACGCAATGCAGACATATTTCTCCCTGATCTGCCGGGATGCGGAAAGATTCACTCGAGGAGGATCATCTCCGAGTTCATCATCCTCCAGACCGAGCAGAAGCCCCGCCGTCCGATGCAGTCCAACCGATCTGAAATCAAACGGCTGATGGTCAGTATCTCCTCCAAAGAAAAGGCCGAGGTTGTAAGTCGCATAAGGCTTGAGCTTCGCGGCTTCCTCCTTTGTAATGAACGAGATTTCCGGATACTGATCTTTGAAAAGTTCCGCCATGCGAGGTTCCATTGAGCAGAACAGCTTACATCTGTGTTTATTCAGAAAGCGTTCAACATATGAGAACCAGGCAATACTGTCGCCCAGCGCCCCCGCCGGAAGCTGAATGAGGACATCTTTTCCGGATAGATTCAGATCATGCCGGAAGATCGGCTGCCCCAATTCCCCTTTACGGTAAATTTCAAGCGAAAAGCGAATGAAAAACTTTTTGACGCTTTCGATTGTACATCCGGGTTTAACATCCATACAGTAAAGCAGACAATCTGTGTCTAAATCCCGGAATACACATCGGAATTCACCGGTATCGGGGAATCTGACACGAAGTCCGTTGTTAAAATCAAAGAGGATGCCATCCACAGCCGGAACGGTTGGATTCTCCGGCGGAGGAATGAATGGCATATCAAGCATTTTCCGCTGAGGAAGCTCTACAACCGAAAAATCCGCATTGGGTTTGCATTGAATGGAAAAATCCTGCATTATTCACCTTCGTTGTTTGCATATTGGATGTATGCACCGTTTTCGGTGCTGATAACGGCCCCGGCGGCACTCGTTACAGCCAGTGCGCTGGCTCCGCTCGCAACAAAAAAGAGACCATTCGACTCAACTGAAACACTGGTCGCATAATTGTTGCGCGAAAGATAAAAGCTCGCGCCGCCTGCGACGGATACGGATGTGACATGACATTGACTTGAATGCAGAATCATGACAGCCCCTTCAGCAAGCTGGACATTTTCCAGATTGATGAAAGTCGACCCTGCAAGCAGAGCGCCGTTTCCAAGTGTTACGTTTGCAGCTTCACATGAACTCCATATCCACGCAGTTCCTCCTTCCGTAACATTCAAGCCTAACACCGAACAGTTCTGTCCGACAAAGAGGCTGCCAGAACTTCCGACGGAAACATTTGTGAGCGCACAGCTCTGATTAACACTTACCAGAGCGTTTTCCGTAACAGTGAGATTTTCTGCGCTGCAATAGTTTGAAATCCATGCCCTTGCGCAGGAGCCGACAATTCCGGAAATCAGATCGCAATATGCGACGATGAACATGCTGCAAAGCTCTGCTTTCACATTGGAAACCTGACACATGGAGTAAACCTCCAGACGTCCTCCAGTGGAAACAGTCACATTTTCAAATTCGCACCCGGAAGAGAGATTGAAACCGCCACCGCCAGACACAACAGCATTTCTTCCTGAACACCCGTATCGCATATAGCACCATGCGTTGGATGCCACAGAGATGTTCGTTCCGGCACATCCATTGGTAAACATCAGCCATCCGGAAACCAGCGTGGAGGTCATATTCCCGCGATTGGTGCAATAGCAAGACCCTCCGCGTTCCACCAGTGTGCTGAGAGCACGGCCGAAATTGGTAACGTATAACCATGCACTGCTTTTGACTGTGGTGCGGATAGCGGTTCCAAAAAAATCTGCAAACTGGCTTCCGCCAGACGAGATGACGGTATCCAATGCACTGCCGTAGGAATAAATAAACTGGCGACCGGAACTCATGATCGTGTTGTATTGTGCAACGGCTCCAAACGAAACATACTGGCTTCCGCCGGAGCTCATAATGGTGCTGATCGCAGAGGCATAATAATAGAGCTGCTGATCCTGACCTGAAACCAGAACATAGTTGCATGCGGTTCCGTTTGATGTGTAAAACAAACCAAACATGTTTGATCCTGTGACAAGCGTTTCGGAATCGTGCCCCCATACATGGTGGTAAATTCGCGCCCCTGAAGCAACGGTCACATCATAGCATTGCCCACCGGAGGATACCCCGAGAAACGCCCCCGGCATGACAGTGGTATGCGACAGATTCACACCACTGTAACACCAGAAGCTGGCGTTTTGTGTAATAGTGGTGTGCTGCACCTCAACTCCGACGGACTGTCCTGCATTGAAGTCTGCTCCGCTGGAAACTACGATGCTTTCAAAAGTCGCGCTTGTTCCTTGCCCGTAAAGTCCGCCGCCATAGGAAACGTGTGCATTGCAGACGCTCGCGTTGGAACAGACATAGACATATCCCCGTGAATGAATATTCATTCCGCTTCCCCAGCCACCCGGACTCACGGAACAGTATCCCTGCGAGTTCAGAATGGTTTCAAGCGCTGTTCCACCAGAGGATACAGCCAAAACGCCGTTGCTGTTTACCGTGGTGCTGGAAACGACTCCGCCGTGCTTTACATTTACAGACGCACCATAATTCACAGTCGTCCGGATTGCCGTTCCGGCTGATGAGACCTCCATTCGGCTGATTGCGCTGGAAACAAGATAACGGCCCTCCATGACCATTCCGCTTTGATTGCAGGAGCCGTTTCGGAGGAAGGTGAAGACACCTCTGGTGCCAAACACAGCTTGATTCGGATCATTGACTGTAGCTCCGGCTGCCATTTTATTATACTGATAAGGAATAATCATAATTACCCCTCATAGGAATAGGCATAATTTGCCTGAAAGCAGACGTTGTTGATCGCGCCGTCCTTGCGTAGAGCGCGAATGACAAACACATGATATGTCCGATTATTGTTGGAAAGTTCCAGCGTTTCGGGAATATGAATTCCTACCATGGAACAGTTCAGGCTTCCAAGCGAAACTCCGGTTACTCGAACACTGCATGGAACATGGTACTCCCACGTCAACATTTCATTCATTCCGATCGAATATGCCGATCCACCGACTTTCGTCTGGATCGCGGTAAATTCCAGTTCGATAGTACCGGAGCCGTTCACGCTGGTATTCTTCACAATAGGAGAATCCAGATAAAGAGTTTTGGGATTTGCCACGAGATACACCTTCTGAAATACGGGATCGGAGATTCCGCTCATTGTGTGTTCGTGCGCGGCAGGCGTGTAAGTCGACGGTTTATCTGTGATTCCGCTCCATGGTACAGAATCCGCCTTTGCTGAATGATCAGCTTCTTGTGAGGCATTTACTTTCCCGTCGTCATCAGTGTCGTAGACCGTTTTTACCATGTCGCCGACCCCTTGACCATCATCCCCAAGATATTTTACCCAGACAGCATTGCCGAAATCTTCTGCTCCGGGTTCTGGAATCTCTTCTGCGACGTGAATTTCCGCGCGGAATTTCAAGGCGTTGGATGGGGTGAGACTGAATCCTGTTCCTGCCGCGTCCGATGCATAGGCAACATAACAAAAGGAATCCTTTCCGGGATCGCCTTTAGGCCCCGTAAGCAGCTGGATCGGATCGCTCCAAACTCCCGCGTCATTTCCCCGACTTCGCAAACGGAGAAAAAGATCCGACGCACTTTGTTTATCGTGCCATTCGTCGCCGGAAACGCTGAACTGACATTCTAAGCCGGCAGCGATCAGAGCGCGCACCTGTGCTTCTGTCAGATATTCTGTCGCAAGGTCAAGAGGATCGGATAAGCTCGTGATCCGGTTGCGAATCGTGAACGATTTCACCTGCAGGATAAAAATCAGCTCACCGGAAGCGTCATATCCGCAGAGTTCACCAGCAAGAGTGTTCTGGCTTTCGCGGGTTCCGAGCCATTCCGCCAGTTCTGCCGTGTTCATATGCGTCATCGGGATTGAGATCTCTGTATAAGAAAGTACCTCTCCGTCAATCTCTCCCTCGATCGAAGCAAGGGTGATTTTTTCATTGTCTCCGACAAGTTTATACGCAGTCGCCGCATCGAAGTCAGAGTCCATGGCCCAGCTCCAGCTTACCACCGAACTGAGATCTTCCATTGGGTAAGGTTCCGTGCCGTCGGAATTCGCGAAGAGGCGCATTTTCAAGCAGCAGGCTGCCCCTCGGACAAGTGTCGGGGCTGTGGCATTTTTCGCGTTGGCATAATCCCGGACTGCAGCAAGTGTTTCATTTGCCGCAACATAAAAAATGATGTTCTGCATCAACTTGTCTCCTTCTGATTTTCAAGCTGCACCAGACGATCCGCACACTCTGGATGGTCATTGCGGAATGCACTGCGGACAGCCTCCAGAAGTTCATTCCATCCTTCGCCGATTTCAGCATCACGGTTCTCCTCAATCAGAATTGCCAGATTTCGCGCAAGCAATGCTGTGTCACGATGTTCAAACATGAGATGGTCTGCCGCAAGTCGGAGTTGACCGGAAATAACGTCACGGTTATCGTCGGTGTATGTAAATTCGTGAAACAGGTTCCATGCCTTCACCGTGTGTTTTTTTGCGCAGGCGCTGCATTGATCGTAGGGCGAAGTGCGTGAAACGGAAATCCCGGATTTCCCATGGCAGTTACAACTCATTGAAATCTCCATTCCCCGACATTGAATAAGTCAGTTCTTCTGTTTCGGTAATGAAATGCTCCGCAGGAAGAGGAGACAGATTCACATCTGAGGCAGAAATAATTTTCCTTTCTTCAAAGCCAGCAACCCGTTTCGCGTAATAACAGTCATGGAAAAACGCACACTTATAGGCGGGGACGCCATCTGCAATGATTTCATGCAGCTGATGAAGTCCAGGCTTGTAGCTCCAGGAAAAAATTTCTCCACCTGGATATTGACCTGAAATCAACAGGCGGTTCGGTTCGAATGGATCATAGGAGACGCGATAGAGAAATTCAACGCCATGAAACGTGAGAATTATTCTGCGACATGGTTCCACGAGAAAAAGAGGTCCGCGACGACTTGCATAAGCAACGCAGTTCTTGTGAACAAAACCGACATCGGCAAATTGCTGGGCCATCACTTCCCCATGAAGCCCATACATCCTGTAAAGGCGGAAGCGCCGATCTCCCTTCCAGCCTCCGGCAATAAATGAGATTTTCCAAATTCCATCTTCAAAATCAGCACAAGGAGCACATTCCGTTGCATCTTCCGGAAGTCCGGTCCGGATTCGTTTCCATTTTTTTCCAGTGAAATGATAGAGTTTCCAGAGTCCGCCCACCGGAATGCAGCAGAACTCTTCCGCGCCGCCATCCGGTCGCACGGCGGCGAACGGCATGTGTGTAAAACGTGAATCCGTAAATTGAAACATGCTTCCTCCATGATGATTATCCGTTGGGGCAAGGCCATTCAATGCTTCCGTCTTCCCGGACGCATCCTTGCTGCAATTCCATGTATCCGTTATAGTTGTAGCCGGATACGAATTCGGCGGGCAGTCCGGTCAACTTACCGTTCCGGTCAATTGTCCCGCTGTTATAGATTGTGCCGGAACATGAGGCATCGGAATTGTTATGATGGGATTCTCCAACATCACGGATGCGCCAACGGCCGCCTGGCAGACCGACACGGTCCCCCTGATAGGCTCTCAAATCCCAGCGCTCTGTTCCATTGCTTTTGTTTGTAATTTTAGATGCGATGACTCGGGGACGGCAGCAGGGACAGACCCAGCAAACGATCAAACGTCCGTTTTTTCGTTTTTTGATGATTGTGCCGCTGTTCCGATTTTTCCATAGATACACGGCAACTGTTTGATTCTCCGCCATATCACTTACTCCGTTGTATCGCAGACTTCCACACTGAGAAGAATTGCCACGGGTACACGGAAAGAACAGATCGTTACAGAATCTCCACTGACCTCGCAACTCCCGATCGGGTAGTTGTATTGCCCCGGAGTGGCAAATTTGATTTCCGGGGTTGACCATTTCCCGCTGCTGTCAATCGTACTGCAGACGCACACAATCCCATTCTGTGCAGAGAGCTTCTTTTCTGCAACCTCAAGAAACTCCCCGTTACGTAAGAGATAGCCTGCGTTGACTGTCAGTTGACGATTTTCCGTATCATAAGATAGTGCAAAGGGCCCATCATAATTGTCCTGGCTGCTTGCGCCCAGAAGTACAATGCCTTTCCCACTGGATGCGAAGATAACTGGAGCTCCGGTCGTTCCCCGGGTGAAAACCTCCGGATTGGATTTGCTTGGACTTGCATACGCTCCACTTCCGGAAAGAGAAACCCGGGCGGGACCGCACAGAATGCAACTCCCCAGTGCTTTCGATTCCAGATCATTGACGATTACTCCCCATGGTTTCAATGGATCGCTGAATGCTTCTGCTGGAACCGCGTCATCGCAGAGTTGACCGTTCTCGGAGAAGTTTACTGCACAACCGCTCTTCAAGACCGATGAAGAATTGTTGTAAACTTGAATCCGGATCATACCACCTGTGGCAAGCATCGGTTTGGCATTGAAACCGTTCAGCGTATTGACCAGACGGCGGACATTGTTGCTCAGGAGCGCATTGGGAATGAATGTGTCTCCTGCGCTGACATCAGGAAAATAAGCCATGATCACAACCCCAGTGCGCTGAACGAGGCGTATTCACAGACCTGATCGACGTAGATGCCCTCAACCTCGATTTTCGGGGCTCCGCCTGCTGCGACACTTTTACTGATTGCCCAGGCATACTCAAACCCTTTTTTGCTGACGCTGTGTCCACCGATTTTCACATTGGATTCATTGGGCTGAATGGCAAAATTGAATGTCACTGTCACTTTGCTGGCCTTTTTTGCGGGCGTCGAATAACTCATGCCGAGAAACATCACTTCTCCAGCCGACCAGCCCTTGAATGAGCCGGAATTGACCTTTCCGACCAGCGAAGCGACGCTTCGTTTGTAGGAGGTTGTCAGACGGCTGATCCGCATTTGCTTTGTGTAGGTCTCGCGCAGCTGAGCTGTGGGAATATCAACCCCCGCGATTTCACAGTCGTCACCGGATTTGCCGTTCCATCCGATCGCGCCGCCGGCATCCTTGTCGCCATACACTTTTTTCTGGGCAAGGCTGTAAAGGAGATGTTTTGTTCCGCCTCCGCAATCAAAGCTCAGCGTGGGGGATTCATCGTCATCATCGTCACTGTCAGGAACTGCTGAAACCTCTTCTTCCCGGTAGATGGCATTCACCCGGTAGGTCGTTTCATTTGCGCGCTCGTCAATTTCGATGCTTTCAAGGGGCAATTCCCGGCAGCTTGCCGGGGCGCTTGCCAGCACAGCGGCAAGAGCTTCGTCCTCATCCGCCGCATCAAAAACCAGATAGGGAATTTCCGCGCTTGTGTATTTCCCGTTTTTATCTATGCTTTTGGAATGTTCCGTATAACTTTGCTCCACTCTTGCCATGGAATCCGTCTCCTTATTTGTATGCCAGTGTCGTTGTGCCGGATGCGTTGTCCATTCGTTTCAGAAGCTTGTTCGTCTCTTTGCTCTGGCGCACCATCTGTTCTGTGGCGTTCGCTGTCCGTTCCGCCTCTGTCCCGCCTCCACCGAGCATCGCCTGCAATGCCGAAGCAAGAAAACTTCCGCTTACCTGAGTCCGTTCCGCAGCTCCGGCTGTTCCTTCCTGAGCCGAGCGCAGACGGTCGGAATATTTGTCCACCATCGACTCCGCACGGGTGTATGCGCTGTGAGCGTCATCGAGTTTTTTACGCTCGTTATCATCGATTTTGCCGTCCGCCTGCGCATCCTGAAGTTCCTTTTCAAACTGCGCTTTTGCCGCAGCCGCTTCTTTCTGATATTGAGCAATCAATCCTTCCAGCATCTGCTGTCCGGCGGCAGGATCGTTTTTCAGCGTTTCATCGATTTTTCGATCCTGCGCCGCTTCGGCCCGCCGATCCTGAATGCTTTGTTCGGACTCCTGAAAGCGCTCCTGATAGGAGGCAACATCATCCTTCATTTTCTGAGCGGCTTTTTCCCGCGCTTTGGCGATGCGGTCTTCCGCTGTCTGATCCGCTCCGGCGAGTTTCCCCTCCAGTTCCGCGATCTTCGCCTTGTCCTGTTCTTTTTCCGGCTTGGACTTCTCATAATCCAGCATCGTCTGAATCAGCTGTTTGTATTCGTCGCGAAGCGCAATGATGTCGTCGATCTCGTTTTCAAGTTCAGTTTTGCGTTCCCGTGCAAGCTGTTTGTCAATTTCGGCGACACGTTTTGCGGCGGCGTCCGCGTTGTCGGATGCCGCCTGTCGGCGTTGTTTTTCCGCCTCGACTTTTTCCTCCGTGGTCGCTGTTTTCCCTTCTTCTCCGGTTGTTGCGCCGGGCTTGCCTTCCTGAACCGCCTGACGGCGTTTCTGCAATGCCCAGATTTTCTGCCGATAAGCGGATGCTCGTTCTCCGTTGGCTTCGAGTTTCTTCTGCGCTTCTTCCTGCCTGCCGGAGATCTGCGACCAGAGGTTGTGATTCCAGTAAGAGAGCAGTGCCTCATCTTCCGCCTGGAGCTCTTTGAGGTTGGCTTCCAGTTCGGCGATTTCCGCATCCAGCTCTCCAAGTGTCGCCGCTTTCATGGCTTCATTGAACTTGTCCTGCGCCGAAGCGGCAAGATTCAGTTTCCCGGTGATCGTGTCGATCCCAAGCCCGAGGTCGCTGTAGGCTCCGTTCAGCGCATTGACGATGGTTTGCGCTTCCTGCTGTTCCGCGGCGGTCAGCTTTTCCTGTTCCGCCAACTGTTTGAGCCGCTCCAGCTGAGCAAGATGCGTCTCCTTCTGCGGATCGTTTCCGGTTTGAATGATTTGTGCGGCTGCGGTAAATTGCCTCTGTGCTTCCGTCAAGGCGACGATACGTCCCCTGGCCGTATCCACGGAAAGTCCGAGGTCGCCGTATTTTGCTCTGAGCTGTTCCAGCAGGGTGTTTGCCTCCGCAATGCCGGACGCGTCCAGCTTCGGCATTTGAGAAAGTGTCTGCAGACGGCTGACCTTGTCCGCATCCTCCGTCCCGGAGACTTTGATGGAAATATCCCGGAGACTTGCAGCGACGCTGTTGAGCTTGACGATCTTTCCCGCAGTCCGGTCGACCGCAACTCCGAGATCGCCGTATTTCTTCGACAGTTCGCCGATCAGGCGTTCCGCGTCGTTCTGCTGATCCACATCCAGTGTGACTTCCAGAGACAACGCTTTCAATTCCCGCAACTTGTCAAGGTCGCCGCTGTCCTTGACAGAAAGCTCCATGGCTCCGATGCGGGCACTCTCCGCATTCATGGCTGCAATCTTTCCAGAGACCTTGTCCACAGTCATTCCCAATGAGCCGTATTTCGCTTCCAGCTCGGAAATCAGCCGCTCCGCCTCTTCCTGCCCCTGCACATCCAATTTTGCCTGAATGGAGAGGGCTTTCAGACGATTGAGCTTTTCGATATCCTCACTTCCGCGAACTTTGAATGAGAGGTCACTGATCGCTCCGGCTACGGTGTTCAGACGTTCAATCTGTCCCGTTGTCCGGTTTACAACCAATCCGAGATCGCCGTATTTTTTTGACAGTTCTCCGATCAGGCGTTCCGCATCATTCTGTTGCGGAATCGTCAGATCCAGCTCCATGGAAAGAGCTTTCAGCTGATCGAACTTCGGCAGGTCGCCTGCGTCAATTTTCGTTGAGAGTCTGATTCCCTCCAGACGCTCGGCTTCTTCCGATAATGCACGAATCCTTCCCCGTGCACGATCCACTTCCAGTCCAAGTGCGCCGTATTTGGCGGAGAGTTCTTCGATCAGAGCAGCAGCTTCATTCTGTTCGTCCAATTCAAGGCTGACTTTGACGGAGAGTTCCTCCAGGCGCGCCATCTTTTCCAGATCATCGGCGTTGCTCACTTTGAACTTCAGCTCGCCAAGTTTTGCCGCAGCACTGGAAAGAGCCGTAATCCGCATGGCGTTGTCGCTGATCGTGATCCCGAGGTCGCCGTATTTTTTCTGCAGTTTGGATGCCAGCATACGAGCTTCCGCCATCTCGGCATTCGTCAGTTTCTGCTTTGCCGCCAGCTGCTGGAGCCGTTCCATGCGGATTTCATCCGTTTTGCGGAGCTGGTCTCCCTTTTCCCGAAGCGTGCTCATCTTGTCCGAAAGCTGCGCGGTATAGGATCCGGCGCGTGAGAGATAGATGCACACACCCGCCAGAACCGCCCCCAGCGCAATCAGCGCAACCGCCACCGGGTGAGCGGCAATAAAGCTCATGACCGCTCCCAGAGCCAGCATTGCCGCCGCCGCGACCTTGGCTGCCGCCGCCAGCAGGAAGTTTCCCGCCGCAACGGCGGAAACCGCAATCACAGCTTTCAGATTCGCCGCCGTGAAAAGCGCGGTCACGGCAATTCCGGCTTTGCGGACCTGATTCAATGCCACAGTTCCCGCTGTGCAGAGCGCTTCCGCAACTGTTTGCGCTTTCACTGCGACAGTTGCCGCAATCGATGCGGCCGTACAGGATTTCAGAGCACTTGCCATGGCCGTCCATGCTGTTGCCAGTGCGCGTCCCGCCGCCATGGCTCCTTCTGCGACAGCCTGTGCCTTGAGTGCCGCCGCTGCCGCGATGGAAGAGAGTGTCAATCCCTTCAGAGCGTTCGCCATGGCCGTCCAGCCCGAGACCAACGCCGTTTTCACCGCTGCCGCCGCTTCTGCCGCCGCCTGTGCTTTGGTCGCAGCGGTTGCCGCGACGGCGGCGAGACTGAAGTTTTTCAGCGCACTTGTCATGGCTGTCCACTTCGCCGCCAGCGTCGACTGCGCGGCAGCCAGAACTTCTGCCGCCGCCTGTGCTTTCGTCGCAACGGCTGCCGCCAGCGCCGTGTTCCGGAATGAGGCAAGGGTTTTCGTTACGGCCTGCCATTTGGCTGCCAGTGCCGACTTCGCTGCCGCGGCGGCTTCGGCATTGCTCATCAGAATGATGCTTGCCCGCGCCCGGTTCGCGGACGTCGAGGCAAGCCCCAAAGCCGCACAGAATTTTTCCGTACCGACCAGTGCCGGAATCGCCGTGTTGCGGTAGTCCGCGAACGACTGCGTCAACAGCGTAAAGGAGGTCTTGAGTGCTGTCCCCTGCGCAATGGCCACCCCCTGAAGGAAAGTGAAACCCTTGATCGCCGTCTGAACTACGGCGATTCCGGCAGCCGCCCCTTTGGCGGCGACTCCGATGGCAATCAGGACCACGGCAAGGCCGGCCGCGCCCGCCACCGTCACGGCAAAGGCGGTCACCAGCCCCTGATTCGCTTCAATCCATTGGGTGAAGGCGTTGATGACCGCCGTCACCTTGACTATCAGCGGCTGAAGTGTCGAATTCATCGCATCGGCAATCGCATTCATCGCTCCTTCCACTGCGGAAAGCAGAAGGCGGAATGCGCCGCCAAGCCCGGCATCCATCTTTTGGGCGGTGTCCGCCGCAACTCCTTCCACATCCTGGAGCTTGGCCAGCATTGCATCCAGTTCGTCGGTATTCGCCGTCAATGTCAGTCCGGCAAGTGATCCGCGAATGTCAAAGATATCTTCCGCAAACGCCAGCTTTTCAGCGGTGGGCATGGTGCTCATTGCCTTGGCGATGTCCCGCATGATCTCCGCCATTTTGCGGAGATTTCCGTTTGCGTCGACTGTTTCCACGCCAACGGAACGGAGCTGATCCTGAACTTTCACTTTGGCAAACTGCGAGAAACTCTTGCGCAGAGCCGTTCCGGCGAGAGATCCTTTGATGCCCATGTTCGCAAGAACCGCGATCGCCGCACTGGTTTCCCGAATCGACTCCCCGGCGGCCGCCGCCTGCGGTCCGCCCATTTTCAACGCCTCAAAGAGGTCAATCAGTGTCTGTGCCGAACTGTTCGCAGTGACCGTGAGAACATCGGCGACGTCACTCATCTGTGACGCTTCAATGCCGAAGATCCGCATGCTGTTCGCGGCGATGTCGCCAGCTTCCGCAAGTTCCGTTCCCGTTGACCGGGCAAGATTCAGCACCGCATCGATGGATGCCTGGATTTCTGTCGGCGAGAAGCCCATTCGTCCCAGCGACACCATTGCATCCGCAGCCTGCTGTGCAGTATAGGAGGTGTCACGTCCGAGACGCTGCGCGGTCTTGGTCAATGCCTTGAAATCGGCGTCGGTCGCCTGGGTAACCGCCTGCACAAGACGCATGCTGTCATCGAAACCGGCGAATGACCGGGCCGCCATCACGAGCGGTGCGGCCATTGCGCCCGAGAGCATCAGGAGATCTTTCCCGACATTCGTACAGGTTCTTCCAAAGTTTTGCAGCTGAGCCTGGGCGCTGGTCAGATTCCGCTGAAGTTTGCTGGTCTCGGCGGTTACCTCGACATATGCCCGGCCTGCCCGGATATTGCTCGATAGGGACATTTTTTCTGCCTTTTTTGATTTTACGTCTTGCGTTTAACGCGAAAAGATATATATTGTGCCATGAAGAAAGGGGTTTCCACATGATAAAAAGTTTCAAATGCAAAGAGACGGAACAGTTGAAAGCAAGCGGGCGAAGTCGCAGATTCAAAGCATTTGAACGGATTGCATTGCGGAAACTGGATATGCTTGACGCTGTTGTCATACTGGAGACTTTGCGGATTCCTCCAAGCAATCATTTTGAAGCATTGCATGGGGACCGCGAAGGACAATACAGCATCCGAATCAATCTTCAATGGCGTATCTGTTTCACGTGGCATGACGGCCATGCGTATGATGTGGAAATCGTTGATTACCATTAAGGAGGTGAATCATGATCCGAACAGAAAATCTTATTCATCCCGGCGAGATTCTCGCGGAAGAGTTCTTGAAACCGATGAACATCAGCCAGAACAAGCTGGCGATGGACATTCATGTCCCGACTCCAAGGATCAATGCCATTGTCAAGGGATCCCGGGCAATTACTGCGGATACCGCATTGCGGCTCGGCAAGTATTTCGGGACCGGTCCGGAGTTCTGGATCAATCTTCAGGCCAATTACGATCTCTGTGTCGCGGCGGCACAATCAGAAAAGGAAATCGCCGCTATTCCACAACTGGCTCTAGCCTGATTGTTTCTGCCCACTCGACAGATTTTCTGCCTATTTTTGCCGGAAGAATAGGCAGAAAATCACTTTTTAACAAAGACGTCCCGCAGAACGGAAAGGGGCGCTTTCAGGAAGGCCTTTTCTTTCACTGTATACGGGTTGAAATCTTCCGCTTTTACCGCCTTGTTCTTCTTCGGATCGCGCATCAGGTTGACGATGAGCGCCATCAGGCTTGCAGTCTGCTCCCATTCAAAGCGCCCCCGCGCATCCGCGAGGGCGGCAAGTTCCCGAAGCGTCAAGGGGTCGGGATTGACTCCGGCGATTCCGGCGAGACGGAGGATGAGATCGTCAATTGATCGAGGGCTTGATCGATTTTTTCGTCGAATGCCGGATCCTCGAGAAGTTCCGTCAGCGCCTGCTTGCTTCGCGCCTCGAAGCGGCGGCTCGCGTCGAGGATCTTCCGGAACACCTTTCGCTTCGCCTCGGGGAAAAAATCGATGATCTCGTCCAGCAGAGCCGTCGCGGCAAGCTCAATGGCGTCGCCTGCCATGGCGCGGCCGAATTCTTCATCGGTAATTCCTTTTGCATCCGCCTCGGGCTTGCAGACCGCAAAAAGCACATCGACCAGAAGAACGGGATCAGCCGCAAGACGTTCCAGCAGTCCGACGTTCGGAGTTTTCCCGCTCTCCATGGTGATGATGTTTGCCAGATCCACACCGCAGAGGGCGCGTACCCGTTTGATCGTGCCGACCGTGACCGAGAGCGTCCAGGTTCGGCCGGTATTGTCTGTGAAAGTTTTCATGTGTCAGTTGCTCCTTGGATGATTGATTGCCTGCATACGGGGAAACGGATGCTCTTATCCGCCGACACCGCCTCCGCTTCCCTTGGTCCACTGGGGCGCACGTTCCGAGGCGGTCGGTTTGGCGGTGACGCTCACAGCAAGCGCTTCCTCCAGAGGCTGTTCAATCGAAAATCCGGTGATGGAGAAGTCCGCGTCAAGACCGGTTCCGTTGCCGTCCGTGACAAACAACGCCATCGGTGTGTTGTTGAAGTAGGCGTCGGCAAAGGCGTTGTAGTCCTCATCCTCCGTGTCGTAGAGGATTTGAAATTCCAGCGACGCCTCTTTCAAAGTCGCGACCGACGCCCGCCACCCCTTCGTGGCCCGCGTCGTGACGTCGGCGTCGCCTGACTCAAGATTCAAGGTCAAATCCTTGACGTTTTTGACCTCGGTAGAGCCGGTCGAACCGGCGGGGCCGCGCATCAGAACTGCATCAAGGCCCAGTACAATAGCCATAAAAAATCTCCTCTTTATTTTTTGACAGAATTTTCCCAGAGTGCCGGGAGTTTCGGAAGCGTCTTTTCCAGAGTCGGCCCCATCAGCGGCCGTTTGGGATAGCGCCGTTTGCGGTAAATTCCACCGAATTCATGCGCAGTCATCGCTGTTCCGATGAAGGATTCCGCCGGTCCGATCACAACGGACTGGCGCTGTTTTTCCACACCGAACAGCAGCGATTGCTTCAGAAGTCCGCGCCGGGTGTTCGGCGGTGTGCCGGGCATGGAGGCCTTCTGACTCTGTGAAACCCGGTTGCGGGCGGATTTCCGGATGTAAGCTCCCGCGCGCCGCAGTGCTGTTATATTGCCGTCTTGAACGGCAAGCAGGATCCGCCTGTCGTCAAATTCAATTCGGCATTTCACGGTTTCAACACTTTGAATACGAGTTCAATGACGCTGGTGAACTGCCCCCGCTCACGCAAATGCTCCGGACTGTAGATGGGGTTGTAGATGACCGAAACACAGGTTCCTCCGGCAAGTTTCCGGTTCAGGAAGCCGAGTCCAAGTTTTTCCGCAAAACGCAGCATTTCATCCAGCGCATCCTCCCGGCATCGTTTCAATATGCCGATCTGCACTTTCGGCAGTTCCTCATGGGCCGCGCGGGAAAGTGTCTTGTACTGTGTTCCGGCCGGAACCACAACGATCCGCAGATCATCCAGATCACGCAATTCAAACTCGGGGAAATAAAGCAGCTCGGCTTTATATTCCCTGAGTTCCTCCGCGACCGCGCGCGCCAGGTTCAGAATGTCGCTCACTCTTCACCTCCGTATGAATTCCATGATGATATTGCCAACCGCCGCGAGAAGCGCGATCAGCGCCGCCGCCAGCGATGAAAGCATCGTTTTCTGCAGATCCGCCGCAGGTTTGCACGGCGGGTAGTGATGCTGTCCTTCGGAGAAATGCATACTCAGCATTCCCCGCAGTTCCGCAATATCCAGCCGCGCCTGATTGAGTTCATGCCACAAGTCGCGATGATCCGGGGTATCAGGCATCATGCACCTCCGATTTCCTTTGTGTGAATTCTCCGCAGGATCCGCCCGGTTCCGGACCAGCGCCAGACTGCCTCGCCGTTCGGCGCAAGAACTTCATAGCGGATTCCGGCATGGAGAATCACATCTCCGCGCTCCGGATCATCCGGCAGATCCTCCGCCGCGATCAGAAAATCGCGCGTCTCCGTCCGGATGGTCACGCCGTATTCATTTTCCGCACGGAACAGCGTCCGTCCCAGCGTCGCCGGGATGTTCAACGTTTCGCCATCCCGGCGCTGGTAGACAATCGGAACGGAGAGCTCCCGGATCCGCTGGGATTCCAGCCATTCGGCTGCGTTTTCCAGCAGTCCCATTATTCACTGGCGATGATGCCGACCGCGCGGAGTGCGGCAAGAATCGTGTTGGTTTTCTTCGTCAGCGAGGCAATCGCGTGTTTGCAGTCACACCCGCTTTCACAGGAGAGAACGGGAATCGTGTCGGACGGAGTTCCGCCCGAATTGTCGGTCAGATCCGTGATCGGATCGCCCGCGGCAAAGGTCGTCGCAAGGCTGTACGGGGCGTTGAGAAGCACACGAACCGTATCGTCGGCCGCCTCCGCCGCCGCAATGGCCTTGCCGAGGTAGTGGTTCGATCCGCTGACCGTGGTCGCCTTCTTCGCTCCCGCGTCCCAGTAGACCGTCGAGCCGGAAGGAATCGCGCCGTCCGCTTTCACAACATCGAACACTCCGACCACTGCAAGACTGCCGAGGGTATTGGCTTCGATATCGAGCCGGGCGATCCCGATCAGATCCGCGATGATGACCACATCTCCTGCGGCAACCGCCTCCACCGGACGGTAATCAATGGCGTCACCCTTCTGAACATAGCGTGCAAGCATAGTAAAAAATCTCCTTGAATTTGAGGTTGAAGTTTAACTGCTTACGCGGCCCCGTTGGCTTTGACCATGCCGCGGTGATCCTGCTCGCGAACGCCAAGATCGAAATACACACGGAACCAGAGACCGAGGGTGTTGAAGTCCGTCTCGCCGCGCTCAACGGTCGGCGTGCGCTTCCCTTTCAGGAAGCCGATCTCCCAGGTATCGACCGTTTTCGGGTCGCCGAAGAGATACCACCCGGTCTGGCTGGATCCCTCGTAGGCGCTGTTGCCGAGGTACGGCGAACTGATCACCTGAAGATTTTCATCGGAAAGCACATTCAGCGCCGGACGAACCGCGTTGTCCGTACCGCTCATGATGAGGGTCGCCCCCTGCGTCAGTTCGATCGCGAGATGCTTGAGCGCAGTCGGAACCAGCAGATATTTCGGTTCCACCGAGATCGGCTGACCGTCGGCATCCACCTGATCCAGGAAAAGCTGGATCGCCTTTTTGAGCGAATCGGAACTCAGTGCCGAACTTGCGCCGGAGAGCAGGTTTTTGTGATTCGTACTGAACAGCGCCTTGCCGTCCGCCTGCGCCGGATTCGAGAGAAGCCGGCTGAAAAACAGCTGATCGATCAGTCGCGCCGCCCGGTTGCCCATCGCCGTCGGCACTTTCATGAATGCGCCCAGATCATCGTTGATGATCATTTTGCGCGTCAGGCAGAATTTTTTCCCGTAAGTGTCGAGCTGATTTTTCGCGCTCTCTTCGATCAGTCCGCCGTCCTTGATCTCGCCGTCGGCGGCAATCGGAAGCAGATCGCCCACATCCGTCAGGCGGAAACGGTCGTTCTCCTTGAAGTCGTTGAGGTCGCCCGTGGAACACAGCTTCATGGCGATGATCGGCTGTGCCTCGTAGCTCTGCAGCAGCTTCTTGTTCGCCACGTTGCTCAGGATCCCCGGAAGCGAAACACTCGAGAACGCCGCACGGATCGTTTCATTGTCGAAGCCGCGGCTGTACGGAATGCCGTCGAGCTTCATACATTCGATCAGAAGCTGCTTCAGCGGCATGTCCATTTCGGCCATCCCCGCTTCCACCGTTTGGGCCCCATAGGATTTCTCCAGCTGGTCGGCGCTCACTCCGACCCGGAGACACATTGCCGCTTCGATGGTCTTGCGCAACTCTCCGCCTTCCGGAGCGGTCTTCACGCTGATATTGACATTGGCGGCGGGACGTTCGGCACGGATCGTTTCGAGCACCTTCTTCGTCACCACCTCCGGCGTCCAGCCTCCGGCAATCGCCTCCCGCTCGATTTCCGGGAATTCACCGTCGCAGATCGCCTGAATCGCACTGATGCGTTCACGCTCGGCTTTGACGGCGTTCTGAGCCGCTTCACGGGCGGTCGCCGCCACATCCCCGGCGGAGGCCTGAATCGCGGGCGGTGTCGCCTCCGCGGCCGCCTGTCCGGGCTTCTTTTCCGCGTTATCGGGTTTCTTTTCCGGTTCGCCGGGCTTGTTTGCCGGATTGCCGGGCTTGTTTGCCAGATTGCCGGGCTTCTGTTCCGGTTCCGGCTTTTTCTCCGGAGGTACAGCGTCATTCGGGGCGCTCACGGCGGAAACACTCTTCGTTTCGGACTTGTTGTTCATAGCTTCTCCTTCCTGGTTGACAAGGTTGAATTTCGCATTCACTTTCATATTGGTGTGAGCATCCGCGCCCACGGCAACAACGGAAACCTCCCGCAGCGTCGATTTTTTGATGTGGTAGAACGGGCCTTCGACTTCCTGACCATTCACCTCGCGGCTGCCTTTGACCAGCTCGCACTCTTTCACATCCGCACCGATGCTCAGCTGCCAGTCCGCTCCTGCCTTGCCCTGCGCGATGATATCGGCCGCATCCTTGCTGTCGGAGACGATCTCCCCGGTGATTTCCAGCACATTGTTCCGAACTGCGGCCGAAATGAGTCCGATCCGGCTGTCCGTCTTGTTCTCGTGATTGGTCAAAAGCGGGACGCTTTCGGGGATCTCCATTCCGGCAAGATCGACCACAACAGGATGTTGCCACCCCGGCAGATTCATTTTTCCGCCGGAGTAGGCAACTCCGACCACTTTCGGTTTCGCGCCGTTTGACGCTTCAATCAGGGTGAATTCACTCATATATCCTCTCTGGGTTCTGAACCGTCATCCGGTTCGGTTTGCTGTTCCGGGGATTTCGGAGATTCCGGGGACTCGGAACTGATCGGGATTCCAAGCTCCTTCATCAGTTTGATCTCTTTTGCCCGCTGCCGCAGAACGGACAAGTAATCCCGTCCGTCCTTGGCACACTCTGCCGCAAGTGTCGTTGTGTTACTTTCGAGGCGAACACGCTGTGCGTCTGCTTCTTTTAATGGGTCAACATGCACGAATGAATCCCAGTACCAGAGATGCCGCGCACCCTTTGCCGCAAGATGTTCCAGTAGTAAATATTCCCGGAACCACACCTCAAAAATCCGGTTCAGAACTTCCGTTTCCCAGAACGACCGGTCGACAAGAATGCTTTTATGGTAAATCTGGTTGTCCAGTCTGCCGCTGGCGTAGTTGTGCCCGGAAAAATCTCCCGCCAGCGTGCCGTAGGTCGTCACCACACAGCGGGCGATTTCGCTCAGAATGATCTTCACGAACTCCGCATGGTTCGCCGCCGGCTGTTTGGGGTCGAGCTGTCCCATTTTCCACCCGGCCGGAACCGTCAGCATCATGTTCCGTTCCAGCGGAATGGCATCCATGGGCTCGACTTCGTCCGATTCGCCGTTCGGCGGAGCGTCCGTGTAGAGAATCGCCGCAAAATCCGCCGCGGCCTCCGCCGCTGAAAGCACGGCCAGATTGTATCTGCGCAGTTGGGCAAACAGCGGCAGCGCGGGCGTGATTTCGGGAACGCCACGATGCAATCCCGGACGATCCTGACGGAAAATATGAATCATGTATTCCGCCGGAATGTGGATCGCATCGTCCCCCGGCATATACCGGATGTCCCCGGGATGGTACTTCAAAACCCGGTAGTCCGTCGGGTTGCCCCAACGGTCATACGAGATTCCGTCGACACTGGTATCATCTTCGAACCAGCGCAGTTCTCCGGAAACACGATCCGCCTCGATCAACTGCAGGTCCAGTTTCACACCGTGGCGGATTTTGGGATTCGTTGCCAGCACGGCAAACGCTTCGCCATCCTGACAGCGGGCCATTCGCATCGTCCGGAGTTTCGGAGCAAGACGAACTGCATCCGACCAGCGCATGAATGCCGTTTCCACAGCATCGTTGAACGTCTCGTCGGCGGATAGCATCTGCAGTCGCGGACCCGTACCGATGGTGTCATTTGCGAGCATCTGCACCAGTCCTCTGGCGTAGGAATTGTTGGCGACTTCGTAGCGCGAGCGCATCCGCAGCGTCCGGCGGACTTCCGGCGCGGCCTCCATGTCCGCCGACAGATGATCCGCCGCCGACCAGTGACGCCAGTTGTCCCGCGTCGTCTGCGCCGCATCAAACCGGGCGCGGACAAGCGGCTTCGGAGGGGTTCTGCTCCGAAAAATAGATTTGAGTCTGTTGATCATCGATAGTTCCTCACGCCCCTGAATGGCACAATTTGGTTATCTTCAGGCCGGAAGTCCGGGATTTTACCGCCTTTTTCGACGCGAGATATTCATCTGCCGCAATCTGATCGGCAAGGGAATGCTGCTCGACCTTCTGTCCGTCCACTTCTGCAGACTTGGGTCCTGAGGCATTCCGCCTGATCGCCTCTTCCAGAGTTTCATTTTCCGGCATGGCAGCACTCCGGTTCATATTTCCCGCGATAGGATTCACATTCACCGATGATGAACTCCGCATGATGATCGCATTTATTGAGAAGCGCGCACTCGATTGCCGCAAACGCCTTCCGCATTCTGCGGACCTTTTTCTTCAGTTTGCGATACCGGTCAGCCAACTCGGCATATTGCGCCGAACACTCCAGGCATTCCACATCAGCTTCACTCATTGATTTCCTCCGTTTTTATGTGATTTGAAGACTCATTTGAGGCTTCGGTTATTTCTCTGACCGGAAATTCGCCACGTTCGTGGCTGATTTCCTTTTCCACTTTCTGAATCCGTTCTCCGAGCCACATCATACAGTTTACTGCCATGGAGTTTCCGCAGGCTTTGTATCTGGGCGCATCAGGACATTCCTCCTCGGATTTACCATTCCAGGGAATTCTCGTGTGATTGTCGGGGAAACCCATTAAGCGCTCGCATTCGAGGGGAAGCAGTTTGCGAACTGTCGGTTTTCCGGATGGCGTGTACGCAACTCCATGCACATCTCCGGCGGTCTGCGTATACATCACACCTTCTTCAGAAACCCCCATTCCCGATCCCCCGGAACGTTCGCCGGGCTTCATTTTGTCTCCGTCAAGTGCGATTGGTTCGACAACTACCGTTTCCGCGCCGGGACTGCCTGCCGTAACGGTTTTTCCTGCTTTCGCCTCCGTCACATAAAGACCGCCGTTCGGACGATCTTTCCTTCTGCCGTTCGCATCGCAGAAGGAAACGTGAAAACACTCATCACGAGCTACCGCGGGAGTCACTTCTGTGCGCATCGTAGGGAAAACCTCATTCCAGAATCCCTGCAGATCACCTCCCGCATCGTTTTTAATGAAGCCGATGGCTGTTTCTGGTTCCCGTGGAACTTCCTGCAGGAGCGGAAGATTGTTCCCGCCTGTCCCCATGCGGGCAACGATGGATTGTGACACTTCGACCGATTTTATACGGGAATCGGGAGCATGGTTTTCATAGCAAAGGAAATCCGTTCCAGTCTCAATCACGCATTGGAGACGCCCCTTGTCCGGCATGAACTGCTGATCGCTCGTCCGCGTCAGTGTGCCCGCCTTCTGGGAACCGTCCCACCAGTCTGTCGAAGCAGAGCCTCCTTCAGAACCGGCGGAAGCGTTTTGCCTCTTCGTGCGGCGCGGCGGAGTATCCCCTCCGCACATTTCACCGTCAAATAGTACCTTGGCGGGATATTTCCACTGACCAGAATATCCGATAAGGAAGAGACGCTTCCGGCGCTGCGGGATTGCCCTCGGAAATTGTTCCACTCGGGTAAATTGAGAGTCAAGTATTCTCCATGCCACTCCGAATCCTCCCGGAGCCGGGGTGACGATTCCACATTTTCTCCATCCGCTTTCAGGGACCGGGACATTCCATCCACAGAGCAGGGAAACAAATCGTCCGAAATCCTCGCCTCGGCGGCTGGAAAGAGCAGCGGGGACATTTTCCCACACAACCCAGTGGACTCCAAGCTCAAAACACAATCGTACAAAGTCGAGAGCGAGCACGCTTCGCCGACCTTCAAATCCCAGTCGTTTCCCTGCAATTGAGAGATCCTGGCAGGGCGTGCCCCCGACGAGCAGGTCGATATCTTCATTTACATCCTCTTTTTTTATTAGGGTAAAATCTCCGAAATTCGGAATCGTCCCGCCATCCGGAAGTCCAGCAATTTGACGTTTCCACAATTCCCGGGTTTTCCGCTCCTTCTCGTTGTCTGTCATTGCCGGATCAAGCGGCCGCAATGGACGAGTCGCTTTGAATCGATGACACAGCACCGCTGATGGGAATGGTTCAACTTCGGCAAAAAAAACTGCTTTCCAGCCTAGAGGGCGCCAGGCGAGCGTTGCCGCCTCAACTCCACTGCAAATGCTGCCGTATTTCATTGACAATCTCCCGATGTGATCTTATACGTATACGCCCAGTGAGCCCCATGGTGAGGAGGAAGAGGGATTTTTTTTGAGTGGG
>OLGD01001733.1_pt1 | contig 29870 bp, 29 predicted proteins | sample 1605311 | NCBI WGS metagenome assembly OLGD01 (sample SAMEA3888917, study PRJEB22519) | human gut metagenome | biome: human gut; feature: human-associated habitat; material: faeces | place: Denmark | collected 2010
TGGCGCGCCCGCCCCGCAGGGGGGCGGGCGAAGCGCAGGCGCCGCGCGGGGCGCGGTCAGTCTACGATCGTTTCCGGCTCGCCGTAGTCGACGCCGAAGGTCTCCACGCGCACGGTCTTCATGCGCTGCTCCTCGAGCGGGCGGTCGTTCGCGTCGGTCGCCGTGGTCGCGATGGCGTCCACGACGTCCATGCCTTCGATGACCATGCCGAACGCCGCATAGTCGCCGTCTAAAAAGTCGTTGTCGGCGTGCATGATGAAGAACTGGCTGCCGGCGGTGTTGTACGCCGCAGCGGGGAAGTACGGGTTGCCCTGCCGCGCCATGGAGATCACGCCGCGCTCGTGCGAGAGGCCGTTGTCATAGTGGTTGTTCGAAAACTCGCCCTTGATGCGGTAGCCGGGGCCGCCGGCGCCGGTGCCGTCCGGGTCGCCGCCCTGGATCATGAAGCCTTCGATCACGCGGTGGAAGATCACGCCGTCGTAAAAGCCGTCGTTGGCCAGGGAGATGAAGTTTTTCACGGTGTTTTCCGCCACGTCGGGATAGAGCTCGATGCGGATGACGCCGCCGTCCTCCATTTCGATCGTGGCGATGGGGTTCTGCTGTTCCATGTTCGGTTCCTCCGTCTGCTGTCCCTCGCCGGCAGCGTCGCCGCACGCGGCGCTGAGCAGCGAGAGCGAAAGGATGCAGGCTGCCAGAAGGCGTTTGACAATCGGTTTTCTCATACCCAACATTTTACAGGAATCCGGGAAAATGTCAACGCGCGCGGCGCAAAAAAGTTCCCTGTGGCGGCAGGCTCTGCGCACGCGCGCGCCCTCGCCGCGCCCGTTGCGGGCGGGGAGAGGGGACGGCACGCCCCGGCCGCGCCTGCGGTGAGCGGCGGCACACGCGCACGCCCTCCGCCGGGCGGCGCACAAAAAGCGCCGTGCCGCATTGCCAAGCGACAAAAAACGTGGTATGCTCCCCAAAACGGGCCGCCGCGGCGCACCGCCGCGCGGCAGGGGAGGGGATTGCATGCGCACACACTGCTTCCGGCTCACGCGCGGGGACGACCTGCGCGCGGCCATCGCCGGCTACGCCGGGGCGCAGGGGATTGCGGCGGCGGCGGTCGTGGCCTGCGTGGGCTGCCTGTCGCGCGCGCGACTGCGCGACGCGTCCGGCGTGACGGTCCACGCGCTCGACGAGCCGTTTGAGATCGTGTCGCTGACCGGCACGGTGTCGGCCGAGCGGCTGCATCTGCACATCTCCCTCGCGCGGGAGGACCTGTCCGTGCTGGGCGGGCACCTGCTCGAGGGCTGTGTGGTCAACACGACGGCCGAGGTCGTGCTGCTCGAGCTGGACGGCATATGCTTTTCGGGCGCGTTCGACCCCGCGACCGGGTATACGGAGCTGTGCATCCTGCCGGGCAAAGCCGGGGAGGAGGGAGCTGGAGAATGAGGACGGTTCGGTTGCCTGCGGCGCTCGTTGCGCTGCTGCTGCTTGCCGCCCTGGCCGCCGGGTGCGTCCGGGTGGTGCTGCCCCGCGTGGACGACGGCGACGCCTGGTGGGACGACCCGGGGGCGGACGCCACGGCCGGCGGCGGCAGCGTGCCGGCGGACGGCGTGCGCGAGATCCGGATCGACTGGGTCGCGGGCGCGGTCGACGTGCGCACGGGCGACGGGGAGGAGCTCGTCATCGCCGAGACGGCCGACGGTGCGCTCCGTGCGGACGAGCAGCTCCGCTTCACGGTGGAGGACGGCGTGCTGCACGTGGTATATTGCCGGCCGGGGCTGCACACGATGCGGCAGGGGGGCAAGACGCTTTCGGTCACGGTGCCTGCGGCCCTCTCCGGCGCGCTGAACGCGCTCGCGGTGCACACCGTCTCCGCCGCCGCGCGCGTGGACGGCCTGTCTGGCGGCGCGCTCACGTGGGAAACGGTGTCCGGCCAATTGTCGCAGACGGGCGGGCGGTTTGCGCGCGTGGAAGCGCAGAGCGTCAGCAGCGCGGTCTGGCTCGCGCCCACTGCGCTGCCGGAGGAGGTTTCGTGCGCTGCGGTCAGCGGCAATCTGGTGCTCACGCTTCCCGGCGGGGACGCCGGGTTTGCGCTGGAACTGCAGAGCGTGTCGGGCGGGCTGGATTGCGCGGTGCCCGTCACGGTCCAGGGGAAGCGGTATGTATATGGCGACGGCGCATGCCGCATCGACTGCAACATGGTCAGCGGCGGCGTGGAGGTGCGCCTGCCCGACGCGTGAGCGGCGGGCAGGGTGCCGGATTGGGACGCGGAATGCTGCCGGCTTTGCCGGGCAGAAACGCGGCGCGCGCAAGCGCCCTTTGAGGGCGCTTGCGCGCGCCGTTTTCCTTTGCCGGAAGGGGTCAGAACAGCCGGTCCCGGTACCGTTCGAGCACGATGAGCAGCGGCAGGCCGACCCCATAGCACGCGATGGCCTGCCCGGCGGCCACGGCCAGCGCCGCCACGGGGTAGGTGGCCGGCACGCCATAGGCGTACACGAGCACCGCGCCGACGATCAGCCCGTTCAGCACGACGGACGGCAGCGGCGCCAGATACCGGCTTGCGCCCCGCTTTTGCAGGTACCACGTGCAGAGCGCCGCCAGCAGCGTGGCCAGCGAGCCGAACACCACGTCGTAGACCACCGCGCCGCTGAGCAGGTTGAACAGCAGGCAGCCGAGGAACAGCCCCGGCACGGCGGAAGCCGTGAAATACGGCAGCACGGTCAGCGCCTCGCTGAGCCGGCACTGCATGAGCCCGGAGGCGAACGGCTGGATCGCAAACGAAATGGCAACGTAGAGCGCGGCGATGATCGCCGCGCGCGTGATGGACTTGACGGTCATGGGTTTTTTGTTCTCCTGTGCGTATCCAATCTATTGCGGGTTCTCTATTGCGGGTTCAGCTGTGCGCGAGCAGGCGGCGCACCGCGGCCTCGCCGCGCAGGCGCTCCCGCTCCTCGTCCACGGTGAGCAGCCGCCCGTCCCGCACGGTCATGCGCCCGTTCACGAACACGTAGTCCACGGGGCGGTGGTAGCCCACCGTGCCGAACAGGTTGGCCGCGTCGCCGCCGGCGCAGAGCAGATCCATGCGGTCGCAGCGGATGGCGAACAGGTCGGCCGCACAGCCCTCCGCCACCTGGCCGAGGTCGTCCCGCCCGAGCAGGCGCGCGCTGCCGCGCGTGGCGATTTTCAGCAGGTCGTAGCCGGTGGGCGCCGCGTCGCCCGAGGTCAGGCGGTGCAGCAGGTAGGCGGTGCGGAGCTCCTCGAGCAGGTTGGACGCGTCATTGGACGCGCTGCCGTCCACCGCGAGGCCGACCGGCACGCCGAGGCGCAGCATCTCCGGCAGGCGCATGACGCCGCTCGACAGCTTCATGTTCGAGCAGGGGCAGTGCGCCACGCCCGTCTGCGTGGCGGCGAGCGCGTGCAGCTCCGCGTCGTCAAAGTGGATGCCGTGCGCAAAGAACACGTCCGGCCCCGTCCAGCCGAGGCTCTCCATGTAGGCGTACGGGCGCAGGCCCACCGCCTCGAGCGTGAAGCGCTCCTCGTCCTTCGTCTCGCACAGGTGCGTGTGCAGCCGCACGCCCAGCGCCCGGGCGAGCACGGCGCTCTCTTTGAGCAGGTCCGCCGTCACCGAAAACGGCGAGCACGGCGCGAGCACCACCTGGCGCATGGAGAAGCGCGACGGGTCGTGGTACGTCTCCACGAGGCGGCGGCTGTCCTTGAGGATCGGGTCCACCTGCTGCACGACCGAGTCGGGCGGCAGGCCCCCGTCCTTTTTCGACAGGCTCATGCTGCCGCGCGAGGCGTGCATGCGGATGCCGAGCGCCTCCGCCGCCGCAAACTGCGCGTCGATGAGCCCGTCCTGCCCGGCCGGGAACACATAGTGGTGGTCGAAGCACGTTGTGCAGCCGAACCGCATCAGCTCCGCCATGCCGGCCATCGAGCTGCAATAGACCGTCTCCGCGTCGAGCCGGGCCCAGAGGTCGTACAGCGCGGTGAGCCAGTCGAACAGCTCGAGCCCCTGCACGGCTTTGAGGTTGCGCGTGAAATACTGGTACAGGTGGTGGTGCGTGTTGACCAGCCCCGGGTACACGAACAGCTTTCGCGCGTCGATCACCTCGTCCGCCGGCGCGTCGAGCCCCGCGCCGACGGCGGCGACGGCCGGCCCGTCGAGCAGGACGTCCACGCCGTGCAGCACGCGGTCGGCGTCGTCGCACGTGACGAGCGTATGGATTTGTCTCAGCAGCGTTCTCATGAGGAAATTATACCGGAAACTTTGAAAAATGTACAGAGGATGTGGTATACTGTCGTGGTTGACTGTTTATCGTGGGGAGGTGCGGGCATGATCGAGGTGCGGGACGTGTCGTTTCGCTACGACGCGGCGGAGGACGGCGCGCGCGCGGCGGAGGCGCCGGGCGTGCTCTCCGGCGTGTCGCTGACCATTGCCGACGGCGAGTTCCTCGCGATCGTTGGGCACAACGGCTCCGGCAAGTCGACGCTCGCCAAGCACCTCAACGCCCTGCTGCTGCCGACCGCGGGCCAGGTGCTCGTGGACGGCATGGACACGCGCGACGAGGCGCACACGCTCGAGATCCGGCGGCGCGTCGGGCTCGTGTTCCAGAACCCGGACAACCAGCTCGTGACGACCATCGTCGAGGAGGACGTGGGCTTTGGGCCCGAAAACCTGGGCGTGCCGCCGCAGGAGATCCGGCAGCGCGTGGACCGGGCGCTTGCCGACGTGGACATGACGCGCTTTGCCGCGGGCGCGAGCCACGCGCTCTCCGGCGGGCAGAAGCAGCGCGTGGCCATCGCGGGGATGCTCGCCATGCGGCCGGAGGTGCTCGTGCTCGACGAGGCCACCGCCATGCTCGACCCGCGCGGCCGGCGCGAGGTGCTCTCCGTCGTGGAGCGGCTGCACCGGGAGCGGGGCATGACGGTCGTCATGATCACGCAGTACATGGAGGAGGTCGCGCCGTGCGACCGCGTGGTGGTCATGGACGGCGGGCGCATCGCGCTGGCCGGCACGCCGCGGCAGATCTTCCGCGACCCGGACGCGCTGCGCGCCGCGGGGCTCGACACGCCGGAGGCGGTGCAGATGCGCGACGCGCTCACGCGCGGCGGCGTGCCGCTCCAGGGCGACCCCATTACGATAGAGGAGCTGGCGGACGCGATATGCCAATCGTTATCGAACAACTGACCTACCGCTACGGCGGGATAGAGCCGGCCGGCCGGCGGAAAAAGCGCGACCTGTCGGAGACGGCGTTTGCCGCGGAGGCGGCGCTGACCGACGTGTCGCTGACCATCCGGGAGGGCGAGTTCCTCGGCATCATCGGCCATACCGGCTCCGGCAAGTCCACGCTCGTGCAGCAGCTGGCCGGGCTGCTCGCGCCCACGTCCGGCAGCGTGACGGTCGACGGGCTGGACACGCGCGACAAGCAGCAGCGCCGGCAGGCGCGGGCGTTGGTCGGGCTCGTGTTCCAGTATCCGGAATACCAGCTCTTTGAAGAGACGGTCGAAAAGGACGTGGCGTTCGGCCCGAAGAACCTGGGCCTGCCCGAAGAGGAGATCCGCGCGCGCGTGCGCGGGGCGCTGGAACTCGTCGGGCTGCAGCCGGAGCGCTTTTTGGACAAGTCCCCGTTCGACCTGTCCGGCGGCGAAAAGCGCCGCGCGGCGCTCGCGGGCATCCTCGCCATGCGCCCGAAGTACCTCGCGCTCGACGAGCCGATGGCGGGGCTGGACCCGCGCGGCCGCCGCGCCATATTGGACATGCTCGAGCGGCTGCGCGCCGACACCGGCTGCGCCGTGCTCATGGTCTCCCACTCGATGGACGACGTGGCGCGCCACGCCGACCGCGTGGCTGTGCTTGCGCAGGGGCGGCTCTGCATGCTCGGCCCCACGGCGGAGGTGTTCGCCCGTGCGGACGAGCTGGCGGGCATGGGGCTTGCCGTGCCGCAGGCGGCGCGGCTGGCCGGGCTGCTGCGCGCGCGCGGGCTGGCCGCGCCGGCGGACGCCGTGCGGCCGGAGGCGCTCGTGGACTGGGTGCTCGGGGCGTATCGGGCGCGGAGGGAGGTGCGGCCATGACCGGAAACATCACGCTCGGCCAGTTCGTGCCGGGCGACAGCGCCGTGCACCGCCTCGACCCGCGCACGAAGATCCTCGCCATGATCGCGTACATCGTGCTGGTGTTCCTCGTGCAGTCGATGGCCGCGTTTGCCGTGCCGTTCCTGTTTGTGGCGCTCGCGCTGCTGCTCTCGGGCGTGCCGCTCTCCTACGTGTGGTCGAGCCTCAAGCCCATGCGCTGGCTCATCGCGTTCATGTTCCTCATCAACCTGTTTTTCACGCAGGGGGAGCGGGTGCTGTTTTCGTGGTGGATCGTCCGCGTGACGGCCGAGGGCGTGCGGCAGGCGGTGTTCATCTCGCTCCGGCTGATCCTGCTCGTGGCCGGCACGTCGCTGCTGACGCTGACCACGTCGCCCATCGCGCTGACGGACGGGCTCGAGCGCCTGCTCAAGCCGCTCGCCAGGATCCGCTTTCCCGCGCACGAGCTGGCCATGATGATGACCATCGCGCTGCGCTTCATTCCCACGCTGCTCGAGGAGACCGACCGCATCCGCAAGGCGCAGATGGCGCGCGGCGCGGACTTTGAGAGCGGCGGGCTCATTGCGCGCGCCCGCGCGATGGTGCCCATCCTCGTGCCGCTGTTCGTGTCGGCGTTCCGCCGCGCGGACGAGCTGGCCATGGCCATGGAATCCCGCTGCTACCACGGCGGCGAGGGACGCACGCGCATGCGCGAACCGCGCCTGGCGCGGCGGGACCTGTACGCCGCGGGCACGGTCGCGCTGTTCCTCGCGGCGGTGCCGGTGCTCCAAATCTGGATCTGACGGGCAGGGAGGGCCGCACATGCGACGCATCCGCCTCATCCTCGAATACGAGGGGACGAACTACGTCGGCTGGCAGACGCAGCCCAACGGCGTCGCCGTGCAGGCGGTGGTCAAGCGCGCGCTGCAGGCCGTGACCGGGGAGACGGTCGCGCTGCACGGCTCCGGCCGCACGGACAGCGGCGTGCACGCGCGCGCGCAGGTGGCGCATTTCGACACCGCGGCGCGCATGCCGGCCGACAAGTTTGCCTTTGCGCTCAACACGCACCTGCCGCGCGACATCCGCGTGCTCGTGAGCGAGGAGGCGCCGCCCGCGTTCCACGCGCGGTTCGGCGTGCTGGAAAAACAATACCGCTACACGCTGCAGCTCGGGCCGCACGCGCGCGTGGGCACGCGCCGTACCGCGCTGCACGTGCACGCCCCGCTCGATTTGGCCGTGCTGCGCGCCGCGGCGGCCGACTGCGTGGGCGAGCATGACTTTGCCGCGTTCATGTCCGCCGGCACGACGATGGAGCGCACCGTGCGCACGATCTACGCCGCCGGCTGGACGCGGGAGGGCGAGCTGCTGCACTTCGATGTGCGCGGCAACGGCTTCCTCTACAACATGGTGCGCATCCTCGTGGGCACCATGCTCGACGCCGGTAAGGGCGTGCTGCCGCCGGACGCGGTGCGCCGTGCGCTCGAAAGCGGGCGGCGCGCCGACGCGGGGGCGACCGCGCCCGCGCACGGGCTGACGCTCTGGCGCGTGCGGTATGCCGACCTGGACACGGAACGGCGGCTGCTGGCGCTCTGCCCGGCCGGGGAGGCGCGGCCATGACGCACGAAACGGGCATGCGCCTGGCGCTCGAAGAGGCGCGGCAGGCGCTTTTGGAGGACGAGGTGCCGGTGGGCGCGGTGGTCGTGTGCGGCGAGACGGTGCTTGCCCGCGCGCACAACCGCACGGTGGCGCTTGCGGACTTCACGGCGCACGCGGAACTGCTGGCCATGCAGGCGGCGGCGCGGCAGCGCGGCGGGCGGCTGACCGGCTGCACGCTGTATGTGACGCTCGAGCCGTGCGCCATGTGCGCCGGCGCGGCGGTCAACCTGCGGCTGGACGAGCTCGTGTTCGGCGCGTTCGACGCGCGGGCGGGCTGCGCCGGGTCGGTCGTCGACCTGACGGACCATTGCCTGCTGCACAGCGTGCGCACGTGGGGCGGCGTGCTGGAGGCGGACTGTGCCAAACTTCTCGCGGATTTCTTTCGGGCAAAGCGTTGCAATTTGCCGTGATTTCCTGTATACTAACCACGGCTCCACGTGCAGAGGTATCGAAGTGGTCATAACGGGGCTGACTCGAAATCTTGCGGGGAGTTGTCCGTTTCGTCCACCAAAAACCTTGTAACCGTGCGGGTTTTCCACGGTTCGAAAAACTGAATAATTTGCTGTTCTTTCCGTCAGTTCTTTCCAAAGCCCTTTTCTATCGAAAAAAGGCAGGGAAAAACGGCGGCTGAACATAGAGGGAGAGTTATCGAAGTGGTCATAACGAGCCGCACTCGAAATGCGGTTGTCCGCAAGGGCACGTGGGTTCGAATCCCACACTCTCCGCCATCGAAAAATCCAGTAACCATGCGGGTTTCTGGATTTTTCTTTTTTTGTTCCCGCTCCAAAAATCACCCGGTTTTTAGCTGTTCTTTCCATAATTTTGGAAAGAACAGCTTTTCGTTTTATTCCCCGCTTTTTTCTGCGTTTTGCTCCCATCTGCTGCCGAAATCGCCCGCTTCGGGAAGGGGCATACCGCTCACCATCGCCTGTGCCGAGGAGAGTTTCGAACTGTAATCCAGATGGGCGTAGATATTCGCCGTGGTGGAAAAATCCGAATGCCCCAGCCAGTCCTGAATCTGCTTGAGCGGTACACCGTTGGCAAGCAGGAGGGATGCGCAGCTATGCCTGAGATCGTGGAAGCGCATCTTTTTCATGCCGTGCCGCTGAATAAAGGCGGGAAATTGTGAGGTCAGATAATCGGGCTTCATCCGCTCGCCCAACTCGTCCACGAAGACGAAGCCGTCGTATTCGTAGTTGTAGCAGTTGCCGCAGACCTGCTTGTTCAGCTCCTGCGCCGCCTTGACCTCTGCAAAGTATTCCTTGAATCTTCCTACCAGCGGCAGGGTGCGCATACTGGATTTGGTTTTTGCCGACTCCTGCTCGATGATCTGCGTTTTCCCGCCCACATTGACGGAGGTCACCGTCCGTTTGATGGTCAGCGTTCCCCGTTCAAAGTCGATGGCGTCCCATTTAAGCCCCAGCACCTCGCCACGGCGCAAGCCGTAAAAGGCGGCGACTAAAACGGGAAGTTCCAGCTTTGTACCCTTAACCACTTCAAATAAGTGCTGGAGCTCCGCCGCATCCAGAAACACTGGCTGGAAATCATTCTTCTTTGGGCGGTCTACCTTCATCGCCACATTTTGCGGTACAAGGTCGGTTTTCATGGCGTATTTCAGCGCCTGATGGATCACGGCGTGATAGTGGATGACGGAATTAGGCTTGACCGTCCGCAGCTTTTCGGAATAAAACTGCTGGATGTGCCTTGCTTCCAAGTCCTTTAGAGCAATCGGCTTATTCCGGAAATACGGCTCGATGGTCTGCTTCACCATGCTCTCATAGGAGCCGAAGGTGGTGGGCTTCACCCTGACCTTGACGATTTCCAGCCAGCCGAGCAGATAATCGGCAAACAGCATATTGGAACAAAGCTCACCGATCTCTGCGGGCGGTTCAAAGGCGTTGCGGATTTTCACAAGCTCCGCTTCGGCCTTACGTTTGTTTCCCTTTTCGGGAAGTCCGGTGGATATGTACTTGACGTGCCGCTTGTTTTTGCTGTCGTAGAAGCTTAGCACAGCGTAGTAGTACCCCTTTTTAACCTGTAAATGTCCTGATACCAATTGATAAAACTCCTTTCTTTGCTTTTACACAGGACAGTCCGGCACCGACAAGGCCATTGTACCCTGCCGATGCCGTTCTTTCCATTGTGCGAAAGTCGTGCTCCGCACACATTTTCGGTTCGAATCAGCGACTGTCCCTGTCCCGTTCCCGCCTGCGCTGCCATTGCTCCAACAGCTTGATGACCGTATCGCAGACTTGCTTGTCCGTATAGCTTTGGGGGAAGTATTTGCGAATGTCCTCCCGCTTGAATTTGTACTGCTCCTGCTGGTTGGGCTTTTGCTCGGCAAGGATGTCGTAGATCGTCTGGTCTTGCAGTACCCCCTCCTGCGAGAGTTTTTTAAGCCGTATGCTCTGTGCGTGAGAGGGAGTACAGTCGTTTAGCTCCATTGCGTTTAACAATACCCGTTGTTCCGACTGCTCTAAGTACGAAATTTCTACCGCAGGGTTAAAAGCAATTTTTCCGTCGTCCACCATTTCCAGAAGCTCGGGAATCAAGTAAGTTAAGCGGATATAGCGTTGGACTTGCCGCTCGCTATCATCGCTTTCTTTGCTCACTTGTGTTACGCTCAATAACTTCTCGCCAACTTGGCGAGAAGTTATACCTTGATGCTTGATTGCTTCCAGCTTCATCTTATAGGCAAACGCTTTTTCACTGGGCAAAATATGCTCTCGTTGCAGGTTGGCGTCCACCATTGCAATAACTGCTTCATCGTCGCTCATCTCCCGAACAATGACCGGCATTGTTTCAAATTCGAGTACCTGACAAGCCGCAAGCCGTCTATGCCCCGAAATCAATTCGTATCCGCCTTCCGGCAAAGGACGGGCAAGCGCCGGTGTGAGTGTACCGAACTTTTGGATGCTCTCGATCAGGCGTTTCATCTCGTCGTCATTTTGGATTTTAAATGGGTGATCCTTAAACGGGTGCAGCTCAGTAAGCGGAATGTCTTTGACTCGTTCCAGCTTGGCATCGTCTCGTTCTTCCTGCGAGGAAAACAGCTCGTCCAGCGATGTTGTCGGTAAAGTAAAATCGGATTTTCGTTTTGTCATTGTGTTCACCTCTTTATTGCCACTTCAGATTGCTTTCACCGGGACGGAGAAACACCGCTTCGATGTCCGCCTGAAACCTGTGCCAGCGCAGGACTTCGGTTTTCAGCATCGGTGCATCTACAAAGCCGAGAGCGTTCGCTTTCACCGCAAGCTGGTTGATGTTGTTGCCGATGGCGGAAAGCTGTCGCATTGCTTCATAAAATCTTGCGTCCGGTTTTTCTTTCGGCTCGTAGCCGTGCAGCAGAATTCGTATCACCGCTGTTTCTGTAATTCCGCAAAGCTCTGCCTTGCGTTTTAATTCTCTGGCGTCCTGCGGGGAAAGCCAGAACTGTTTTTTGATTCTTCGTTGCATTTTTTCATCCTTTCTCTATGGGGTATTAGGGTGCGCCCTAACGAGATTTACCGTTTTACGACCTTTGGGAGTACAAACGGTCTGCTCGCTACGATAGCGCAGCCATTTTCTGCCTAACGTAATTCTTTCAAAATCGCATCTATACAGCGGATAATTTCATCCTTTTCAAGCTGCGGAATGGCTGCTCTCAGTTGCTTTAACTGCCGGAAAAGGCGGTAATCTTTTTCTCGGACTGTTGCTTCAACATTCATTCCAAGCCCCAGTCTCCGCAGATATTCTGAAAGAGAAAGCGCACAGTAATCGGCATTCTTCAAAAGCTTTTCTTTCTCCTCCGGCGTTACCCGCACGTTGATTCCAAGTGTTTTGCTTCTCATGCTTCCGTCTCCCCAAGTACGATTTTCAAGGCATCCAACAGCTTCTGCGCTTCCTCCCGCTTCAGTGAAATTCCCTTTGAGGCAATGTCTCCCTGCCAGCGGCGGATGTCGATCATCGGATCATAAACGCCCCATTTTACGATATTGATTTCCTTGGTTACGCCGTCCGGCTTGCCGCCGAGTACGGCGATTTTCTTTACAATTTCATAATTCGCCATTGCTTTTTTCTCCTTTGCGTATTTTCTGTTTGTGACGGTAATGACGCTTGTGACAGGCATTTCGCTATATACCGTTTGTCCCGTCATTTGCGTCACCGCCGTCATGCCGTATAAACTTGATCAGCCTGCTTTGTCCCGTCCGCTTGGTTCTGTACTCGATTCCAGCAGGTTCCAGTACCTCGTTTGAAAACTGTCCTAAATACTTGGTTACCACATTGGGCGTGGTTTCGGTTTCCGCCATATCTGCAATCAAATCGGTGGCAGTTCCTACCCATTCGGTGCGGGATTTCATAAATTCCGCTACCCGAAAAAGAAATTGCGGGATTTCCGCTTTGCGGATTTCTTCTGTGTTTTTGTGCTCCACAAGCTCCCATTTCAGGTCTTGAAACCGCAGGGTCAGCTCCTGATATTCCACATCCCGCCCGCAGGCAAGAAGGGTGGCGTCCCTGCTGCTTCGCTTGCGCTTGAGCACATAATTGGTGTCCGCCGCTCCGGTGATGCCGGTAGAGCCGGATACCTCGTTGAACGGATCGTCCCCGTCCTTCAGCTTTCGCAGATGGTGGACGAGAATAATGGAAATATCGTGCTCATCTGCGATCCGCTTAATGGAGGAAATGTCGTCGTAATCGTTGCCGTACATCCCCGTTTTCCCGGTGCTTCCCTTGGAATCCCGCACCTTTTGAAGCGTGTCGATAATTACCAGCTTTGTCTTCGGGAAGTCCTCCAAGAAGTTAATGATTTCTTCTTCCAGCCCGTTCCCAATCAAGCCGCAGGTTACGGCCAAGTGGAAGCTTCGGGTTGAATCATCCGTCAAATCGAACAGCCTGTCTTTGATTCGTTTGAGCGTATCCTCCAAGCAGAGATACAGCACGTCGCAGTGCATGGTCGGGATTCCCCAAACAGAGAACCCCTGCGATACTTGCAATCCCAGCCACAGCATCAGCCAGCTTTTGCCGATTTTGGCGGCTCCGCTGAGGACATTCACCCCTTGCGGGATCAGCCCATCGACGATGAACATTGTCTTGCTCATCGGTGTGGACAGCAGAGTTTCTGCGTCCACGGTCACTAATTTTCTTTTCATAAGTACATTCCTTTCATTTTTGTTTTTCGGACAGTTAGAAAGCCGAAATCAGAGGTTTTGGTATATTATCCTTTCTTGCCTTGTTTCAGCTTGTGAAAGCCCTTGTAAACCGGGCATTTGGGGGTTCCTAATTGTCCGCTTTGCGCTTTCTTGCGCTCTCGTTTTTCTGCCTGCGATGCACCTTTTTGCTGCACGACGGGCAGTATTTCTGTCGGTTGGAGTTTGGCACAAAAGCCGCCCCACATTCGGCACAGTGATAAGTACGCTGCTTGAAAATGTCCGCATACAGTTCCTTTTCGGCTGGTAAAACTGCATTACGGAAATACCGGCACAGTAACGAATAGGAAATGGTCTGCGGGCAGATGCAGGGCTCGCCGTCGTCCAGCAATAGGCAGTTGCCGTCATCGTAATTGGCGCACAGCCTTTTTATCAGGCGGTTGCACCGTGAGCGCTGGGACGGGGTAAGCCGCAGGATTTCAGGCACTTGATTTCACCTCCTTTTTCTCTTCGGTCACGAAGTTGATCACACTGACTTTCGGGATTTTGAAACTGTTGCCGATTTTAATCGCCTGCAATTCACCATCGTTGATGAGATCGTAGGCAAGCTGACGGCTGATGCCCAACATTTCCCGAAGCTGCCGGACGGTCACGATGTCCGGATATTCCGGAAACATCATCTGATAAAGCTCTTTGAGCTCTGATTTTTTCATAGCGCTTCAATCCTCCTTTTTACGGCTATGTAAGGCAGATACCGGCGTGAGGATCATAGTGCCATCCGATATCTGTTGCGTTTTTCCGAATGTCGTTTTCTATCCCTGCCCCGTCAAGCGGCGTCGCCGTGCTCTCGTCGTCACAAACTTTGTATCGCTCATTTCCGTGCCAAGCACGAAAAACTCGCTCACGCCGTTGTTCCTCCTCTTCCCAAAAAGTCTGCCAACTTTTCGGGAGCCCTTGCGGTCATCGCACAGTCATATCCCATTCGGATTATTATTCAATTTTCAAGGTGCAATGAAGAGGCCTTTCACTTATTCCCACTGGGAGAGGTCAAATGCACCCCCTAAACGGGAAAAATATTTGAGAATTTGAAAAGTCCTTTCACTTGTTCCCACTGGGGAGAGCAAAATTATCGGGTGGTTTTGAAAAATTTTTTGTTTTGTAAAAGACCCCTTCACTCATTTGGACAAAGGGGGCCGAAATGCACACCCATTTTCGGGCTTTTTCTCGAAAAATTTTTTAAGAAAAAATTTACCCTTCACTTATTTGGAATTAGAGTGTCAAAACGCAACCTATTTTTAAGAAAAAATTTTGAAAAAGGACAAAAAAATTTGCCCGCCGGGAGTGGCGGGCGTTTGCGTGCTTGCAGGAAAACTATAATTCGTTTTATTTCATATCAAATCAGGCCATTAACAAAAATAGGTTGCCCTGTTATGAGCAACCTATTTTTGTTTTGGTTATTCTGTTTGTGAAATATCGATATCTTGAAACATAAACCGCATTTATAATAATAAACACGGCTCATCATCGGGAGTAAGAATATAAGTGTGTTCTTTCGCTCTTGTGACTGCAACACGTAAATTCAAAATCGCTTGTTCTTTTCGTTCTGGACTTGATACAATCTTATTGTGATAACGCCCTTCATATACAATAACCACATCGAACTCTTTGCCTTTTGATTTATGTATTGTCATAACGCTTATTCCATTCCATCTTTTTGTGCTTAAAGAAAAATGCTCTTGCGTCAAGGCATCTGACACTGCTTGTATAGCGCCATTATATGTGCTGCTGTTCCTCCAAATTGTATCTAGCGCTGAATATAATTGAGTGCCCCGTTGAAGTAAGCGTAAATATTTTGCATCATTTGCAACTTTTTTATAATAATCAGATTTGCAATCGATAATGATGCTTAATATTTGTTTCCAGTCATTCACCACATTTCCTGAAAAGTGTAAGTCATTAACCGAGTTCACTAATTGTTTGGTTTCTGCAATAAGTAATTCACGATTTTTCCCTCTGATTTTTTTGGACTTTATATATTGCTCCAAAGCAGAGACAATCTCTTTATCTGCTTTGGAAACTGAATTATTTGCCCCTTTTCTCCCAAGTATATGTTCAATCAAAAATCTTAGCACAGTAGTTTCAGTACATATTTTTTGAGATCCATTTTCTAAAAGGTTAGCAATAAACTGAGCGGCTAAATACGCTCCTGATGTATCTACGGCAACATCATGCTCAATTGCTGGTAAAACCTTTCCATTGGATAGTTTTTGAGTCCGTTGCAATGTGTCTGACACAGCTAACATAAGTGAATTTGTTGGCACTAAAATAGCTAAAGACCAATCATTTCCTTGAGACTCGTATAATTTCTTTCGAATTTGTAACAAAGCGCTTTTTAAATAAATATGTGTAAATGGTTTTTTATAAAAAGGATAAGCAAAAATACTTACATCGTTATAGATTTTACCTTTGTTCGTTTGTTGCAGCAAGTCATTTCCAAATTGAGCAATGTCTTTTCCACTACTTCTATTATTCTGTTGCCCGAAATCAAATATTTCTGGATGAATCGCTTCAATAAACTGAGATATTCTTTTAGGATCAGCTCCACGGAAATCATAAATTCTTTGTTCGGGATCAGCTAAAGCTATCAATTTAGATTCGCTTCCAAAGATTTTTATCAGATTCCACTCGTCCATATTGGTATCTTGAAATTCATCAAGAATAATTACTGGATACATGGCACAAATAAGTTTCTGTAAAGCTTTGCTTTCTGTTAACAACTGCGAACATAGTTTTGCAAACATATCAAAGTGCACAAGACCTTCTGCCAGAAATAGTTCATGCATTTTTGCTGCACGTTTATTTAGAGGCACATCTGAAAGTAGCCGACCTGTTTCATGAGGGAGGAGAAGATGAATGGGGTGTGAATTAAGAAGGTATCCATGATGTTTTAGTATATTCCAAATAAAACCATGATAAGTATTTATCTCAATCTGTTGTTTCGTGTCTTCGGGAATAAGATCACCCGCCTGCTCTTCTACTCTAGAAATAGTGGCTCGTGCAAAGCTTAAAAATAAAACCTTTTGATTCTTTTTAAGTGTTCCAGTTTCTTCAATCAGTTGCTTTGCCTTAAACAACGCAATAGTAGTCTTTCCTGAACCGGGGCCTCCCATAATAAGTAAAGGAGAGACAGATTTCAAAATATCCTTGCGCAATTCGTCGTTTTGAAGCTGAATCATAATTCACTCCTCATTAATGTCATTGGGAAGGGATATCGGATACACAGTTTCGCTAATGCTAATAATAGTATCTTTTATAAATAAAGGCATTTCATCTTCTTCGCAAAATTGGACTAATTCTGCAAGCGCACCTTCTCCCTTTTTATTTTTAAAATACAGCTTCATTGTTGTATACAATTCATCGTCCTTCATCCCCTCATAAGGTGTTTGATTAGAAAGATGCGGAGGCCATTCGCCGCTTTCAACAACATCTAGGGCAAATCTTAATAATACAGATGGCTTAATTCCTTTAAGGACGACATCTTCTATTCCGTGCTCATTGGCTTCATAAGCACAATCAACTGCCAAAGCAATTTGCTCACTATCTCTTTCTTCTTGCTTATCGAAAACAGCATAAACTGTCTTTCCGAGCCTTTTATAATACTGACCTAATGCTGACACCTGAGTATCCGTTTCGGCATTTACAAGTGCAATTCCAAGCAAATCAAATGAGTAACTTTTTTCAGGATGCAGGCATTGCATTTTTCTGGAAGCTGAAGAGTACACATCGTATTCCGTCTTCCCTTCAGTAATAAGAACTCTTCGGGCTAATAAAGACTCACAAAATCTGCGTCTGAATTCATCCCTATATTTTTTTACTTTTACAGCTGGAGGCATTCCAGCAGGTTCGGCACTAAGCACACCATCCTTTCGAGAGATAACAAGAATTTGTTCTGGTGAAAACTCTTCAAGGACATATGGCGAATGAGATGTAAACAAAGCCTGTTTGGATTTTTCGATTACGCTTGATATAACTCTTTTTTGTATATGCGGAGGCAATGCAATTTCCGGCTCTTCCATAGCAAAAATTACATTTTCCTTTATATTAGCTATCATTGAAAGTAGAGATAAAACAAGTGTATTAATAGTTCCTGTTCCTTGGTGAAAGTACGGAGTCATATATTCAGAACCATTTTCTTTATAAGCACCAGAACCCATAAATACAGTTAATACTTTGCGTAAATTCTCACGAGTTAAATTGGATACTTTAATTTGTGGCTTGTCCGCAGATTCATAAGCAACTATATTTGCCAAGGAATCTTGAACAGATGTAAGCACTTCCGTAATACCTAAATTTGGATCGCCTGCAATAGAAACTTTTTCAAGTTGTTCTATGACGCTTTCCCACATTTGCGGTTTAATTTCTTTTAGTTGAAGGATTATGTCAAGTAAAGAACCCCTTTCAAGACTCAAAGCACGGCTTCCGGTTCTCAAGGTTCGCAAATATAAAAAACCGCACTTACGCTTATCTTTCTTGCGAAACGGTTCTGGAACACTTCCTTCACGAAGTGTTTCAGCAAAAAATGTTTGCCCCTCAAAATCATCCTCCTCCGGACTATAGTTGCCCTGAAATACTAAGCGTAAGGCAGGCTCAACATCATCTGAATCAGTAGCACTGGCCGGTGGTCCACTTATAATAGAATTTGATTTTTTATCCCACCATTCTATATGATTTCCAAAATGTATTTTTTGGTCTTCACTAAGTCCTATAACTACAACTTCAATATATATTTGAACCGTTTTATCACCTTTTAGGTATTCGCCTCCGTAAAAGTCGTGTTCATCAATTACTGGATGCCTTGCAAGACGGTCTGGCCCCATCACTAAATCTATTGCTTCAAATATTGTGGACTTTCCAGAATTATTATCACCGACAAACACAGAGTTACCATTAATCAAAATAGAAGCACTTTTAATTCCCCTAAAATTAGAAATTCCAATTTTACAAATATACATTTGAGTCCTCCCGGCTAACATAACCGTTAAAATAAAATATGATTAGTTTTTTCTCATTTCCCGATATACCACATCTGCCAATGCACTCATAATTGCATTGTATTTATTCTGATCTTCGAACAGAGAAGTATAGGTGTCTTGAGATTCCATATAGCTGTCCTGCGCTGCATCTCCAAAAGCTTTGGGGAAGATACTTTCCGCAAAAATTTGCGGATCAGAACTGCGTGCCATTTTTGTCAGTTTTTTGTCTGCCATCAATTTAGTATGCAAAGCATTCAGTAAAACTTTATCTCCCTCGGTGAATGCGCCTTTAAACTTTTCATTGATTTTCTCAATGATTTCGTCAAGAGGTTCCTTGCTATCGCCACCCATAGCACCTTTATGTTTGGCGGGTTCGTAAACGCCCTTTGTCTCCTGCAATTCTATGGAGCCTTCAAAGGTTTTCTGCAACTTATAGTATTCCAGCTTTAACTTGCCTTCGAGATCAATCATAGAAACCGCTTCCGGCGGCAGCAAATTAAGCAAATAGGAGCAGAACACATATTCCTTGTGTAAGTCTTTATCGAACATACGCAAAATTTGGGAGATGTATCCGTACCACTTAATCAGATTACGAACTTGGCGGCGGAACTGGTAACGTTCTTCGGTAGATTTCTTGTTATACCGGTCTGCAACAGGCTTTAATATGCTGGTCATTCTTCCCATTGCACGAGCGTCCTGTTTTCCTGTATTAAAATACTCTTTCGCAAAGGCTTCAACATCAGTATCACTATAAATAGCAAAGCCCCGCAGTTCTTTCTGCGTTTGGTAAATCAAATCGGCATTAACTTCCTGTGAAAGCGTTGTTTCCTGATAAAACGGCTGAAACGCTTCCAGAATATCCTCTTTTTTGTTGACGAAATCCAATATGAATGTGTCGTTCTTTCCGGCACAAGTTCTATTCAAGCGGGATAGCGTCTGCACGGCTTTTACGCCTTTCAGCTTCTTATCTACGATCATCGTATGCAACAATGGTTCGTCAAAGCCGGTCTGATATTTTTCTGCCACGATAAGCACATTAAAATTATCGTGAAACTCTGCTTTTGTCTGCGTTTCCGCTATATGGCTGCCATCAGCACGAACATTTAATTTAGGTTCCGTATATTCGGTATCTCCATCTTGAACAGCACCGGAAAAAGCAATAAGTATTTGAACATCATTATACTTCTGCTCCTCTATATAGCGTTTTACTTCGTGGAAATAACGCACCGCAGCAAGCCGAGAAGAGGTAACGACCATCATTTTAGCTCTTCCGCCGATTTTATGGCGTGTTGTTTCACGGAATGTTTCAACAATAATCTGTGATTTCTGCGAAATGTTATATGGATGTAATTCTTGATACCGGCGGATCACCTTTGCTGCTCGGCTTGCAGGAACATCAGGATTATCTTCCGTAGTTTTGGCTATTTTAAAGCAGGTGTCATATGTCATATAATTTTGTAGAACATTGAGAATAAAGCCTTCTTCAATGGCCTGTCTCATGCTGTAAATATGAAATGGGTGGAAAGAACCATCCTCGTATTCCGTTCCGAAAAGTTCTAAAGTTTTATCTTTCGGCGTAGCAGTAAAAGCAAAGAAAGACAGATTTTTATGCTTGCCGTGAACAAGCATTTCTTTCATAAGTCTGTCATCAGGATCAAGCTCTTCTTCGTTCTTACCTTCAATTTCCGCATACTCTCGCAAAGCATCTTCCGTATTGGCAAGAGCCGCTTTCAATTTCAAGGCTGAATTACCTGTTTGCGAAGAATGCGCTTCATCTACAATAACCGCAAAATTTCGTCCTGCCACCTTATCAACCTCCTGATAGATAACAGGAAATTTTTGCAATGTGGTAACAATGATACGGACTCCATTATTAATAGCATCTCGCAAATCTTTTGAATTTTTGTCTTCTCCAATTGTTTCTACAGCACCAAGTGTATGATCAAAGCCAGAGATCGTTTCTTGTAACTGTGCATCTAAAACCGTGCGATCTGTTACAACAATAACGCTTGAGAATACAGGCTTGTTATCCGCATTGAAAAGAGAAGCCAAACGATAGGCTGTCCAAGCAATAGAATTTGATTTGCCGCTGCCTGCGCTATGTTGTATCAGATAGTTGTGTCCTGAGTCGTTCTTTTTAACATCGGCCAGCAATTTGCGAACAACGTCCAGCTGGTGATAGCGGGGGAAAATCAGGGTTTTACCACACTGTAAGTTCATAAATTTCTGGATAATATCCATCATGCTGTCCTTCTGGAAAACATTTTCCCAAAGATACGCAGTAGGGTATCCATCCGGATTCGCAGGATTTCCTTTGCCGCCATCGTTACCTGCACCGTTAGAGCCCTGATTAAACGGCAAAAAATATGTATTTTTACCGGCCAATTTCGTTGTCATCCAAACTTCCGTGTGGTCAACGCAGAAAAATGCTAAGATCCGCCGATTAAACTGAAAACAGATCTCACGGGGATCACGGTCATACATCCATTGCTGCTTTGCGTTATCAACGGTTTGACCGGTATATTGATTTTTCAGCTCAAAGGCAAACACAGGAATGCCATTGAGCACCAAAACCATATCCACGCTCTTTTTACTGTCGGCAGAGTAATACCATTGACGGTAGCACTCGACCTTATTATGCGCCCATAACGCGGCTGCCGTTTGATTTAGAGCGGATTCCGGTTTAAAATAACACACCCGAAAACGGATACCCCTATGCTTAAATCCGTGACGAATCACTGAAAGAACGCCCTCAGCATCACAAGCTGAAGCAAACGCAAGGCAAAACTTGCGAACAGGATCAACCTGATTTGCATTTTCAAAGCGTGCCCACTCTTTAGGCTGGGTGCGCTGCACAAAATCGATCAGGGTATTTACATATAGACCGAGCTTGGCGTCGTATGTATCGGTACCTTTTGTATATCCGCCTGCCGGAGCAAGGAAGAAAGATTCTATATCTTCTTCAAATCGTTTTTCGGTTGTTATATTTATAGCCATAATTGTCCTCCCATCAGATCAATTATCAAAGAATCCTTTTTTCACATAATGCAAAGGAACATTTTTGCCCTTCGGAGTATTAACTTCTTCTATAAATAAATCCTCTAAGAAAGCTATGAGTCCTTCCCAAGACATTTCTGGCTTAAATCCGCTTCCGCACTCGGGAGCAACATTTAACTGATAAGTGGCAAATGTCATTTCGCAACTCCTTCTTGGGCACATTCCAAGATATGAATCAAAGAAATTATTTGTATATCTGTAATGATGGGTGTAAATAAAATCTTTCCATCTGCTGAGCATTTCAGTTTCATCTATCACATCAATTACAGATACTTCTTCTAATTGTCTATTTTCCAGATTGCCCCAAGCTTTTTTCAACAACTTAACGGCTTCAACATCACTTGCGGGAGCTCCATACCCAAAAATTGTAAGCATGTAAGATTCTTCAATGCTTTGCTCAACCGCTTCCCAGCATCCTTTTATATATGCATCATCAGTATAGCTCTTGTTTTTTATCGGGAACAATAATTTTGTAGGAGGCAATAATTTTTTGCAAATTGGACATACAGCATTTGTCATTCCAAATTCTCGATGTTCTGAGCAAAAGCCCATTGCTACATTCCCGTGTAAACATAATATATGAGGCAAATTGGTTGTTATATCATGGCATCTTACATACGCCTGCAATAGAAGAGGATCCCAATTAAAAGTTGCAATAACATCTTTCTCTGTAAGACTTAAAATCAGCATATCGTATATAGTAGGCTCAGACGGCAATACAAGAGAAGCAAAATAATCATACAATCTTTTTTCCAGTTCTTGCGTGACGTTTTTGCACTCTGCTCTTGAGTACAATTCTGAATATATATCTTCAAGATTGTCACTGTTAGTTTTTAGTTTTACGCCGTCGAGGATATTTTGCAGTTGTAACTTTTCAATCAAACCATTCATAACGGATGATTTCTTACCATTTTTGTCTCCATTTGGGATAGCGGCAATCGTTGCTCCCGCGCCCAGTATTACCGTATGTCGTCTCATAAATACACCTACAATATAATTTATCTCAATCTCTTAATAAGCTCTTTTGCAAAAAGAATTACAATATCTTCTTTTGAGTAATTTGTTGTATCAATAACTTGAATATCACCAAGTGACGGATATTTTTCTTTCAGGGAGTTGAGCGATATGTTATGTAACAACGGCAAAACAATTTTTTGCCCACTTTCATTTTGTCTTTTCAAAAATTCATTTAGTTCTCGTTCTGTCCATTCTCGTCCAAAGAAATTTTCCGAAATTATTATGATTGCAAATTCAGACTTTGCAGTGCCGTCGAGAATAACCCGTTTCCAATTATCACCCCAAGACAGCACATCACTATCATAAAAAATGTTTATGCCCAATTTTCTCATAGCCAAATAGAGTGAATCGACATAATCAGATTTATCTTTGTTGGCGTGTGAAATAAAAACATCATATTGCTTTGTTTCCGATTGCTTTGCCTGCAAAACGCTATTTTGCTTTTTATTCATAGCTTTTTCTTTATCTTCGAAATAAGAAAGTCCTTGCGGAGTAAGTGTAGCCTCAAACATTCCACCAATCCAAAGGTGTGCAGAAGTTACTACACCATACATCATCAATTTTTCAAGTTCAAGAGATAAGGACATCTGATATGCTTTTGGAACAATATCGCAATTAATTTGTACAGAGCGCTCCTCATTGCCATCATAAGCATCAAGAATTATCTTCAATATTTCTTCGGCGGCCGCATCCATAATACGCATTCCATCAACCATCGGTTGTCCGTTGATGATTGTACTAGCCCTTTGTCTACGTGCATCTTGTTCTGCTTGCCTTTTTGCTTCTTTCTGTTGCTTTTCTATCGCTTTCTCCAAATTGCTCTTTGCCAAATTAGTCAACCTCCTTTTTCCCTGTCACATACTCATAAATGAGTGATTTTTTATAATTTTCGATTTCGGTGATGTATTGCTCTTTCTTTGAGATCAAGTTATCAATTTCAGCACATTTGACGTCAAGATAATCTGCGATTTCTTTTTGTTCGTCAACAGAAAATACTATGTAAGGCATCGTAGAAAGCTTGTCTTTCGTAAAATGTGGAATTGTTGCTTTATTACATACCACATCAATGTAACCTTGTTTCACAAAGCATTCCATTAAATATCGCAAATAACGGGTGCTTGATTGCTCTTTTGGACGAACAATCATTATTGAGTTTTGAATAAACATCTGTTTATCGTTTTCTCTTACAATTGCACATCCTCCAGCTCCGGCACCACCTTCAACGACAAGTAAATCACCGTTATTTACAAGATATTGCTGCTTTTCAGTAGGATTAAACCACATTCGCTTTTTTTCGCCTTTAGAAATGCCTTCGAAATGAACATCTGCCGCACAATAATAAGATTCTAAAGTATACGTTTCGTCTAAAGGAGTAAGACAAAGCATTTTACCCAAAATAATATTGAAATGTAATCCAATGCGACTTATTGAAACATCATAGGGGATAGATGATGTCCACTCAATCCCGCTGTCTTTCATCGGTCTGTCGCCACGGATACCTTTGGTAACAGCCTGCGTAATAACAGCCTGTTTCAATTTTTTATATTCATTAATCGAGGCACGGGTCTTTTCCAAAACAGCATCGATCTCAGCACACTCTGAATCCAAAAATTCGGAAATATGTTTTTGTTCAGCATATTCTGGAACAGGTACACATATGGATTTCATCTCTTGCCATCGAGTTGTCCATAAATCAGCTACTATCCCGTGTCCCCATTTATAAAACTCGTCTGCAAAAAGCGTTGTATGAAAAAGCCAATCATAATAACCAGAGTGCATAGTTGTTCTTGGTGTCAATATGATATTAATTAGTGATACTGATCCATCCAATGGGGAAATTCCGCACGAACCCCGTCGATCGGAGCGACTATTAATTGCAAAATCGCCTACACGAACTAATTTCCTGTTATCACCATCATCTGTTTTAGCAGCAGATGCAAGTTGTGGTAAAACACCTTGCATTGTTACGGAAAGCGGTTGATATTCCTTATCAGATACCTTTTCATTTCGTTGTGTATATAAGCTCCCGATTTTTGACATATTCCAATTTTTCGGAATATATCCAATCCATTCAATCCCGCTGTCTTTCATTTCACGCATTGTTTTCACCACCTTTTCGGGTATAACGAACAATCAGACAAATAATTGCAGCTGTCACCAGAATACCGCCAAGGATACTTACAATAAGCAGCCAATGTGCAAAAATAAGCTTTGCAAGCCAAATCACAAAATAGGTAACAGCCCATATCACAACAAATACAATCAGGCGAATAATCCAATGTAGGATAGAACCGGCTGCACTGCCGCTGATCATACCGCCATCATATAAATCGCCCACAGTCCGGAACGCAATGGCGTATGCAGCGAATGCAATGATTGCAAGAATAATCCACTCCCAATACCACGCAATGGGCAGACCGAGCGGATCGGTAATTCTGTCAAACAGAAAACTCAATACTTCTCTCAAAGCTTATTCTCCTTATGAAACAGCGCGTTTAGGCTTTCGGAAATTTCGCTTTCCAGCTTTTTAATGCGCTTTACAATGTCATCCACCGGTTCCGGCGGCTGATACTCATAAAAATAGCGTGTCATCGGAATCTCGTATCCGACTTTGGTCTTGCTCTTATCAATCCATGCATCGGGAGCGTACGGCAAAACTTCCCGTTCAAAGTAACAGTCAATATCCTGCACAAGCGGTACATTCTCCGTATCACGTAGATTTTTTTCTGCGACAGGCTTGCCTTTTTTCAGGATAACCTCACCGTTTTCGTCTCTCTGTGGGCGCTCCACAACGATTTTGTTGTATCCGAATTCCTCTGAGCCAAAAATCTTGCTGTGACAATAAATGCCGTTCTTATCACCGTAAACAGCGTCATTCTTATACTCGCCGTATGCTTCTACAATCAGATTGCGGCAAAGATCGGTAATATCGTTGCGTTTGGTTCCGATAGACTTCCTGCGCTGCTCATAGCAATGGGAAGCATCAATAAGCTGTACCTTCCCTGCACGATAGGCTGGCTTGTCCTTGGATAAAATCCAAATATAGGTGCTGATTCCCGTGTTCATAAACTGATCGGTTGAAAGCTGGATAATTGCATCGAGCCAGTCGTTTTCCAATATGTACTGACGGATGTTAGAGGGGCCGCTGCCTGCGTCGCCCGAAAACAGCGGAGAACCATTCTGAATAATTGCCATTCTTCCATCAGGCGCAAGCTTGGAAAGACCGTTCAGCACAAAAAGCTGCTGACCATCGCTGATTTTCGGAAGTCCCGGAGCAAATCTTCCCAGCTCACCAAGTTTAGCTTCCGCTTCGACGGCCTTTTGCTCTCGCTTCCAATCAATTCCAAACGGAGGATTGGAAATGCAGTACTTAAAAGTGAAGCCTTTAAACTGGTCATCAGAAAGAGTATCCCCAAACCGCATATTGTTTGGATCGCCGCCACGAATCATCATATCTGCCTTTGCGATAGCAAAAGTAGAGGGATTAAATTCCTGCCCGAAACAGGTAACCTCTATATCTTCGTTTAACTCGTGGATTCTCTCTTCCATACAGGAAAGCATCTGACTGGTGCCCATTGTCATATCGTAAACGGTGACATTGCCCGTTTCATCGAGCTTTGCATCCGTAAGAAGCAGGTCGGTCATCAGATAAATAATATCACGACTGGTAAAATGGGCCCCGGCTTCTTCACCAAACGACTCCGAAAAGCGGCGAACCAAATCCTCAAAAATATAACCGCAGTCCACAGCGCTAATTTTATCAGGGCCCAAATACCCCTTTTGCGTATTGAATTCTTTTATTACAAGATACAGGGTGTTGCTTTCAACCATTCTGCGGATGATGTTATCAAAGTCAAATTTAGCAAGAACATCCTGCACATTCGCCGAAAAGCCTGCCAGATAATCACGGAAATTAGCCTCAATATTTTCGGGATCTGCAAGCAACGATTCAAAAACGAATTTACTTGTGTTATAGAATTGATAACCGGACGCACGCGTCAAAAAGCCGTCAATTACCGCTAAATGCTTCTTTGATTCATATTCTTTTAATACAGCTTCGTGCGTAGGCAGTAAACAATCGTGAAAGCGCTTCACAACTGTCATAGGTAGGATAACAAGTCCATATTCATGCGGCTTAAACGGACCACGCAGCATATCTGCTACATTCCATATCATCGTTGCCTTTTCGGCAATATTTGTACCAACTACATTTATTTTATCATTCACCATTTTGTAAGCACCTCTGTTTGCAAATGTTTTATCCTTATACGGACGTTAGCGCAGCATATCCTTATAACTCACCAAATTAACATTTCCCATCTCACTCGCCCGGTCGATGCAGCCTTTGGTAAAGCCGGTTTTGGCAAAGAGGTAGTAGTGGACATTCTTGTAGGGGAACAGTTCGCTACGCTTTACAAGGGTTTCCAAAACGCCGAGATCGACTTTCTCATTCGTCCATTTGCACTCGCCGAAAAGGGCGGTGTTTTTATCCTGCTCGGCGAGAATATCAATCTCCGTCTGACATTTTTCTTTAGGATCGTTGCCCCACCATCGTCCGAGAGAGGAAAACTCCACCGGGCATTCTCCGTTCAGCAACAGCTTCCAGAGATATTGCTTGCAAATTTCTTCAAACACTTTGCCCATATAGTCGGACAGATACGGCTCGATGCGTTTGTATGCCAAGTCGGCAGCACCACGGGCGATGACCGAATTGTTTTCCGGTACAAAACGATACCAAAAGCGGAACATATTATCCGCAATAGAGTAAATCGCTTTTCGGGAAACCTTTTCACCATAAGGCGTCTCTTTTTCGATAATACCGAGAGAGCTCAGGTTTTTCACATAGGCGGAGCAAATATTTGTGCTTTCCCCGACTTTTCCGGAAATCTCCGACATACGGGAAGCGCCGGTGGCAATCGCCGTGATGATAGCATTATATAACGCCGGTTCCCGTACCTCCTGCTTGAGCAGATTTTCCGGCTCTTCAAACAGGGCGGAGTTGGGATTCAGGAATGTGTTTTTAATATTGTCCTCAATGCTCAGCTTATCGCTTATCTGAAGCAGATACTGCGGTGTTCCGCCTACAATTCCGTACACACAGGCTTTCTCTTCATCGGTGAAATTTTTGAAATAATGGCAGGTCTCTTCAAAGTCAAAGGGAAGAATTTTTATCTGCGCTGTCCGTCTACCGTAAAGCGGCGCTTTGTAGGCGAGGACATGATCTTCCATATAGGACATCGACGAACCGCAGAGGATCAGCATCAGTTTAGAAGTGTCCTTGTACTGGTCAATCAAAAGCTGAATGGTGGAAGCGAGGCTTTTTGATGAGCGAGCAACATAGGGGTATTCATCGATTGCAAGAATGATTCGTTCTTTTTCGGACAGCTTGAACACATATTCCAAAGCCGCCTGAAAGGACAGGAAAGAGGTTTCGGCATCCATTCCGGTGTGGAAACTTAGAATACTCTTGCTGAAATTTTCAAGATTCTGCTTGGCGTTGCTCTCAACACCTATAAAATAGATTGCATTTTTATCGTCAATAAACTGGCTGATCAGCGCCGTTTTGCCGACACGGCGACGGCCGTATATTACTACAAATTCAAACTTGTCCGATGCGTATAACTTATTCAGCGTTGCAAGTTCACGCTCTCTGCCGATAAACATGGATTATATCCTCCCATCGCAACAACACGCATTGCTTATAGTATAACTAAATACAGTATAGCACAAAATCAAAATTAGTCAAGTACGATTAGGTAAATTACAATTGACTAATTTGTTCATATAAGCTTAGAAAATAAAAACAGGTGCAAGAATCCAAATTCCTGCACCCGCTTGTCATTTCAATGGTTTCTATATGAAATTCATCTCTGCATTTACAACTTCGTTGACACGTTCTCGAATGTTATTCATCCTCCTTACCCACTCCATTTGATTTTCCGCTTTGAGTTGCTCGGTGACACCTTCTTGTTCAGCATATTCCTTCACCAGCCGAAAAAAGAGTTCCTGTGCTTCTTCCTCTACATCAGCAAGATGGGAATGGAGTTTGCCGGAAGTGAGCAGGTTGTAGTAGAGAATCTTATGGTGCTGCTTTAGGTATCGCAACCGACGCTGCGCCCACACGCCGGTGGGCCGTTCTTCTTCGGCATGTAATGTAAGATCCGGCAGGTAATAATCGCCCTGCATGGTGTATGTGCCGTCCATTTGTTCGAATATTGTTTTAGCCATAATAGATAACCTCCTTTGATACCGTCATTGTACCAAAGGAGGTTTCTGCTTGCGAATGTACAATTTTAATTATCGCACGTTGCACATTGAAAAAATTAGTCAACTACAATTTAGTCAATCGTAATTGATTAAATTGCGATTCAGCAGACCTTCAGTCTTTCAGATAGCTTTCAAACGGTGCGTCATCGCTGCAAAAGGTATCAAAAATCATTTTTGCGCCAAGGCGGAAGCCGACGAGAAAGGAATCAAGGCCGCTTTCACCCATCAGCTCTCCGTAAGCGTTGCAGAAATCAAGGAACAGCGCCTTATCCTCGCCGTTCAAGCGTTCGGTCAGCTTTTCTTCCAGCTCGTTTATGCTCTGTGAGACCTTGAGATTATGACTGCCCTTTCGGTAACCTCTGGCCTGCGGATCAATATTTCCGTAGTACAGCTCTTCCAGAAAATTTGTCATTACTCTGTACCTCCTTCGCTGTCTGCTGTGTGCAGGTCACGGATTTTCCGCCAGCTGGAAAAGCCTTGCAGGGTGCGGATGTGCCACAGTGATTTGCGGGTAATGGTGCGAAAGTAGGTGGAACAGAAAAACTCCACCAAATAGACCTTCGGAATGTGGTTAACATTGTTTTTCCGGAATGACTTGATGTGCCCCTGATTGCACCAGTTGTTGATGGCGGTTTTTCCGTAGCCGGTGATTTTGGAGACCTCCTGCGTAGTCAGCACATCGGGATAACAGGAGAGCAGCTCGGTATAATACAGACGCAAATGCTCTCGCACGATTGGGGGAACCTGTTCCTCCATCTGGACAGTATAATCGCCTTTGTACCAGCCCGCCGGAGCGGAGTAGCTTTCAGGGAACACCTTGCGGTTTTCCAGATAGGCAATGACATCTTCCTTTTTGATTTGATAGCAGCGTGTTTGCTTGCCTGTGTAATAACAGGGGATCTTTCCGCTTTGCAGAAGATAACGGGCGGTGGACTTGCTGATATGGCAAATGCGATACAGCTGATCCTTCGTGATTACATCGGGAACGGCGTCCCAGTTGATTGCGTGTTCTTTCATGACAATACACCTCATATCTTGGTAAGCTTTGTCGGCATTCGAACTGTCCGTGTATTGCCTATTGATTTTTGTTCTTTCCGTTCTTTCCGCAGTTCTTTCCAAAAGCGGAAAAATCGCTGATTGGAACCGATGGGCGATTCCTCAGTATTTGCGGGCATTTTTTTCAAAAAGCCCAGATTTCATGCGGGTTTGCAGGCGTACAAGGCTGACTGAAACTGACAGGAGAAACCATGTAATTAACAGACAGCGATAAAACTCGAAATCAGTTTGGCGGAAACGTCACGTGGGTTCGAATCCCACCCTCTGCGCCAAAACAACAGGACACCCTGAAACAGGGTGTCCTGTTGTTTTGGCCTGTAAAAAGGGAGGGATTCGAAGGGCGGGAGAGGAAACGCCGCAGTGCGGCGTTTGCCCGCCCCGGGGAGCGGCAGAGCGCGGCAGCGCAGGCTGGAAGGCCAGCTGCAAGCGGATGCCGCGGAGAATCCCACCCTCTGCGCCAAAACAACAGGACACCCTGAAACAGGGTGTCCTGTTGTTTTGGCCTGTAAAAAGGGAGGGATTCGAAGGGCGGGAGAGGAAACGCCGCAGTGCGGCGTTTGCCCGCCCCGGGGAGCGGCAGAGCGCGGCAGCGCAGGCT
>OLGD01001745.1_pt1 | contig 29522 bp, 31 predicted proteins | sample 1605311 | NCBI WGS metagenome assembly OLGD01 (sample SAMEA3888917, study PRJEB22519) | human gut metagenome | biome: human gut; feature: human-associated habitat; material: faeces | place: Denmark | collected 2010
AACGGCTTCGCCGTTGCGGCGTTGCTTTAAGTTTGCCGTAATCCGAAATTGGCGGGGTGCGGATTAAAGCGGCAGAAGATGCGGAGGAAAGTTTTCGTCGGGTGTTAAAAATTTGCCCCGCATGGAATTTTTTGCGCGCATTCCGCAGGTTCATTAATTTTAATCCCGCAGAGTGCGGTAAGCAAGATACGTCACAAAAAATGAAACGAGCGTGCAAAACAGCACCCACTCGAAAAATCCGGCATACCCGAGGAATTCCTGAACAGCCCCGCTGAAAAACCCGGGCGCCATTATGCCGAGCGCCATAAACGACGTGTATATCGCATAGGCCGACGTCTTGTTTTCCCCTTCTGAAGCGCGCATGAGATACACCATATAGCCCGCGAACCCAAAGCCGTACCCGAACTGCTCAAAACATATCAGCGCCGCAATTTCCGCGAGCGATTCCGGCAGCGCATACGCCATGTAAACGTAGATTGCATTCGGCGCGTTCATCGCTATCGCCATCGGCAAAAGCGCCCTTTTCAAACCCGTTTTCGATACCAAAATTCCGCCGAGCACGCCCCCGCAAAGAAGGGCCGCCGGCGCCGCCGCGCCGTACACCAAGCCTATGCTTTCGAGCGACAGCCCGAGCCCCCCGACCTCGCGGCCGTGGTAGAGAAACGGCTGGACGATTTTCAAAAGCTGCGCTTCCGCAAACCTGTAAAACAGCACGAACGCGAGAATCGAAACTATGCCCTTGCGCGCGAAAAATTCCGCGAAAGCCTTCCGCATATTTGCCGCTACCAGACGCGCGGAGGAACCGGCGCGCGGGGCGTCGGAAGCCGGAGCGGGCAAAACCTTTGAAAAATACGCCGCCGACATCGCCGCTATCGCCGCGCACAGAAGAAACGCCACCGCCCATCCGCCCGCGGCGGAGTCGAAGAAATCCCTGCATCTGCCCGCTATCACGAGCGTCGCGCCCTGCCCGAACAAAACCGCCGCCCTGTAAAAGGCGTTGCGTATGCCTACGAAAAACGACTGCGACTTTTCGTCGAGCGCGAGCATGTAAAATCCGTCGGCGGCGATGTCGAAGGTCGCCGACGCGAACCCGAGCGTCCAGAACATCAGCGCGCTCGCGGCTATCCACCGCGGCATAAAGCCCGCCGCCGCAAGCCCCGCAAAACACGCCGCAAAAACCGCCGAGCAGAACAGAATCCACCCGCGCTTGGAGGACACCGAATCTACGAACGGCCCCCACAGCCCCTTCAAAAACCACGGGAGATACAGCCCGCTTGTGAGCATCGCCGCCTGCGCGTTGCCCACGCCCATTGACATGTAGTAGCCGACGGAAAGCGAGGCTACCACCGCGTTCGGCAGGCCTTCTATAAAATAAAGCGGGGGCACCCAGGCCCAGTGCGAACGGGTTTTTTGCATAAATTTAGGAGTCCGCCGGCGCGCGGTTCGCGTCCGGAATAATAAAAAAGCCGCTCCGAATCCGCCGGACCGGCAAAATGGGAACCCCCGGAATTGCCGTCTTGCCGGATTGGTTTCGCAGCCTCCAAAAGAAGAGGTGGGTGCTTCCGCCGCGGCTTCTGTCTTCCGCAATCGAAGGCGGCCTGACATCCGCCGCAACCGGGTCGAGCTCCCGTATTATTGTCATTAAGGCGGGGAACCGGTAGGGCAGTCTCGAACATTCTAGAGGTTCTGCAAGTTTTATCCCACGCGCGCGCGCATTTTGCAACAAAATTTTTAAAGCGCATTTCAAATCCGCCCCAATTTGACCGCCGGCGGAAGCGGAAAGGGGGCGCCACCCCGCCCCCCAATATTCCGAAATTCCGCAGGGATTTCCGCCCGAGCGTCAAGCTATTAAAAAAAAGTTCCGCACAGGGCGCCCCCGCCCGCCTATGCGAAATCCTCAAAAGGCAAAACCCGTAAAATTTCCCGATTTAAAGATGGAAAATCGCGGAGAAAAAAAACGCAAGCCGGACTGTCGGGGAAAGCGCGGGAAACCCCGAATTTTGGCTTTGCAATCGCGCCCGCGCCCGCGCAAAATGGGCGAATGTTAAAGAAGATTTCGCAGGCCCGCCGAAAGCTCGGCGGATTTTGGCCGCTGTTGCTCTGGCTGCCCGCGCTATGGGCGGGAAAGGCAATCTTTTTCGCCGCCGCCGGAACGCTCGCCGACGCCCAAAAGTTTTTCGAGTTCGACCCCAACGCGCCGGAGGCCTCCATAGACGGAATCCTGTTCCGCTCGACGGCGTATTGCGTATTTTTTATCCCAACTTTCGCCTACGCGCTTTTCGTGCGCTTCGTCTCTCCGCGCGAAACGCGCTTTGAAAAGCTCGCGTTTTCGCTTCCGCTGGCGGCGCTCTTTGCGGCGGAAGGGGTTATCGCCCTAAGCGTTGCATTTGCAACGGCCGACGCGGCGCGCGCAATCGGCTGGGGCACCGGTTTCGCGGCGGCGCTGTGCGCGGAAATGGCCGCACTGTTCGGGGGGATGTGGCTATTCAGGCTCTACGCGAATCCGCGCAACTCCGGCTTTGCGGCGTCCCTCGGATTTTTGTGCGTCGGCGGGGCGCTCGCGTCGCTGGTCGCCGCCGCATACCTCGACGGACTTTGGGCGCACGCCTATCTGGTTTTCGTGTCAGTCGCGGGCGCGGCATTCGCGGCTGACATCTCGTTCAGGGGAATGGCGTACAAAATTCTCGCCCGCGCATTTCGGGCGGAATAGGGGCGCGCGTTTTGAGCGGGCAAAAACCGCCGGCGGAATTTGCCTATTTCCCGCCAGCCCGCTAACGCGCGCGGTAGAGCTTGTGCACCTGCCAGCCGACCCTCCATCGCCCCCCGCGCGATACCGCAAATTCGCAGAGCGCCCCGAGCAGCCTTTCATCTACCGACCGCGACCACTCCGGATGCAGCCAAAACGCCTTCGCCCTCCCCGCCCCCTCCGCGAGCCTTTCGCAGTCCGATAGCTCCCGCGGGTCGGAAATTATGAATTTGAGCTCGTCCGCCCGCGCGAGCGAATCCGCGCGCGGCGGGCAAAACAGCTTCGGGCTGAGCGCGACCCACGCGAAATTCGCCCCGCGCCCCTCGGGTATGGGAAGCGTTCCGGAGGTTTCAAGATGCGCGGAAACAGAGCGCGCAGAAAGCTCGCGCAGAAGCGGGCGGAGGTCGTAAAGGCACGGCTCCCCGCCGGTGACGACCGCGATTTCCGCGCCGGAATCCAGGGCGGCGCCGGCGATTTCCCGCGCCGAGAGGGTTTCAGGCGCCGCGCCCTCCCACGCGCTTTTGCTGTCGCACCAGCCGCACTTCACGTTGCAGCCGAAAAGCCGTATGAAATATGCCCTTCTGCCCGAGTGGATTCCCTCGCCCTGAAAGGACAGGAATTTTTCGGCTATCGCAAACCCGCCCATGGAAACGAAAAAGCGCTTAGCGCGAGAACGCCGCGGAGTTCTTTTTGTCCTCGCTGACCTCGACGCTCACCACAAACGCGCGTGAGCCGGTCTCGCGCCGGACGAGCGCGTCGAACACCCCGAAGAGCTCGCGCGCGAGCCCCTCGCACGAGCACTCGTCGCAATAATAAACCTTCCACGCCTCGGGGGCTGCGGCGACGAGCTTACGGGCGAGCGGGTCGCCCCTCGAAAGCGCGCAGGCGTGGTCGAGGTTTTCCTCTATCCAAGCCTTCAAAAACTTCAGCTTTCCGAAGTCCACCACAAACCCGTTCTCGTCGGTGCGCTCGCAGCCGAATGTCACGCGGATGTCCCAGTTGTGGCCGTGGACGAATGAGCAGTGGCCGTCGTGCAGGTGCTGGCGGTGCGCGAACGGCACGTCGAAATACGTTTTTGTGCAGGTGAGCGTCACTTTGAAATTTCCCCGAAAAACTTTTTGTAATATGCGGTTCCCCTCTCGACCATCGCGAGCGAAAACCCCTCGTTGGGCGCGTGCAGGTTGTCGTCGGGCGAGAAAAGGCCGGCCATCACGCAGTCGAGGCCAGTCCGCCGCTTTATCGCCGATATGAGCGGAATGCTCGCGCCCTCGCGCAGGTACAGCGGAGGATTGCCGAAGACCTCTTCCGCGCACTTGTCAACCGCGGCAAACGCCTTTGAGAGCCTCATTCCCCGCTCCCCGCGCGGCTCGGCCTTCGGATCCACGAAATAGGCGTTGCCGGACGAATCGTTGTCTATAAACGAAAGCTTTACGCCCTTCGGGCACCTGTCGAGCATGGCGTATTTCACCGCCGCCAAAGCCCTGTCGGTGTCCTGCCCCGCGACCGTGCGGCAGGATATTTTGCAAAAGCATTCGGAGGGTATGATCGACTTCGACCCCTCGCCCTGGTATCCCCCTCCGGCGCCCGAAAATTCAAGGGTAGGCAGAACACGCATCGCCTCCGGAACGGAATAGCCCTTCTGGGCGGCGAGAAAGTCGAGCCCAAGCTGCGCCTTTATGCCGGATTCGTCGAACGGGCTCGCGGCAATCTGCCCCCTCTCCCAGTCGGAGAGTTCCGGCAGCTCCTCGTAAAATTCCGGCACGTTCACCAGCCCGTCGGGGGTATGGAGCGACGCGCAGACCTCGAACATCGCGCGGAGAGGATTGTAAACAGCCCCGCCGAACATTCCCGAGTGGACGTCGGTGTTCGGCCCCCTGAACACGGCTTCGAACCCGCCCATTCCGCGCAGGCCGATAGTCACGATTATCCGGTTTTCGGAGGCGGCGGAAGTGTCGCTCAAAACCATGTAGTCGTATTGCGAAAACAGCTCCGGACGAGTTTCGACGAGCTTTGAAATCCCGCCGCTGCCGATTTCCTCCTCGCCCTCGACGGCGATTCCGAAATCTATGTCGGCGTCAGGATTTTCGGACAGAAATTCGGCAATCCCCCCCAGCAGGCAGGAAAACGGCCCCTTGTTGTCTGCGGTTCCGCGCCCCCAGATTTTTCCGTCCTTCACCGTCGGCTCAAAAGGCGGAGTTTTCCATTTGCCGAGCGGATCGGCGGGCTGGACGTCGTAGTGCCCGTAGCAGAGCACGCGCGCCCTCGGCCTGCCCGACGCGCAGTTTCTGCGGGCGAATACGACGGGGTTCCCTCCGGTCTCCATGAGCTCGGAATCAAAGCCGAGCCCCGCCAGTGTCCGCGAGAGAAATTCGGCGCATTCGCGCGCGCAGGCGGCTTTCGAAGAGTCAGCCGATACGCTTTCAAATTTCACGAGTTTGGATATTAGGCCGAGCGTGTCGAATTTCATCGCATTATATAATAGTATACCGCGGAAAAAACCGCCGCCTGCGCCGCGCAAAACGACGCGCCGAGCGCGATAGACTTCCTCCATTCAAGCCCGAACGCAAAGCGGCAAACAAAGAGCGGAAGCGCCAGAAACGCCGCCATGCCGATTTTCTCCCACAGAGGCGGAATAGGGAGCCCCGCGGGGATTATCCACACGGCCGACGCGCAGAAGAGGGAGACCGCAAACGAATCGCAAAACCCGAACCGCCCCGATGCGGAAAAGTATAGGGCTGCCAGCCACATGCCGAACCCGCCCGCAAACGCCGCCGCGAGCGAAACCGCCATGTGTCCGGCGAACTTGAGCTCGCTGTAATACGGCAGAAAATCTGCGGCGCCGGCATTCATTCCATAAATTCGGCCCGTCCCGCAGCGGCGGCGGGCCTCCAAATTTTAAGAGCCCGCAATCAGCGGCCCTCGAACATGCGCATGTTCTTGGCTATGGCGTTGAATATCTGCTGGCTCTTCATGAGGTTGCCGTCGCCGTAGTCGATTGAAACCTCCACTTCGTCGTTCGGGAGCTGTTTGAGCGACACCACGATTTTTATGTCCAGCTCGGCGCGCGCGTATATCAGCCACGAGTTGTCGCCGGGTATCTGCCCGACGCGGAAATATTTGAGGTCGCGCTCGAGGGCGATGTTTGCGGACTTGAACGCCGAATTGATATTGCCCGCAAGCTTTCCGGTGAACGAACCCGAAATTTCGTCATAGGAGGCCATCGGGAACGCGCGCGAATCCACCACGACGTTCGTGGTGCAGGCGCCGGCAAAAAGCGCCGCTACGGAAATTGCCATCAAGGATATTTTTTTCATAATGGCGCAATATCGTATAATAATTCCGATTATGCAACCAAAAAAGGCGCAGCCGCGCCCCGCGCGGGAAACCCGCCCAAAAGCTGCGAATTTCCGCGCGCAGGCGTCCCTGCCAATCCGCCTGCCTCCGCTGTCCGGCAAGGCCTTGCGCGTCCGGCAAAAACGCGAAAATAAAAACGCCCCGAGCGGGAAACCGCCCATCGGGGCAAACGGCCGGCCCCGCGCCGCATACGGGCGCCGCGGGAAAGGCGCGGGACATGGAGCGCTATTCGCCGTCCCTCTTCCAGACGATTTTTGCCTCGGCTTTGAGGGCGCTCGCGCGCTGCTTGCGCTTGCGGGAGACCAAGAGCCTCTGCCTGCGGGCGTTGGGCTTTTTGCCCGCGCTCTTTTTGCCGGATTTGCGCTTTGCGCATGAAGACCATTGGATAAGTCCGCTCATTTTTAATCTTTCGTGTTATTGTTAAAATGTAAAATTGTTTAAGCGGCAAAAGGTACCGCTTTTTTGCTCGCGTTCCAGCTTTTTTTTTCATTTTTTAAAAAAAAGCGCAACTTTTGGGAGCCGGGCGGGTTTAACCTTGCAAAGGAAAACTCTATGATTGCCGCGGCAAAATGCGAAAATATGGACACGGAGCGGATAGAAACCGCGGCTCCGCCGCCCGACGGCGACGCGATTTTGATGTCGGAAGTCGCAGGAGGGTCGGAGCACGCGCTGAGGATGCTTATCGAAAAATGGAAGAATCCTCTCGCAAATTATTTCTACCGCTCCGTCCGCGACGCGCACGCCGCCGAGGACATGGCGCAGCAGACGTTCGTTAACCTCTACCGCGCAAGGGAAAGCTACGTCCCGTCCGCAAAATTTTCGACATACCTTTTCCGCATCGCCCGCCACGTGCTGATTAACGAATTCAGGAAATCCGCGCGGCGCCCATGCGACCCGACGGATCCTGCGGACATGGCGGCGGTCTCCGGCGGGCGCGGAGAGCTTGAAGCCGCGGAACTCGAGGAGATTTTCTATTCCGCGCTCGAAACCATGCCGGAAAACCAGCGCACCGCCATACTGCTCTACAAGCAGCAGGAGCTCACGTACGAGGAAATCGCGGCGGCGATGGACGCGAGCGTCGCTGCTGTCAAAACGTGGATATTCAGAGCCAGAACGGTTTTGAGGGAAGCCTTGAAAAATGCCCGATAAATTTGAGAAAAATTCCCCCGCGCGCGCAGGCGGCTTTTGCAAAAGCCGCATCGACGCGCTCGTCGAAGAGCTCGCGGCCGCCCCCGCCATAGCCTGCGGGGCGGATTTTGCGGACAGAACAATCGCGGCGGCAAAATCCGCCTGCGCGCGCGATGACGCCCTTGTCGACGCTCTCTTAAAGGCGGCCCCCCTGCGGCTCGGCGCGGATTTCGACCGCAGGGCGCAGCTCGCGTGCAGGAATGCGGTGAAAAAGGCGCCCGGCGCGGCGGCGCGGACGGTCGCGTCGCTCTCGGCGGCGGCGTGCGCCATGCTCGCGGTAATCGGCGCGGCAAACTCACGGACTTTCGGCGCGCGCGAGGCGCTCAACCTGCGCGACGACTACGCAAAGATCACCGAGATGACCCGCGAAATTTCCGACCTCTCCGCGTTTATAGTGCAGGAGGACTTTTTCAACGCCATTCAGCCGCCGAGCCGATAGGCCTTCGCCGCCGGAGACAAAACCGGACGCGGCGCGCTCGCTTCCGGACATGCCGCGTTCCAGGCGGCGGGGCGCGCAAAAAAAACGGCGGGCTTTCCCAGCAGACGGAACGCCGCCCGCGGGTTTCCGCGCTAAATGGCGGCGCGCAAATCCGGAGCGCAAGCTCAGCCCGAAAAGCGGGCGTTTTTCTGGCGGAGGGACTCGTACAAAAATATGGACGCCGCCACGTTCACGTTCAGGCTGTCGGATATTCCGCCCATGGGAATTTTGACTTTTTCGGCGAGTTCCGCCTCCCAGTCCGCGCCGAGCCCGTCGGATTCACTGCCCACAACTATGGCGACCGGCCCCGACAAGTCGGCCTCCCACAGAGCCTTTTCCGCGCCCAAATGCGCGCCTACCGGCTTTATCCCGTTGGATTTCAGCCATCGTGCGGCGTCCTCCACCGGTGCGGAAGCTATCTGAACCGAAAACAGCGCGCCCTGCGACGCCCTCACCGCGGCGGGATTGAAAATGTCGCAGACGAGGTTGGTAAGAACGAGCGCGTCCGCGCCCTCCGAATCGGCGGTTCTTACGAGCGCGCCGAGATTCCCGGGCTTCTCTATGGCGTCCGCCACGAGCACCGTCGCGGGGCGACCTTTCGGAAGCTCGACGTCCGAAAGCGCGCATCCCCACTGCCGCGCCACCCCGATGAGCCCGTCGCACCCCTCGCGGTTTGAGACTTTTTCAAAAGCCCCCGGCGAGAGGCGGCAGAGCGGGATCTTTTTTTCGGCGGCGATTTTTTCGACAAATTCACCGTGCCCGCGCCCCTTGAAAAATTCCGGGCAGTAATAGATTTCCTCGACGTCCGAAAGCCCTACGCACCTCGACAGCTCGCGCAGCCCCTCGACGGCGAACAGCCCGAGCCGCCTGCGCTCCGCCCTGTCGCGGAGCTTCATCAGAGATTTCACGCGCGGATTCTGCCTGCTCTGTATAAATTCTTCCATTGCGCTTTTACAAATTTGCCCCATACTGCCGCATCGTTAAAAAAAAGCCAAGACAACTTTGCCGAATGAGCCACGAAAATTTCAAACCAGTGCGTGAAGCCCCGCGCAACTTCGTCCCCGAACCCTTCGCATACCACGAGGTCGTCGAGCTTGAAGTCGACGACATCACGAACCTCGGCGCGGGCGTCGGGCGGGTGGACGGCTGGGTTGTAATGGTGCCGTTTGCCCTCGGCGGAGAGAGGGTGAGGGCGCGGATTTTCCGCAACAGAAAAAATTTCTCCGAGGGCGACCTGCTGGAAGTCGTTCGGCCGAGCCCCGAACGCGCCGCCCCCAAATGCCCCCTGTTCGGAACCTGCGGAGGCTGCCAATACCAGCATCTCGAATACTCCGCGCAGCTTGAATGGAAGCGCAAGCAGGTCCGCGACCTCATGAAGAGAATCGGCGGGATAGACTGCGAGCCCCTCCCCACCCGCCCGTCGCCGATGGTCTACGGGTACCGCTCAAAACTCACCCCGCACTATGAAAAACCGCGCGGAGAGGATTTCCCGATAGGATTCGTGAAAGCCGGCAGGAGGTCGGAACTCGTGGACGTTCCGCGCTGCCCGATAGCCTCAGACGCGATAAACGCCGCCCTTCCGGAAGCGCGCGCCGCGCTGCGCGCGCGCAAGGGATCCCTGCGGCGCGGCGGAACCATCCTGCTGCGCGACGCCGGCGGCAAGGTCTGCTTCGACAACTCCGCCGTGGTGCGCGAGCGCGTGGGAAAACTCGAATTTGAATTCGTCGCGGGGGAATTTTTCCAGAACAACCCCTTCATACTTCCGGAATTCGCCGAATACGGGGCGGCGGAGGCCGCAGGGCCGAGATTCCTCGTTGACGCCTACTGCGGGGCGGGAATGTTCGCGCTCGCGGCGGCGCCGAAATTCGAGCTCGTCGAGGGCATAGAAGTGAGCGAAAAGGCAGCCGAATGCGCGCGCAAAAACGCCCTGATAAACGGAATTAAAAACTGCTCGTTTTCCGCGGGAAAGGCTGAGGACATCTTCGCAGGAGTCGCCGGAAAATTCCCCGGGGCGGAGACGTCGGTGCTGATCGACCCGCCGCGCTCGGGCTGCGACGCCTCTTTCATAAGGCAGCTCGCCGAGTTTTCGCCCGCAAAAATCGTGTACGTCTCATGCGGGCCCGACACCCAGGCGCGCGACGCCGCCGAACTCTCGCGGCTCGGATACCGCCTCGATAAGCTGCAGCCCTTCGACCTCTTTCCACAAACCCGCCACATCGAGAGCGTCGCGACATTTTCGCGAGGATAATGGTTGATTTTTCCAACGGAGCGGGTATGATATTGCCCATGAGAAATATCCCCGCTTTATTCGCCGCCCTGTCCATCGCCGCGCTGTTTGCGCCCGCCGCATCGCACGCAAAAATAGGAGAAACCCGCTCCGACATAGAGGGGAGGCTGCTCTCCAAGAGCGGGGGCGCCGCCTATGTCTACGACTCCCGCGAAGACCGATACCGCGAGGCGATGGAGCTGCCCTACGTCAACCTGTTCCTGACGATGCCGCGCTCGGTGTTCCACAAGTTTTACTACAAGCGCGCGGACGCCTCGTCCGCCACGAACAGCGACACCATACAGCAGCACGACCTCTTCGGCTGGGAAATCCACATCGGCTACAACGACGACGTATCCGCAATGGAACTCTACCGCCGCCACGGCGACCCCATCACCACGGAGGAGCTCGAAGCGCTGATGGAGTCGGTCGCCAAGTCCAAAAACTCAAAGTGGAAGAAGACGACGTACGTGCCGGTCGCAAGGCGCTGGGACATCGAATTTAAAGACGGCGGGATGAAGCTCGCCGACGCCGATCCGGACGGCAAAAAGACGCTGCGGGAAATCCTGCCGGAAAACCCCAACAGGTTCGTCTACATCGAGCTCCCCGAGGACGTCTCCGGATCAACAAATTACAGCCAGAGCCTCCAATTCCAGATAATGGAGGCCTACCAGCGCGTCGCCTACGAAAGGTACCGCAAGCTCGTCGAAAAACAGTCGATGGCGAGCGCCGCAAAAACCGCGCGCGCCAACTCAAAGAACGCCAGAAAGACCTCCGGCGCCCTGCCCCCCAAGATAAACAAGTTCGGCGACTACAATATGCGCGACTTTGAATCGCTCTTCCAGCCGGCGGGCGCGGGTTCCGCGAACGACTCCGCCTCCATAGTGAAATACAAGATGAAGGACGTCGTAGTCGGCGGCGGCGCCAAGCAGAACAGGACGAAAAACGTCCAAATAACCTACACCCTTCCGCAGCAGCCCGACACAATGCTCGGCTACGACTACGAGCTCGCCGACGGCTCCGTACGCGCCAAGCTCTACTACAACGCAATACTCTTCGTGGACTCCGCGTTCGACAAGGCCATGCGCGCGAACCTGGAAAAGAGCTACAAGCAGCAGTCGGAAGAGCGCGCGGAAGAGGCGAAGGCGAGCGTGGGAAAATTCTGAGCTTCCGCGCCGAAACGCATTGACTTTTCCGCGCCGTCGCGGGCATAGTTTTCCGCATGAAAGCAAAAACCGCCATACCGGCCGTTTTGGCGTCGCTCGCCCTCGCCGCGGGCGCGGAAGTTTTCGCCGACGGCTTCTTCAAAAATCTCATGAACTCCGAGACGATAAGGGCCTCCATCGCGAACACGGACGCGGCGAAAGAATACTTGCAAATCCGGAACCTGATCGAACGGGTCAACGAGATCCCCAAAGACCCGAGGGCCTTCTGCGAAAAATACGCCACGCGCGAAAATCTCGACAGAGCCGTGGACAAGATCAGGGAAATCGACGTGTCAGCGTGCGAAGAGGACGTCAAAGCCGCGAAAGAGGAAATAGTGAAGTCCGGAGAAAAACTCTCCGAAACGCTCGCAAAAATGCCTAATGCGGCGCCCGACAAAAACGCGGCGCTCTCGGCGCTCGCGTCGTCCCTTCTCGGGGGGAAATCCTCCGGCGGCTCGAATTTCGCCGAAGAACTCGGCGAATGCCTGAAACAATTCAACGAATCTGCGGCAAAGCTCGCCGAAATCGCCGCAAAAAGGCTCAAAAAATAGCGGGAGGCCCGCCTGGCGGACGAGCGCGGCGGCGGTTTTTCGCGCTCGCGGACGCGGCCGCCCCAATATCTGCTGGAAACTCAGAGCCCGCCGCCGAAAAACGCCTCCATGAACTCCGCGGGATTTTCAAACACGGGAACTCCGAGCTTTTCGAGCCTCCGGCGCGACGCGTGCCCGCAGGCTACGAGCGCGCATGCGGCGCCCATCGCGTCGGCGACCTCCTTGTCGTGCGGGGTGTCGCCGACCATGACGATTTTCTCCGGCGGAATTTTGAGGCTCGCCGCATGCCTTGCGCCGAGCTCTTTCTTGGAACCCGCGTCTATGTTGTCCAAGCCGTCGATTCTCGAAAAGAACTTTTCCAGCCCGTAGTGGCGCAGCGCCTCGTTCAAAAGCCCGTTCTCGTACGCGGACAGCACGCTCTGCCCGACTCCCGCCTCCGACAGCGCCCGCGCCGCTCTTTCAAACCCGAAAGTCAGCGGGCACTCAAAGCGGCGCGCCCCGTAGAGCCTGGCGAACTTCTCGCCTATTTTCCGAAAATCGAATTTCGAAAAGTCGAACCCGGAGTCCTCGTAAAAATCGCGGACGGGGATTTTGAAATTTTCGACGTACTCGGACTTTGCCACGGGCGGAAGGCCGCAGTCGCCCCGCAGCTCGTTAAAGACCTCGACGCCGAGCGCCACGTCGTCGATTATCGTGCCGTTGAAGTCCCATATGACGTGAGAGTATTTCATTTTCCTTCAAAAAAGCTTCTATTTGCGAATAAAAAAGCCAATAATCGGAAATCGAAAGGAATAGGCAAGCTTTATGAAAATCGCAATCCTCGACGGATACACTTCGACAATGGGTGAATTCGACTGGAAGGGCATAGAGGCCTTCGGGGAAGTCGCCGCGTACGACCGCACGCCGGAGGACAAAATCATCGAGCGCGCAAGGGGCGCGGAAGCCGTGCTCACCAACAAGGTTCCGATGTTCGAAGAGCAAATCTGCGCCCTTCCCGAACTCCGCTACATAGGCGTTCTCGCCACGGGCTACAACAACGTGGATTTGCGATGCGCAAAAAGCCGCGGCATAGCCGTGACAAACATAGCGGAATACGGCACGGACAGCGTGGCGCAGGCGGTATTCGCGCACATCCTCAACATCGCCAACAAGACGGAGGAGCACTCGCAGTCCGCAAGGTCCGGCGACTGGTCGAAATGCGCCGACATCTGCTATTGCCTCGCCCCGCTCACAGAAATCGCCGGCAAGACCATCGGCATAGTCGGATACGGCGCGATAGGCAGGAGAGTGGCGCAGATAGCGAAAGCTTTCGGAATGGAAGTCGCCGCATACTCCCCGAGCAGGCCCGCGGGGACTTCCGACGCGGCGGCGCGCTTCACTACCTTGGACGACCTTCTGCGCTCCTCCGACATAATTTCGCTCAACTGCGCGCTAAACGACGCCACGAAGGAAATGGTAAACGCCGAAAGCATCGCAAAAATGAAAGACGGCGCGTGGATTGTGAACACGGGGCGCGGCGGACTCGTCAACGAAAGGGATTTGGCCGCCGCGCTTAACTCCGGCAAAATAGGCGCCGCGGGCGTGGACGTGCTCTCGTCCGAGCCCCCGCCGCCCGACAACCCGCTGATCTCCGCAAAGAACTGCCACATCACCCCCCACATAGCCTGGACTACGCGCGAGGCGAGGAAGCGCCTGATACAAATCGCCGCCGAAAACCTGAAATCCTGGCTCGAAGGCGGAAGCAAAAACCGCATCTGTTGAACTTTTCTTTTAATCGGAGGCAAAGCAGGGCGCGGGCGCTGTTGCGCTTTTGGGCGCATATCCGTTAACTGGGGCTTTCCGCCCGCCAAATAAGGGCCGAACTCTTGTCCGGCACGTTTTGCGGAAATTCAAACTTTGGCGGAGCGGCAACTGGCGCGCCGGCGACAAACCGAGGAGGCGCGGCAAAACGACAAAATACGCGCGCAAAAACAAAAACTTCCGCGCGGGGCGGCCGGGGATTGAAAAAGCCCCGCCGCCGGAAATCCGGCGCGGGCGCCTGGGGAATCAGAGCACGTCGGGATCGTACGTCTCGTATCCGGTTCCGGAGCCGTTTATTTCCTTGCCCAAATCGTTGCCGTCGCCGAAGTACGCGGGGTCGTTCCACGATTCCGGAAGCTCGCAGCCGGAAAGCAAAAACAGCGCGGCGAACCCTAAGAAAAGCGATAAAATTTTCAAGCGGTATTTTTTCATGGAAAATATGGTTTAGAAAATCCGCCGTTTTTTTCAATACGCAAATTTCGCCGGCCTGCCTCAGCCGCCGGACTGCGGCTCTTCCAGCAGGGCGGAAGCCCTGTCCCATTCGGAGTACAGGGCGTCGATTTCCGATTTGAGCGCGCTGTACGCCTCCGCCGCCGAAGCGCACCGCGCGCCGCGCTTGAAGAAGTCCGGCTCCGCCATTTCGGCCTCGATTTTCGCGAGCTCCGCCTCCGCCGCCGCGATTTCGCCCTCAAGCCGCGCGACGTTTTTTTTGATGGCGGAAATTTCCGCCCTCCGCCTTGCGGCTTCGGCCTTGCGCTCCTTGAAGGAAGAGGCGGGTTTTTTGGCGGCTGGCGAATTTTTCAGGTTCAGGCGCCCCTCCGCCTTTATTTTCTCGATGTACGAAGTCATGTTGCCCGGGTACGCGCGCAACCCCGACGGGCCGAGCTCGTACACCTTGTCCACAATCGGGTCGAGGAACGCCCTGTCGTGGCTGACGATAAGGTACGTGCCGCGGTAGGCGGCGAGCGCGTCTGCGAGGATTTTCTTGGAATCCATGTCGAGGTGGTTGGTGGGCTCGTCGAGCAGGAGAAAATTGAAGTCGCGCAAAAGCATTTTGGCGAGCGCGAGCCTGTTTTTCTCGCCTCCGGACAATACGCCGACTTTTTTGAGCACGTCGTCGCCCGTGAACAGAAAAGAGCCCAGCAGCCCCCGGACCTCCCCTTTGCGCTCCATCGGTGCGGCGGAGAGAGCCTCCTCCAAGACGCCGTTCGACTTGTCGAGCTCTTCGGTCTGGTGCTGGGCGAAGTACGACATCTTGACGTTCAGCCCCAATTCTACGCGGCCCGAATCGGCTTTCATCGCGCCGGCAATGATTTTGGCGAGCGTCGTCTTGCCGGCCCCGTTGACGCCGACGAGGGCTGCGCGCTCGCCGCGCTCGATTCTCAGCGACACCCCGTCGAGCACCTTGCGCGCGCCGAACGACTTGCACACGCCCGACACGTCGAGCACTATCTGCCCAGTCCGCTCGGGCTCCGGAAACTTGAAATGAATGCGCTTTTCGCCGGATTCGAGCTCTATGCGCCCGATTTTGCCGAGCGCTTTTATCCGGCTCTGAACCTGCGCCGCCTTTGAGCTCTTGTAGCGGAATCGCTCTATGAACCTCTCGGTCTTTTCTATCGCCCTGCGCTGGTTTTCGGCGGCGCGCTCGAGATGCAGCCTGCGCGCGGCGGACTCGGCCTCGTAAAAATCGTAATTGCCCGCGTATGTTTCGAGGCGGCCTCCGGACAGATGAAACGTCCGGTTGCAGAGCCCGTTGAGAAACGCCCTGTCGTGGCTGACGAGTAGCACGGCGCCGGGATAGCTTTTCAAATAGTCCTCGAGCCACTCGATGGACTCTATGTCGAGATGGTTGGTGGGCTCGTCGAGCATCAGCAGGGACGGCTCGCGCAGCAGGAGCTTTGCGAGGGCTATGCGCATCTGCCAGCCGCCGGAGAACTCCGAGCACGGGCGCGGCATGTCCGAAATTTTGAACCCGAGCCCCATCAGGACGCTCTCAACGCGCGAACGCAGCTTCGATTCCTCCGCGTCTTCGAGCCTCCGCTCGATTTCCCCCGCCTCGGAGACGGCGTCGGCGTACTCAGGCGACGACGGGTCGGCGGAGCGGATTACCGCGTCGGCCCGCGCCATTTTTTCGCGCATGGCGACAATCCCCTCGAAAGCGGATTCCGCCTCGTCGTAAAGCGGGCGCGAGCCCGCCACGAGCGACTCCTGCGGCAGGTATCCGACGGTCGCGTACCCGGGCTTTGCGACTTCGCCCGAATCGGGGCTTTCGATTCCCGCGAGGATTTTCAAAAGGGTGCTCTTGCCCGCGCCGTTGGAGCCGACAAGGCCTATCTTGTCGCCCTTGTTGACGACTGCGGAAACATTGTCGAATATGGCGCGCGGCCCGAATGCCAGCCGCAATTCTCTAAGCTCTATCATGAATCTGCGCGGGTTTTGGCCGCCGCGCGCGGCGGCCGTAAAACAATGCGCCAATCAAAGCAGAAAGCGGAGATTTTTTAAAGCCTAAAACTGCGGCGCCCGATTTTGCGGGCGGAAGACGGGCGCGCCGGAGGGCGGCGTTTCCGCGCGCATTGCGCCAAATCGGGGCTTGACTACCAAGCGGGACTTGAAAGAGAATTGGGGATTGTAATTTAAAGAAAACGGCAAATGAAACGCACAAACAATTGCAACGAGCTCACCGCCTCCGACAACGGCAAACAGGTATCGCTCATCGGATGGGTACAGTCGGTGCGCGACCACGGCGGAATAATATTCGTGGACCTTCGCGACCGCGAGGGAATAACGCAGATAGTATTCCATCCCGAGTGCCCCGCTTACAGGGACGCCCAGAAGCTCAAGGACGAGAGCGTGGTGCAGGTGTTCGGCAAGGTATCCATGCGCGAGGGCGACACGGTGAACCCCGCGCTAAAAACCGGCGAAATCGAAGTGGTTGCGGAAAACATGGTCGTCCACAATGTCTGCGAAACCCTCCCCTTCCCGCTCGACGACGAAAAGGCCGACAAAGTCAACGAGGACTTGCGCCTGCAATACCGCTACCTCGACCTGCGCCGCCCGCGCAACCTAAACCTGCTCAGGCTGCGCCACAGGGCGGCCAAAGCTCTGCGAGAATACCTCGACTCGCAAGACTTCACGGAGGTCGAGACCCCCATACTCTTCAAGAGCACCCCCGAGGGCGCGCGCGAGTTCCTCGTGCCCAGCCGCCTAAACGCGGGGCAGTTCTACGCGCTCAACCAGTCTCCGCAGCAGTACAAGCAGATGCTGATGGTGTCCGGCATAGAGAGGTACTACCAGATGGCGAAGTGTTTCCGCGACGAAGACCTCAGGGCAGACAGGCAGCCGGAATTCACGCAGGTTGACATCGAAATGAGCTTTATCGACCGCGAGGACATGTACTCGCTGATAGAAAACATGCTCAAAAAAGTCTGGAAGGACGTGCTGGGCGTGGACATTCCGACGCCGTTTAAGAGAATGCCCTATTCGGAGGCGATGAACCGCTACGGCGTGGACAAGCCCGACACGCGCTTTGAAATGGAGTTAAACGACCTCACTGACGCGTTCAGGCAGAGCCAGTTTAAAGTGTTCGCGTCGGTCGCCAACGGGGGGGGAGCGGTAAAGGCGATAAACGCCAAGGGCCTCGCAGACATCACTCAGGGAGAGCTCAAAAACCTCGAAGACGTCGCAAAGACCCTCGGGGCAAAAGGGCTGGCTTTCATCAAGGCGGAAAACGGCGCCTGGAAAAGCCCCATACTCAAATTCCTTTCGGAGTCCGAACAGGCGGAGCTCAAAAGCAGGCTGAACATCGAAGACGGCGACATCGTGTTCTTCGCCGCCTGCGAATGGGAGCGGGCGTGCTCGATTCTCGGAAGGGTGCGCCTCGAATGCGCCAGGCTCTTGCAGGCGCGCGGCAAACTTTCGATTCCGTCCGACCAGTTCAATTTCCTCTGGGTCATAGAATTTCCGCTGATGCTCTTCGACGAAGAACAGGGAAGATACGTCTCTGCGCACCATCCCTTCACCTCGCCCGTGGAAGAGGACGTCCAGTACCTAGACTCCGACCCCCTGCGCGTCAGGGGCCAGCACTACGACATAGTCCTCAACGGCGTAGAGCTCGGCGGAGGCTCCATAAGGATACACCAGCCGCAGGTTCAGGAAAAGGTGTTCCGCGACGTGCTCAAAATTCCGGAAGACGTAATAGAGTCGCGGTTCGGCTACATGCTCAAAGCCTTCAAATACGGCGCCCCGCCGCACGGGGGGATCGCTCTCGGCTTCGACAGGCTCGTGAGCATACTCGCAAACCGCCAAAGCATACGCGACATCATCGCCTTCCCCAAGACCCAGCGCGGGCAGGACCTCATGGCGCAGTCGCCGTGCCCGGTGACGGAAAAGCAGCTCAAAGACCTGCACATCGCGCTCGCCGACGACGCGCGGTAGTTGGCGCGCCTTATATAATAATGCAGAAACGGGCGGGCTCCCATGTTGGGAGGCCGCTTTTTTTGCGCGGCGGATTCCGCCGCGATTTTTTATACCCCGCCGGAAACCGCCGCCAAAACCTTTTTGTGCAGCTCCGGCGTGCAGGAGGCTATCAGCCCCCAGTCGTGGCCTATGTCGCGCCCGCCCCGCCAGTCGGAATACGCAATGCCCGCGCCCTTCAACGCGGGCAGCAGAGCGGCAAAATCCCATACCTCCAAAAGCGCGTCCGCCATGACGTCGGCGTACCCACGGCATAGCAGCATATACCCGTAGCAGTCTCCCCATGTGCGCGAAATCGCCGCGGCGTCCTCGAGCCGCTTCCAGCCGGCCTCCCCCCTGAGCCGCGAACAGTAGCGAGAATCGGACGTTAGCAGCGTCATGCCCTCGAGCGAAGTCCGCCTGGATGGAGACACCCGTCTGCCGTTGAAAAGGCATTCCTCGCAGTCGCCCACAATGCGCTCGCTCAAAACGGGCTGGTTTATCGCCCCCAAAACGGGCTCGCCGTTTTTCATTAGCGCTATCAACGTCCCGAAAAGCGGAACCGCGCTTATGAAAGACTTTGTGCCGTCTATCGGGTCGAGCACCCAAACGTATTCGGCACCCTCTCCGGAATTTCCGTACTCCTCGCCGATTATCCCGTGGTCCGGAAATTTTTTGGAGATAGCCTCGCGCAGCATGCACTCGACATTTTTGTCCACTTCGGTGACGGGGGAGGAATCCTCCTTGAAATCCACGCTGTGCCGCTTGCCGAAAGACTTCGCGATGTACTCGCCGCTCATGTCGGCCAGCTCGTTGATAAAAACCTTGAAAGATTGCGTTTGCATGGGCGTAATGTAGGCGATTCTCGCAAAAATGGGCAAGATGAAAAGCATTCCCGTGTTCGCGATAGACTTCGAAGGGTCGTCGAAAATCGGGATAGTCGAATACGGAGTTGCGGAGCTCGCCGGCGGCGAAATCGTTTCCGCGCATACGCGCATATGCGCGCCCAAGCGCAAAATACCCCGCCGCGACGCCGAGTTCTTCGGAATCTCCAACGATGTAGCCGAAAAGCGCGCGCCGTTTTCGGACGACCTGCCGCTGTTTTGCCGGATGCGCTCGCGCGGCATATTTATGGCGCACAACGCCTCGGTGGAGGACTCCCTCCTGCGCGCCGCCCTGCCCTCGCCCGGCATGGTGCCGGACTTCGCGCGCGGAGGGCGCACGCTCGAATGGGCGCCGTGGCTCGACACCTGCGCCCTCGCGCGCGCCCTGTTTCCGGAAACCGGCGGGGCAAAACTATCCGACTGCGTCCGCGCCTTCGGGTTGCAGGAAAGGCTCGGCGAAGCCGCCGAAAAATTCTGCCCGCCGCATCGGCGCAAATGGCACTGCGCGCTCTACGACGCCATGGCGTGCGCGCTGCTGCTTGCGCGCTTTTTGGAATTCGACGGAATGGAAAACGCCGGCATAGCGTGGTTAGCGCGCTATTCGGGAACCTCCGACGCGGGGCAGGACAGATTGTTTTAACATGGCAGACGCGCGGAAAATACGCCTGCTCAACAGGCTTCTCGCGCGCGCCGCGCCCTGCGCCGCGCTGTGCGCCGACGCCGCGCGCGGAGTGGAGATGGCGCTCGCCCGCCCCGAGAGCACCGGCGCCGACATCGGGATTTTCGCCAAGCGCATACTCGCCCTCTACGACCCCGAAGCCGCCGTGGAAACCGTCGAAGTTTCGCCCTCGGAGCCGCTGTTCGCGCTCGCCCCGCTGTCCGCGGCGGCAAAAAGGCTCGCCGGACACCCGAGGGCGTACCTCGTAGTCTGCGGGCTCGGAGACCTCGGAAAAAAGACGAAAAAGAGGGTCGCCGCCCACGGGGAGGACGTCGAAACCATTGAGGGATACATCTCGCGCTACGAATCGGCGCTCCCGAACCTCGAAATAATTTTTCTGTGAAAAGGGCGAATTTTTGCCGTCCGAATGGGGGTATCGGGCGGCAGAGCGCCGCGCGCGGCAAATAAAGCGGCGCCGGCGCGCATGGGGCGCCCTCCGGATTCGCGGGCGAAAAATCCCCCTCCGGCGGAACCGCGCCCGAATCGCCGCGCCGCAAGCGCAATCGCCGCGGGCTTCCCGTGCCCTGCGGCGCGGGAAAGCCGAGCGCCGCGCTTTCCCCAAACGCCAGATTAACTGTTAACTATTTTGCTTCAATCAATGGATTGACGCGGGCGGGGTTTTGGGGAGATAGTATGGCGCATAAACGCAAATTTCCAATTATGAAAATCGACCCGTCCACTCTTAAAATTACTGATATGCGCTTCGCGGACATCGACGGCGCGCCGAAACGCTGCACGCTCATCAAAATCTACACCAACCAGGGAATCGTCGGCTACGGCGAAGTCCGCGACGCGTCGAGCAGGACGTACGCGGCGATGCTCAAAAGCAGGATTCTCGGCGAGAATCCGTGCAACGTAGAAAAGATTTTCAACCGCATAAAGCAGTTCGGCGGGGACTCCCGGCAGGCGGGCGGCGTCTGCGGCATAGAAGTCGCCCTGTGGGACATCGCCGGCAAGGCGTGGGGCGTTCCCGTCTGGCAGATGCTCGGCGGAAAATACCGCGACAAAATCCGCATATACTGCGACACCGACAGCGAAGGCGGCGGGCGCGACATGGGCAAGGCCCTCAAAGACCGCATGGCGCAGGGGTACACATTCCTAAAAATGGACTTGGGCATAGAGCTTCTGGCGGACGTCGAAGGCGCGCTCTGCGCCCCGCTCGGTTTTTTGGAAAAGATGCGCGAGTACAAAAAGACGGTGTTCTCCACGCCCCACGGCTCGATAGACCCGCGCGCCATGCGCGGCGAAGCGTACGACCTCTTCAACACCGCCCACCCGTTCACGGGAATCCACATCACGGAAAAGGGGCTCGACTTCCTCGAAAAATACATGGCCGACGTGAGGGCGGAAATCGGGTACGAAATCCCGCTGGCGATAGACCATCTGGGGCACATTCCCGTCGAGGACTGCATAAAGCTCGCCAAGCGGCTTGAAAAGTACAACATTTCGTGGATGGAGGATCCCGTCCCGTGGCAGTACGCCGACCAGTACGTCCGCATGGCGCAGGCTACGACGACTCCGCTTGCGACGGGCGAGGACATTTATCTCAAAGAGGGCTTCAAGCCGCTTCTGGAATCCGGCGCGCTCGCTGTGGTGCACCCCGACATCCTGACCGCCGGCGGAATCCTCGAAACGAAGAAAATCGGCGACATGGCGGAGGAATGCCACACCGCCATGGCAATACACATGGCGGAAAGCCCGATAGCCTGCATGGCCGCAGTCCACGTCGCGGCGGCGACCCGCAATTTCACGGCCCTCGAAGTGCACTCGGTCGACGTTCCGTGGTGGGACAGCCTCGTGAACGGGCTTCCGAGGCCGCTCGTAAACAACGGCTACATAGACGTCCCGAACGCCCCCGGGCTGGGGATAGAGTCTCTCAACGAAGACCTCATAAGGGAAAAGCTCCACCCCGACTTCCCAGAGGCGTGGGCCGACACCTCCGAATGGGACAAGGAGTGGGCAAACGACCGCCGCTGGTCGTAGGCCGCGGCAGAATTTTTCTCCCATCCTCCGCCGCGCGCCAAAAAAATTTTCGCGCGCAAAACCCCAACCCCTCAAACGGCCAGCCTCCGCGCGGCACTAAAAAAGATGACGACCGGCGCAAAAGACAATTCCATATTCCAGTACAAGTGGATGCTCGTAGGCCTGCTTTGGTTCGCGTATTTTCTGAACCAGGGCGACCGGCAGATTTTCAACACCGTAATCCCCCTGATAAAGGAGGACCTCGGGCTGACCGACTACGACATCGGCGACATCGTGATGGTCTTCACGGCGGTCTACGGCGTGCTGGTTCCGGTGTCGGGATTTTTGGGCGACTTGGTTTCGCGCAAATGGATAGTGGTGTGGTCGCTTCTGATATTCAGCGCGGGCACGCTCTGCACGGGGCTCGCCGGCGGAATGGCGCTGCTGATACTCTTCCGCAGCGTCGCCACGGGCGGCGGCGAGGCGTTTTACTTTCCGGCTGCGACGTCGCTTTTGAGCCAGCTGCACTCCCACACCCGCGCGACTGCCCTTTCCATACACCAGACCTCGCTATACGTCGGGATAATCGCAAGCGGCTTCATATCGGGATACATCGGCGAGCATTACGGCTGGCGGGCGGCGTTTTACGTGTTCGGCTCGATAGGCGTGCTGTGGGCGGCTCTCTGCATGTTCGCAATGCGCAACACGCCAATGCCCGCCCCCGCCTGCGGGGAAACCGAAAAATCCGAAAAGGCGAAATTCTCCAAAATGTTCTCGGCGATTTTGAAAAAGCAGACCTTCTACTGCCTCGCGCTCGCGTTCGCCTGCCAATGCTTCGTAAACGTCGGCTACAACACGTGGATGCCCTCGTACCTGCACGAAAAATACGAAATGTCGCTTTCGATGGCGGGGTTGAACTCGATGCTATGGCACTTCGCGTTCGCGTTCTTCGGCGTCATGATAGGCGGAAAGCTATCCGACGCGTTTTCCGAAAAATTCAGGCAGTCGAGAATGTGGGCGGAATTTCTCGGGCTGTTTTTGGCGGTGCCCTTCATATTCCTCTGCGGCTACACAGACTCTTTCTGGGTGTGCTGCGCTGCAATGGCGGGCTTCGGATTCTTCCGCGGCGTATACGACTCAAACCTCTTCGCCGCGCTCTTCGACGTCGTGGAGCCCCGCTACCGCGCGACCGCCTCGGGGCTGTATCTCTCATTTGCGTTCGTGATGGGGTCGGTCGCCCCGAAGCTCATGGCGTACATCAAGGAAATCGCGGGGTTCAGCGCGGGGATAATGTCGCTTTCGGCGGCGTTCCTGCTGGGATCGGCGTTCGTGGCGGCGGCGATGCTGTTTTTCTTCAACAAAAACTACTGCGGGGAAAACGGGTAAATTTTTTTTAAAGGCTATGAAGGAATTATTCAACCTTAAAGGCAAAACGGCGCTCGTCACGGGCGGCGGACAGGGCATAGGCCGCGCGATAGCTCTCGCCCTCGCGGAATTCGGGGCGGACGTGGTCGTAAACTTCCGCGGCAACGAAAAGCTCGCCGAACAGACGGCCTCCGACGCCCGAAAGTTCGGGGCAAAAGCGCTGCTTTGGAAATTCGACCTCGCCCGCGCCGACGCCGGAGCGGAATGGAAAAAGTTTTCGGAGGAAAACGCCTGCCCCGCCGACATACTCGTTGCCAACGCCTCCATGCAGGTGCGCGCGCCGTTCGACGAGGTGACCGACGAAGATTTCGAGGCGCAGATAAACGTGAACTTGCGCTCGACCCTCCGGCTGGTAAGGGAAGTCGTCCCGCACATGGCGCAAAACCGCTGGGGGAGGATACTCAACATAGGCTCCGTCCAGCAGGCGAGGCCGCACAGGGACATGTGCGTCTACGCGGCGACGAAAGCGGGACTCGTGAACCTCGTCAAAAACCTCGCCCCGCGCCTCGCGCCGATGGGGATAACGATAAACAACCTCGCCCCGGGCGCGATAGCGACCGCCCGCAACAAAGACGCCCTCGCCGACGCCGAATACAGAAAGGCGGTCGAGTCAAACATTCCGCTAGGGTACGTCGGAGAGGCTGAGGACTGCGCGGGCGCCGCCCTCCTGCTGTGCTCCGACGCCGGCAGGTACATAACCGGCGCGGACTACTTTGTGGACGGCGGGCTGAGCCTCCGCTTCTGAAATTTTAAACATGCATAAACCCCAGAAAAAATGAGCGTAGACCAATACAAAAAAGAAGTCGGGATGATGAATCTCGAAAAACTCATAGAAACGAGAGAATACAAACCGACGTGCGACTTTCCGATACCGGCAAAAGAACTGCTCGAGCGGTTCGAGCGCCTGTACACCGGCGCGGTTAACGACGTCATGCGGGAATTCTGCCTCCTCAACCAGGCGCTGCCCGGCCACATAAAGCCGCTGCGCGAATACCGGACGGTTGCCGGATTCGCCTTCACCGTGAAGAGCTCTCCGAACGTGATGATCCGCGGCGAGATGGAATTCCGGACAAAAATGCTCGACGAGCTCGGCGAAGACCACTTTGTGGTCTGGGACACTAGCAGGGACGAAGAAGCCACGCTGTGGGGGGGCGTCATGACCGCAACGGCAAAGGGCAAGAAAGTCAAGGCCGCGTGCATAGACGGCGGCATACGCGACACCCACCAGATTCTCGAAGCCGACTTCCCCGTGTTCTACAAGTACAGGATTTCCAACGGCAGCCTCGGAAGATGCCTCATCACGCACTACCAGGTCCCGATTCTGATAGGCAAGGTTCTGATACGCCCGGGGGACGTCGTGCTCGGCGACATAGACGGAGTGCTGATAGTCCCGCGCGACGTCGCGTACGACGTGTTGCTGCGCGCGGAGGAAATCAAGAGCAACGAAAAAAAGATTTTCGGCTGGGTAAAAGAGGGTCAGAGCGTGCGCGAAATCACCGAAAAGGGCGGCTACTTTTAAAAATTTTCCCTTTACGCCCCGCAATCGGGCGCAGCATTCGGCGGAGGCTTCCCCTTGCGGGAAGCCTTTTTTATCGGAAGCGGGCGCGGCGGAACCCAAATAGGCGGCGTCCGCAAGTTTAACTGTTAAAACAAAAAGAGTAAAATAATCATTGAGCCGAACGAAAACGGAAGGTATGTTTATAAAAAATTCAATCCGAATACCACGAATATGAAAACACAAACATGCAACCGCGTCTTCTTTGACGCCCCCCCCCCGAACTTAACGTAAACATAGCCAAATGCTTACGTTTAGGAATTTTCGCGGCATCGCTCGCGGCGATTCAGACGGTTTGCGCGCAGTATACCGATTTGTACAACTCAAACACTACGGCTGATTTCAGCATAAACGACGGTTCCAGCTGGCGCCTCGGCTCCTACGACGGGCAGGTTTACGCGGGTTCGATAAACTCCACAAACAACAACCTGCACATACAGGTTGCGGGGAACAACTCGAACATAGGGCAGTTTTCCGAAGCCGTCACCGCGCACGACATCGACTATACCATAGGCTCCGTCGAGGGCTCCTCGTGGGGAAGAACGCTCTACTTTAACGGCGGCGCGTATGCCACGGGCGACATGTCGATTGAGAATACGTCCGGTTCGGGCTTCGTCATTCAATTGCGCGGAGGAAACAGGACTTTCAGGATAAGCGGAGATTTCAACGTCGGCGCAAATTCCAACGCAAACATGATAATACACTCCGCCCAATCCGGCTGGCAGGTTGGGGGAGACTTCAACATAGGCACGCGCGGGAAATTCTATATATCGGGTTCGTCCACGTCGTCTTTCAGCGTGTCGGGAGTTTTGAACATCGGCGGAACGACCCTCGACCTGGCAAAGCACGACTCCGGCGGCAACGGCGAGAAAAACGAGCTCATAGGCGGACTTTCCGGCAGCGGCAGGCTGCAAATAGGCAATACTGCCACATCGCACAATTTGGCGTTCACCAATCAGGGCGTTTCGGAATTTTCCGGCACATACGCGACGCAAAACGGAGATGACGGCAAGCTCAACATAACAATGAACGCCAATTCGGACTCCGGCAAACAGACGCTGCGCTTCAATACCGTAGCCGACTATTCCGACGAACGCAACTTCTTCGCCGCCGACCTCGGGAACGTATCGGTGCAGTGGGGAGAGCTGAATTTGGGAATGCACTCGGGAATGGGCGCGGGCGCGCTCTCGATTTCAGGTTCCAACTCGACATTCAGCGTCGCGGGCGTAGACGGAAACGCCGAAGGCGGAACCGCGCGGTTCGCGTCGCTCGACTGGCAGGACGGGACGATAAGGGTAGACTTCACTGAACTCGTAGCCGACAGGATAGACGTGGCGGGGGAACTCAACGTCTCGTCTCCGGCGGACTGCGCGCTGGTTCTGAACGTGTCCGCAATAGACCTCGGGCTGTGGCTCGAAGCCTCGGAAGCCTCGTACCTCGACTACACCATACTGTCGTTCGGCGCCGAATCCTCGAACCTGACGCTCGAGATGGCGAATGAAATGCTCTCGCACGACGGCGAAATAAACGCCCAAATCCTCGAAGGCGACTTCGCAAACGGCCTGTTAACCGTGAGGCTGAGTATGGTTCCCGAACCCGCAACCGTGGCCGCAATCCTCGGCGCAATCGCCATGGCTCTCGCAATCCGCCGCAAGGCGCGGTAAAACTTAAAAAAAAACAAAAGCGGGCGCGGAAGGTTTCAATTTTCGCGCCCGCTTTTTGTCGAAACGCACCCCGCGACGCTCCCAGATTTACTGTAAAAATCTGAAAGAACGGCGGCGGCGCTCCCGTACAAGGCGGCCGCCTTGCGGAGATCGGCAAAGCCAATGCGCCTATCACGCTTTTGCTAGCAACATTGTTTTTTTCATTTCCGCAGTCGGGAGCACCCTACCAATCGCCCTTATCATTCGGATTCAAGCTATGCGGGCAGGCGCGGGAAAGCCGCCAAGGGCGCGAGCGCAATCATACGCGGGCGGTCTTGGCGGCGGTTTCCAAGTTATTGCCCAAACAATCCGGCAGGGCGCGTCAGTCGCCAAATTGCGGGGGAGGATTGCCTATCATCCGCTTCATCATATTCTGGACTTCGGGATCCTGAATCAGCCTGGTCTTTTCGGCATCGCTGAGCTTTCCGTCGCCGTCCGAGTCGTATTTTTTGAAAAGCTCTTCGCGCTTTTTGCGGGCCTCCTCAAACATAGAGCGCCGCTCCTGGCGGCTGAGTTTTCCGTCGCCGTCCTTGTCGAACCTGGCGAGAATCTCCTTCGGCGGGGTGAACTCGCGCCGCGGCCCGCGCCTCTGCCTGCCCGATTCAAACGCCTTGCGCTGCTCCTCCATAAACTCCATAAGCTCGTTTTCGTCGAGCTTTCCGTCGCCGTCCTTGTCGAATTTGGCAATTATTTCCCTCGCGAACTTTTTGCGCATTTCGGCGAGGTCGGCGGTCTTTTCCCTTAGCGCCTTCATGGCCTCGGCGCGCTCGCCTTCGCTCAGGCGGCCGTCGCCGTCCCTGTCGAACTGCTTCATAAGCTGTATGCGCGTCCGGAGGTCGAGGCCGGCTATATCGGCGGCAGGCTCCGCCTTTTCCGCGCCTTTTCCGGCGCTTTCGGACTGGGCGAAAGCCGGCATCGCCGACATCGCCGCAGCTATTATGAGCACTGTCTTTTTCATGGCGTATATATCTGTTCGCCTAAAAAAAACGCCCTTGCGCCGCAAAAGTTTCACTGCGTTTTTGTTTGAAGTATTTTTTTTCCGCCTTAGGGTGGCGGGCAAACAAAAATATACAAAGGCGTCAAAAATGTACCAGGTGACTTTCAGCAAACAGGCGATGGCGGAGCTCAACAAGCTCGGGAAAATCGCCCAGCTCGAAATTATCGACGCATTCGGCTCGCTCACGTCGGAGCAGCTCGAAGGGGGGTTGAAAGAAATCGGCAGGATACACCGCGAGGGCAAAACATACTACCGCCTCCGCACGGGCGAATACCGCATATACTTCGAACTCCTCGAGGATTCCCAGACTCTGCACGCGCACTACATACTCCACCACCGCACGATCGCGGACTTCGTATTCAGGTTCAAACTGCCCTTCAAGGAGGAGACTATGTTCGAGCAGGAGGACAATTTCTGGAAATACCTCGAATCCCTCAAAAAATGAGCTCCAACCAAAAGCCGGAACAGTCGCTCTGGGAAAACGTCCACCAGGCGAGCAAAATATACATTTTGCCGAATTCCTTTACCGCGGGAAACCTGTTTTTCGGGTTCCTGTCGATAATTCTCTGCGTCCAGGGCAGATTCAACGCCGACTCCACTGACAGGACGATAGACCACATCGCGGCACTCATAACCCCAAATTACACGGCGGGCGCGTCGGCGCCGAGCACGGGGTACTACGTCCTTGCGATAATCTGCATACTCGCGTCGTTTCTGTGCGACGCCCTCGACGGCAGGGTGGCGCGCGCGAGCGGCAAGACATCCCTGTTTGGCAAGGAGTTCGACTCCATCGCCGACAGCGTGTCGTTCGGAATAGCGCCGTGCCTGCTGATGTTCTTCCTGATACTCCAGCCCTCCGCAATGCTCTCCGACACGTGGATAAGGCTGCTGCGCAACACCGGATGGCTGATAGGTTTTATCTTTATGCTCTGCGCCGCAATAAGGCTGGCGCGTTTCAACGTGCTCACAAACCCCTACATAAACGGGCACGAAAAATACGAAAAGGGGGATTTCAGCGGGTTGCCCGCGCCCGCCGCGGCGGGCGCGGTGGCGTCGATAGCGCTAACGATGCTGAGCTTCGACCTCCAGGCGTTCACGCCGCTGCTCATTCCGCTGATGCTTTTGATAGCGTGGCTTATGATAAGCAATTTCCCCTATCCGTCGTTTAAGCACATAAATTGGACGACGAGCATGAGGTTCAGGTCGTTCGTCGCGCTTATAATCTGCATAATACTGATAGTCGCCCTGCGCGAATGCAGTTTTGCTATAATATTTTTGGCGTATGTATTTTATCCGCCCATAAAGTATATTCCGCGCGCGCTGAAAATATTTTCGTATTTGCGCAGGCAGCGCGGGAAAGGCGCGAAGAAAGCCGCCCGCTGATTGGGCGGTTTTTTAGGGGCTCCCCTTCCCTCTTTCCGCCGAACGGCAAGGAAAGAGCGGCCGCCTGCCGCTTAAACCGACTGCGCGCCGCGCGGCGCAGGATAAAATTTAATTTTGCCCGCGCGAAAAAAAAGGCGCGGGAACAAGCCGCGGATTGGGTAATTTTCAGCGGGGCCTGTGGTTTTCGCAACAGAAGGGCGGCGAAAACCGGAAAAAAATTCGCAAGCGCGGCAAAAGCTTGAATTTTTCTCTTTTGCAGCGCGTTTCGGAAAGGAAATTTTCAACAATATAAGAGATGGTAAAGGCTTGAAAATTCTCTTGCAAAAGTTTAATACATAATTAAGGTTCTAAACATTATGAGTCAATATTTGTACGCAATACGCAAAATCGCCGCTCTGCCGGCATTGTTAGCCTCCTGCGCCCTTTCCCATGCCGCGCAGGATTTGTATTTTAACGAGAGCACAACCACTTCCGATCCCGCCCGCTATTTGGGACAGAGCTCCAACTGGTTCACCAATGCGGAAAGAACCGAACAGTTTACGGGAACCCTCGGCTCAGACTACAACGGCATAGTGAATGCCGAAAGCCTAGTCTGCGGCACCGTAACTAGCGAGATCGGACTCAACCTCAACTCGCTAACCTACAACATTTCCAATGCCGGAATGAACAACGGGTATATGGTTTCGTTCGGATTCGGCGGCGTGGCAAATCTCGCGGAAGACTTTAATTTGAACGTCACCCTGGCGCACGTAGGCTCCGGTCCCCTCGAAGAAACAATCAGAATGTACGGCGACAACACATTCAACATTGGCGGGGATTTCAATATTGATTACAGCAGAAACGGCAGCGGCAGGT
>OLGD01001749.1_pt1 | contig 29388 bp, 24 predicted proteins | sample 1605311 | NCBI WGS metagenome assembly OLGD01 (sample SAMEA3888917, study PRJEB22519) | human gut metagenome | biome: human gut; feature: human-associated habitat; material: faeces | place: Denmark | collected 2010
AACGTCTTCTTGTGCCATTTTTTTGTTATATCTATTAATTTTAATCCTGTTCTTTGTTAAAAAGCGCCACAAAGATAGGGATTTATATCATAAGTCGGGCAGGCGGGGTATTAATTTATCTTATCGTTGCACGTTGTTACACAAACTGGGGGAGATACTACATTTTATAAAGCAATGCAAAGTAAAGAAGCAAGGTCTTCATAACTATAAGAAAAGAAGCAATAGATACGTATCTTCAGAAATTGAGGAAAAGCGATACAGTTTTTATCCGGCACATCAGCAAAGGTTAAATTATCAATGGTTATGTGCGAATAACCCTCCATCATTATTTGCATGATTCATGTATCAAAAGATATAGAGATTATGAAATACTTAGATCCCAAAGCCGACCTGACGTTCAAACGCGTCTTCGGCGAACACCCCGATTTGGTAATGAGTTTGCTGAACGCCTTGCTTCCACTTGCCCCCGGTCAGGAAGTGATCAAGATAGAATACCTGCCGGTAGAACTGGTGCCGGACAACCCGTTGCGCAAAAACAGCATCGTTGATGTGCGTTGCCGTGACAACCGGGGACGCATCTTCCTGGTGGAGATGCAGATGATCTGGTCACCTGAATTTAAACAACGGGTATTGTTCAACGCTTCAAAAGCCTACATGCGCCAGCTGAAGAGCGGCGAACAGTATGAACTATTGCAACCCGTATACTCACTAAATCTGGTAAACGATATCTTTGAACCGAACCTGAATAATGAATACTATCACTACTACCGTCTGGTACATATGGAACATACGGACAGAGTGATAGAAGGGCTGCATCTGGTATTTGTGGAACTTCCCAAATTTACGCCCCACAACTATAGCGAGAGAAAAATGCAAGTGCTATGGCTGCGATACCTGACCGAAATCAATGAACAGACCCGGGAAGTTCCCGAAGAGTTGCTTGCCAACCCCGAACTAAAAAAGTCCGTGAATGCCCTCGAAGAATCTGCTTTTACGGATGCGCAATTAGCCGGATATGAAAAATTCTGGGATATTATAAGCATAGAAAAAAACATTGTATGGCAGCGCAATACGAAAAGGCAGAAAAGAAGGAATGGCAGAAGGATTGGCGGAAGGACGCAAAGAAATAGCTCGTAACCTAAAAAAAGCCGGAATCCCCATTGCCCTCATCATGCAAAGCACTAACCTCTCGGAAAAAGAAATAGAAGAACTGTAAAAGTAACCGAAAAGCCCCCTATTCTCCATCTACAAGAAGTTGTGAGTTTGTCGACAAGAAGTTAACTCCCTGTCGACAAACTCACAACTTCTTGTAAACAGGTAATTAACACTTTGCAACTTTCTGATATTCAACCGCAAGAATTTCTTATATAGAAAGATAGATTGTATAGAAATATCACTTATCTCATAAATATCCCCTTCCTTGCTTCTCCCCTTTCCAGTTTTCCCTCGAAGAAATATGGTCAGAAAGCCTTCGAGCACACCAAAACTTAGTTCTGAGATTTTCCCACATAATCCATCAAAAAGTCATTATATCCAGTTATAAGAACAAATAACCTATTTTTTGTCCTTTTTCAAACAAGAAATAACACATATTAGTCCTAAAATCAATAAAAAGTAAATACATTGCAAATCTTGTAACGGAAAACCACTACTTTGTCCAGCTTTTTAAAATTTTTACTACTAATTTAAAGAATATTTCGCAAAAGGTATTTTTCTTATAAAATAAATACCTAAGTTTGTGGGGTCAACAACAGAAAACATGCGATGGAAACGCTATTTACAAAAAGCACCGATAAAAAGCTATTTGAGAGAGAGATACAAGATATTCTCCCAGAACGGATAGTTTATGCAAGAAAAGATGAGGCGAATCACGCTTCCGGTAGAATGAAAGAAATCTACGAGAACATTTTATACTGCATAGAGAATAAAATGATTTACTTAGACTCTACTATTAATTTAAGTAAATTCAGTCTTTTACTATGTACCAATACTACTTACCTATCAAAAGTAATAAACATTTTCTTTAAATGTAATTTAAAGACCTTATTAAATAAGCATCGCATAGAATATGCCAAAGAATTGCTAAAAATGGAACAATGCGACCTCAAAACTCTACCCCAAAAATGTGGCTTTGCTTCCAGAAGTTCTTTTTATGCTGCTTTCATGAGGTATGAGCATATAGCGCCAACGGACTTCAGAGCCCATCACATGAGCATAGAAATCAGAAAGAAAATAGATATGGAAATAGATAATTTATTAACCATTTAGTAATTAATTAATCAAATTTTTTATTGTTATGAAAAAGTGGACTTACTTAGTCGCAGCCGGCATGTTGCTTGGAGCGACGCCGGTATTTACCGGATGTATTGACAATGATGAGCCGGAAGGGATCACCATTTTACGCGGTGCAAAAGCCGAACTGCTGAAGGCTAAAGCAGCCGTAGAAGCAGCAAAAGTGGCACAAGTACAGGCTGATGCAGCTTTAACCCAAGCACAAGCTAAAGTACAAGAGGCAGAAGCAACTAAAATACAAGCTGAAGCCAAGAAAATTGAGGCAGAAGCTAAGATTGCTGAAGCAAACGCCGCATTGGTAAATGCACAGACTGAAACTGAAAAAGCCAGACTGCAAGCTATCATTGAGGAAAACCAAAGACTGCAGAAAGAATGGGAAGAAAATGCTGCAGTACGCGCTGCAGAAGCAGAGGCTGCAATTCAGGAAGCTGAATACAGAGCTTTGCAAGCTAAAGCTAAATACCAACAAGCATTAGTATCTTTGCAGAGTGCACAACAGAGAGTTTTGAGCCCCTATATCGCAACACTCAATACCGTAACAAGTGGTTATTTTGATGCATTAGACGCTCTGCGTATAGCCCAACGCAACTATAATAACCAAGAAATAGTTGTTGAAGAAAATGAAGCATCTAAAGAAATACATACAAGAAGCTTACAAAAAAGTGTAAATATCGCAGAAGCTAGTCTTGCCGGTGCTAATGAGGCCTTGAAATTGGCCAACGAGGAATTAGCAGAAGCCCAAGAATTAAAACCATCCCCGCTATGTGAGAAGCTTAAAGATGTGGAAGATAAATACACATCTATCCAGAAAGAAATTGCAGATTTAAGCGTGGAAGCCGCTGAAACTGTAGCTGGATTCTATGCAAATGGCCGTTTCGAAGAAGTAAACGATTTATTAGATAAAACAGTAAAAGCAATAGATGCTACTCAAACGATAGCAGCTGTTGACTTTGATTTTGGTGACGGCAGTGGATACCCTGCATACGTCCAAAGAGGTGTGGAGTCGCTCCCTGAATTGGAATATGCTTCAAATGACCCTTGGAACTATTATGGCAGACTTGCCGATTTGCAAAAGAAGTTGGATGAATTTAAGAGTTGGACTCGTGATGCAAACGATAATGCTTGGACTCAAGAACTCATCTCTGAAATGGAAAGTAATCTAAGCGATTTAGAAACAAATGTTATAGCTTACCATCAAAAGGCATGGAAAGAAGCCGTTGATGCTTATAAGACCGGTGATTACAATAAGACCGACATGACTAAGATCTCTGGCTACAAAGAGGTAGTAGATGAAATCGCTAAATTCAACAAAGCAGCTGAAGAATTAAACAAGGCATTAGCTGAACAAGTAAGACTGGAACGCAAGTTAGCAGCTGACAAAAAAGTAAAGGAAGATGCTATTGAGAAGAGTAAAACTGACCAAACTGCTGCTAAGAAAGACGCCTTAGATGTTCACACAACAGCAATGAAGAATGTAAACACAGTTTACGATACGAAAGTAAAGAATCTAAAAGCAGCCTATGATAACGCTGTTAAACTTACAGCTGAAAAGAAAAAAGCCCTAGATGAAGCATTAAAGGGAACTGACAGTGATAAGATTACTGCTGCAAGAAATGCCCTTACCAATGCAGAAAAAGCAGAAAAAGAGGCTAATGATAAGTGGATAGACTATGTAGCCAATGGTTTACAGCAAGAAAAAGATGCAATAAACCTGGCTAAAAAGACAGCTGACGACAAAGCTGATGCAAAACAATTGACTGATGAAACTAATGCCAAGAAAGCTTTTGACGCTTTATGGGGTGTTACAGGCACAGAGACTGCAAGCAAAAAGACTGCCGATGCCAAGGTCAGTGAGGAAAGAAAAGACATGAATAAAGCTACAGATGCATTGAAGAATGTCTCAACAACTTACAATGATAATATTAGCGAACATGCAGTTGCTGTTGGAGCAACTCCAATTAGTCTTTCTATGATTGATGCCATAGCTGGTGGTGCATGGGACAAAGAAGCTGGTTATGATGTAAGAGCAACTGATCTCACAGCAAGCAAGTTAATTGTATTGGACAAAGATGCACTGAAATATGCCGTATTGGTTCGTTCTTCATTCTTGTATGGAGGTTCTATTTGGGACACAAATGAATATGGAGATTTCGAAGCACGATTAGAAGTACTGACAGATGCTGACATATTGAAGCTTATTGATGCAAATATACAAAAACTTGCAGAAACGCAAACTATCAGTCTGACCGATTATATCAACGAGTGCTACAGCTATGGTAGTGTGGGTGAACGTTTAGCTCTTAAAGAGGAAATCCGTATCGCTAAATCTTGGTTGACAAACAAAGATGCTATTAACGCCAAGATTGCTCAAACTCAAACAGCTATTGATGAGTTAACAAAAGCATATGAAGCTAATGAAGACGCTATTGAAGCAATATGGGAAGAATATAATTTAGCTTCTGAGAAATTAGAGGCCGATCTTGAAGCTACTATTGAGCCAATAACCAAGAAACGTGCAGAATTAGCACCGCTTAATGCACTTTACAACGCAATATACCATGCAATAGTAGATTATTCCAATGCAGGTGAAGAAATGTGGAGTGAAAACACTATCCAAAACTACATTAACCTCTGTAAAGCCAGCGTAGAAAACTACGAAAATGAAGTTTATGAGGCAGAGACTACTCTTATGAATGCAAAAGACCTTCTTGAAAAATGGAATAGTTCAGCAATCAGCTGGTTGAAAGTTTTGCAGGAGAAAGTAGAAGATGCACAAGCTTTGGTTGACCGCAAGAAGAAAGAACTTGATAACGCTCAGGCTGCTTTGGATGCAATGCTGGCAAATCTGTCCGTAGAATAATCTCTAATAAGAACTACTTTAAATAAAGTAAGATGATTAAGAAACTTTGCACAATCTTATTGTTAGCCGCATTTGTTGCGCCCACTTGGGCGCAACAAACCGGCGGCAGCAAGGAGGGTGTAGTGTTTGCTCCCCGCAAAGGTCAGTGGCAGGTGTCATTGGTACTGGGTAACAGTGGTCAGTTCTACAACGAAAGTACCAGTTACCTCTTGCCTCAATACACTAACACAGGCGGCTCGATAGGACTTCCCAACGGAAGTACAGACAACTCGGGCGACCTGAATCGCTATCTGAACATTAGCGGACTCAATGATAATAGCTTAGTAAATATCGCCGGCTTGCAGGCCAAATACTTCATCTCCGACTGTTGGGATATCAACCTTTCGTTTGGTATGAACATCAGCATCACTCCCAAGAAAGATTATATAGAGGGCGACAATTCAGTGCCCGATGTAATTATTCCGGATCAGAAGTATGTAAATGCACAAATGACCAACAATTGGTATATGTCGGTAGGTACAAACCGCTATTTCAAAACGGGCAATCCACGCATCCATCCTTATTTAGGAGTCGTAGCCGGCTTCCAGATGGCACGCATCGAGACCACAGAACCCTTTACGGGCAAAACGTATAGCGACGGTGAAGATGATGAAGACACAGCACTTCCCGAACAAGTATACGTAGCTGCCGGAAAAGCCGGACAAATATTCGGCATCAAAGGCGCTGCTGTAGCCGGAATCGAATACAGTGTTGTCAAAGGTCTGCTGTTTGGTCTGGAATTCCAACCCATAGCTTACCGCTACGACGTGATCCAAATCTGTCCGAAAGGTTTTGAGAAATACAGCATCAGCCATCATAACATTAAGTTATTTGAGATGCCTGTTGTAAAACTTGGTTTCAGATTCTAACAAAAACATCGTTAAGGCAACAAAATTAACGTATGTAATGCAGGGAAGGCGGTTCTGCTAACACTATTAGCCGAACCGCCTTTATGCTAAAATCCAGTTGACACAATGAGAAAAAATATTTTGCTTTTACTTCTTGCAGTCACGGCAATAGGACTGACTGCTTGTTCCGGCAATTCAGAAAGACCGGGTTGCCGCATTAAAGGAGAAATATCTTTTGAAGAATACAGCATGGTCTATCTGATAAATTCTTCAGGAGAACGGATAGACAGTTGTGAAATCAAAAATGGACGCTTTTATCTTGAAGAAGTGAACAACATCACCCAGCCATACATAGCCACAATACATATGCAGGCAGAGCAAGACCCTATGGATATGCTTGACATGCCCGTCGCTATAGAAAATGGCACTGTAAGAGTTGAATTAGCAGAATATATCAAATTGTCCGGTACCCCACTGAACAATCAGATAAAAGGATTCCTCGACGCTCTGCAAAACTGCAAAGACGGAACCTCTGCAAAACAAGCCATCACTTCTGAAGAAGTAGTGGAAATATTTTCACAATTCTACAAGCAGCAGATTCTGTCCAACAAAGACAATGCCGTAGGAAAATACATCTACCAGAATTATGGTATACACCTGAATGCAGACGACAAAGCTCAGGTAAAAGCACAAATGGGTAACTAAAAAACAGTAAAAAAACAGTTTACTATGAAACTCAAATTTATCATTACCGTCATGGCACTGACGGCTGTTTGTATAAGTGTCCATGCACAGGAAAAGAAAGCAAACCCGAATCCCTGGTTCATTCAAGGGCAAATGGGTGCCTCCTACTCCACCGGAGACGCCGCTTTCGGAAAACTAATAGCGCCTACCGGAGCTATAGCCGTCGGAAAATACTTCTCACCCGTATGGGGAGCCAGACTCGCTATCAGTGGCTGGCGTGGGCGCGTAGGCTCGGAAGTCAGTAAGCAAGCTCATGGTTTCTATTATGGCGCAGCCACCGTAGACGGATTGATGAACCTCAGCCAACTCATCAAGAAATATCCGGAACGGTTATTCGATCTCAGCATTATCGCCGGTATAGGCTTCAACCGCACTTACACCCACAGTGTCAGCAGTTTCATGGGACGCCTCGGCTTACAGGGAGCCATCCGTCTGAACGATGCACTGGACTTCAACATCGAAGCCTTAGCCAATGGCGTCTCCGACCGCTGGAACGGACGAGACGATCACTCGTTCGATACTTACTTCACCGTATCACTGGGACTTACCTACAAATTCAGAACGGGATACAAGTGTGTCACCTGCATCTCCGAAGAATACCCGGAAATTCTTTACACCGAAGAAGAAGTAAATCAGCTCGTCAATGAGCAACGTGCACAAGTGACGGAAGAAGTGAAAGAAGTGATAGCGCAAAAAGCCGACACCGTATTTATAAAGCCCGACTGCCCGCCTGCCAAAGTAGTGAAAGGCATCAAAAGCCATGTCGCTTTCGGATTGGCAAAGACTAACGTCGACCCTAATCAAGAAATGAACGTGCTTGCCATTGCCGACTACATGAAACAGTTCCCCGACTCAAAAGCCACCGTCACAGGATATGCCGACAGCGGAACGGGAAGTCGCGAAATCAACCTGCGCCTTGCCAAGCAACGCGCAGAAAGCGTAGCCAAGCAACTGACGGAAAAGTATGGCATCAGCCGTGACCGCCTCACCGTATCGAGCATGCAAGACAATGAACAGCCATTCCAAACCAATGACTGGAACCGTGTAGTCATCATAATCGCCGACTAACCAGTATATATTTAGAAGAGACAATCATTTCATCTCAATGATTATCTTTGTTTGCTTTCCAAAAGGGTGTTGTGAAATAGTATCTATTCGCAGCACCCTCATTTCATATCTACTTTATTGGGCTATACGAACTTCCCGAAGCTGTGGTATTCTGCAACGAGAATTTGCGGGTGGAAGGCAAATTAGTGTATGCACCCATTTATATGGTGATGTTTCTTGAGAAGAGCAATGCGGCACCAACTTATTACAAGGTCGATTTGTCGATGTTACAGTAACAAAAAGGCGAAAGTCATACCACTTGTATACCCTCCCGAACCTAACGGTCAAATAAGTAGCAGTACCTGCAAATCGGAGTCCGACAATTTAAAGACTTTCATTTGCAGGATTTACCGAGAAATTTTGTATTTTTGCGTTCGACTGAAAAATTCAGTGATTATTCAGAATAGATATTCCCGAAACAGATATGAGCGAAGACTTTGAAGCACCGAAAGATGACTTGGAAAATGAACTCCCGGCAGGGAGCGAAGGGCATTCGGATTACAAACCCGCTGACACGAAAGACGTAAAAGCAAAATACCAACTTAGCGGTATGTACCAGAACTGGTTTCTGGACTATGCTTCGTACGTTATCCTGGAGCGTGCCGTACCCCACATTAATGATGGTTTGAAGCCTGTGCAGAGACGCATCCTGCACTCCATGAGGCGAATGGAAGATGGACGTTACAACAAAGTAGCGAACATTGTGGGACACACCATGCAGTTCCACCCCCACGGCGACGCCTCCATTGGTGATGCATTGGTGCAATTGGGCCAAAAAGATTTGCTTGTGGACTGTCAGGGAAACTGGGGTAACATACTCACCGGTGACGGTGCTGCTGCTCCCCGTTATATTGAAGCACGCCTGTCGAAGTTCGCCCTCGATGTAGTGTTCAATCCCAAAACCACCGAATGGAAACTGTCTTATGACGGACGAAACAAGGAACCGGTAACCCTGCCCGTTAAATTCCCTTTGCTGTTGGCACAGGGAGTAGAAGGTATCGCGGTAGGCCTTTCGTCCAAGATACTTCCCCACAACTTTAATGAACTTTGCGATGCATCCATCCACTATCTGCACGAAGAGGAATTCAAACTCTATCCGGATTTCCAGACGGGCGGCAGTATCGACGTCTCCAAATATAACGACGGCGAACGCGGCGGTGCCGTACGCGTGCGCGCCAAAATAGAGAAGATAGACAACAAGACGCTTGCCATCAAAGAAATCCCTTACGGCAAGACGGTAGCCAGCGTTTGCGACTCCATCGTGAAAGCAAGCGAAAAAGGCAAAATCAAGATAAAGAAAGTAGAAGACCTGACCTCCCGCAACGTGGAGATATTGGTTCATCTTGCCCCGGGCGTATCTTCGGATAAAACAATCGACGCCTTATATGCCTTTACGGATTGCGAAGTCAGCATATCACCCAACTGCTGCGTCATCGACGACCAGAAGCCGCACTTCCTCACCATCAGTGATGTGCTGAGAAAATCAGTAGATAATACTTTGTCTCTGCTACGCCAGGAACTGGAAATCCGCAAAAATGAGATACTGGAAAGCCTGCACTTCGCCTCACTGGAGAAGATATTCATCGAAGAGCGTATCTACAAAGACCAGGAATTTGAACAGGCCAAGAATATGGATGCGGCCTGCGAGCATATCGACGAACGACTGACGCCTTTCTATCCGCTGTTCATCCGCGAAGTGACCAAAGAGGACATCCTCAAACTGATGGAAATAAAGATGGGACGCATCCTCAAGTTCAACTCCGACAAAGCGGAAGAACTCATTGCCCGCATGAAAGCGGACATAGAGGAAATAGACCACCACCTCGCCAACATCATTGAGTACACGGTAGACTGGTATCTCATGTTGAAAAACAAATATGGCAAAAACTTCCCGCGCCGCACCGAACTGCGTAACTTCGACACCATCGAAGCAAGCAAAGTAGTAGAGGCCAACGAGAAACTGTATATCAACCGCGAAGAAGGCTTCATCGGCACAGGCTTGAAGAAAGATGAATTCCTCTGCAACTGCTCGAACCTCGATGATGTCATCATCTTCTTCCGCGACGGGCGGTATCTGGTCACTCCCGTAGCCGACAAGAAATTCGTGGGCAAGAACATTCTATATGCCAACGTATTCAAAAAGAACGATAAACGCACGATATACAATGTGGTTTACCGTGATGGGAAAGAGGGAACGCACTTCATTAAGCGTTTTGCCGTAACAAGTATCATCCGCGACCGCGAATATGATGTGACCCAGGGTACACCCGACTCACGCATCATGTATTTCACAGCCAATCCCAACGGCGAAGCGGAAATCATCAAGGTAACTCTGAAACCCAACCCACGCGTGCGCCGCATTATCTTCGAAGAAGATTTCAGCGACATCGGCATCAAGGGACGACAGTCACGAGGCAATATGCTGACCAAGCTTCCGGTACACAAGATCGCCCTGAAACAACGCGGCGGTTCCACACTGGGCGGACGTAAAGTCTGGTTCGACCGTGATGTGCTCCGCCTCAACTATGACGGGCGCGGTGAATATCTGGGCGAATTCCAGAGCGATGACAGCATCCTGGTGGTACATGACAACGGAGATTTCTACATCACCAACTTCGACCTCAGCAACCACTACGAGCCCAACATCCGCATATTGGAGAAGTTCGACCCGAACAAGATATGGACTGCCGTGCTTTACGATGCAGACCAGCAGAACTTCCCATACATCAAACGCTTCTGCATGGAGGCAACCAACCGCAAGCAGAACTATCTGGGAGAAAACAAGAATAACCGCCTGATTTTACTGACAGACGAATGTTATCCCCGTCTGGAAATCATATTCGGCGGACATGACAGTTTCCGTGAACCGATGATTATAGAAGCGGATGAATTTATCGCCGTGAAAGGTTTCAAGGCAAAAGGTAAACGCATCACCACCTTCACGATGGAAACCGTTAATGAGCTGGAACCGACACGCCAGCCGGAAGTGCCGCAAGCTACGGAAGACCGGGAAGAAGAGGAACCGGAAATTCTGGATCCCGACCACGGCAAGAGTGAAGACGACATCCGGGATGAGATAACGGGACAGATGAAACTGTTCTAAGTGAGTAACAGTTAGTGATTAGTGATAAGCAACTATATCAATGAATTTATATAAAATAGGTATATTAGCCACATGCCTGCTCGGACTGGGCGGAAGTGTAAAAGCGCAAAGTGTTGAAGACAGGGCGCTGCAAGAACTGAGGGCCGATTCTTCGGCAAGGACACGCTTTGTAACCCGGGCCACCATGTACGGTATAGGTTATACCAATGTGTTCGACACTTACTTGTCGCCACAGGAATATAAAGGTATTGATTTTCGCATTTCCCGCGAGAGCATGCGCATGACCAAATGGATGAACGGCAACATATCCCTGCAAAGTTTCTTCCAGGCAGATATCGGTTACACCCACAACCGTGTGGACAATAACAATACGTTCTCCGGTCTGGCAAACTGGAACTACGGATTGCACTACAATTTCCCCATCACTTCAAACTTTAAGTTACTTGCCGGAGGACTTATCGACCTAAATGGTGGTTTTGTTTACAACCTGCGGAACGGAAATAACCCGGCACAGGCACGTGCTTACATCAACCTGGATGCATCCGGAATGGCTATATGGGATTTACGGATCAAGAACTACCCGATTTCTCTGCGCTACCAGATCAACCTGCCTTTTATGGGTGTCATGTTCTCTCCCAACTACGGACAGTCGTACTACGAAATATTTACGCTGGGCAACTGGAATGGAGTCATCAACTTCACTTCCCTGCACAACCAGCCGTCCCTGCGCCAAATGCTGACCGTGGATTTCCCGGTAGGAAGAGCTAAAATGCGTCTCGCTTATTTATGGGATGCACAGCAATCCAAGGTTAATGATATAAAGACACATACTTATTCGCATGTGTTCATGGTAGGCTTTGTGAAAGAATTGTTCCTCATTCGTGATAAAAGGAAAAAGTGATTATCAGAATGAGTGATAAGATGATAGAATGATGAAAAGAAAAGGAATATATCATATTAAATTAGGGTGGCTTGGAGCACTTTTCATGTTGCTACCCTTGTTGTCGGGTTGCATCCGGGAAGAAGAATTCAACAACTCTCCGCAAGGCAATTTCGAGGCTCTGTGGAAGATTATCGACGAGCAATACTGCTTTCTGGACTACAAGCAAATAGACTGGGATGCCATCCATGACAAATACAAGCCACTCATCACTGCCAATATGCCTAACGATGGATTGTTTCAGGTGCTCGACAGTATGCTGGCGGAGTTGAAAGACGGGCACGTCAATCTGTACAGCTCTTCAAATATAGCCCGTTACTGGGACTGGTACCTGGATTATCCACGCAACTTCAACGAAGGGATTATCGAGCGGACCTATCTCGGAAAGACTTATCGCATTGCCGGTGGACTTAAATACAAGATTCTTGATGATAATATCGGATATATCTACTATGAGTCATTCTCTAGTGGTGTCGGCAACGGTAACCTGGACGAAGTACTCTCCTACCTGGCCCCGTGCAACGGATTGATTTTCGACGTACGCAACAACGGCGGAGGCAACCTCACCTATTCCACCCGCATTGCCGCCCGTTTCACGAATGAGAAGGTACTGACGGGATATATCCAGCACAAAACCGGAAAAGGACACAGTGACTTCTCCGATCCTGAGCCGATTTATCTGGAACCATCCAACAGTATCCGTTGGCAGAAGAAAGTAATGTTACTCACTAACCGCCACTCTTACAGTGCTACGAATGACTTCGTAAATGCCATGAGTTATTTTCCTAATGTCACATTGGTAGGTGACAAGACCGGTGGCGGTTCGGGATTGCCTTTCTCCTCAGAGCTTCCTAATGGTTGGGGAGTACGCTTCTCTGCAAGTCCGCATCTGAATGCAGAGAAGGAGCATATAGAGTTTGGCATTGACCCGGATGAAGAAGTGGATATGGATAAAGAGGACGAAAACAACGGAATTGATACGATTATCGAACGGGCCCGTGAACTTTTAAAAGTAACCCAATAACCACTTTCTGCATCAAACTATTTGCCGGAAAGAAAAATCTTTCTATCTTTGCCGTCGCTTAACAAGAAAGCCACTGCGGGTGTGGCGTAATTGGCAGCCGCGCCAGACTTAGGATCTGGTGCCGAGAGGCGTGTAGGTTCGAGTCCTATCACCCGCACTACTTAATTGATATTTACAGTCAAAACCCACTAAAATTGCAGTTTTAGTGGGTTTTTTGTTGCTTTCAAACTGCCACCTCGAAAAAAGTACGCACTACTTCAGTAACAAATTCGGTGACATGACTTGCTTCTGTTTTTCCTATTCTTGAGTGAAAAACCTAAAATTTAGGAAACAATGAAATTAGAAAGACCGGCAGGTATCATCTTCTATATATGAAGCAAATAGATATCTCAGAACAAATAATAAACCTATGTAACTTACGTTATTTATCAGAATGATATGTTTATATTTGAATCTCAGAAATAACATAAAAGACAGATAATCACATGGGAATTAACATGATAACCGACCAGAAATGGAGTATAACCCGCTACTCGGCAGAAAACAAAGAACGCTGGGACCGCTTTGTGCGCCGCTCCAAAAACGGCACTTTCCTGTTGCAACGCGATTATATGGATTATCATGCCGACCGCTTCCGGGATTGCTCCCTGCTGATTTTCTGCAACCAAAAACTAATGGCACTGTTGCCGGGTAACCTTTCCGGCGACTGCTTTTATTCCCATCAGGGACTGACCTATGCCGGAATGCTTTTCTCTCCCTCCATTACTTTACAACAAGCAGAAAGCGTATTCCACACTACATTGAATTACCTACAAACGGAATGTGGTGTAAAGTCACTGGTCTACCGGAGCATCCCCCATATTTACCATCGTTACCCGGCAGAAGAGGATCTATACATACTCACCCACCTGGGAGCCACACTCGCCGCCCGCAGCATTTCGTCCGTCATACCACTGGACGACCGTCTGCCTTTCCGCACCCTTCGCCGCCGCCAACTGAAAAAGGCACAGACATACGCTCTGACAATTGCAGAAGATGAAGACTTCGCATCCTTCTGGAACATATTGGAAGAAAACCTGCGCGAACGGTATAGTGTCTCTCCGGTGCATACACTGGAAGAAATCCTCCGGCTGCACAAGAATTTTCCCCGGCAGATTTCTCTCTTCCGGGTATGCGACGGAATAGAAACATTGGGCGGCTGCGTAGTGTATGAAACTGATGAAGTAGCCCATGTGCAATATATCGCCGCCTCCCCACGCGGAAAAAAATGCGGCGCACTCGATTTGCTTTTTCATCAACTGATATACGACCGTTATGCCCAAAAGCGTTACTTCGACTTCGGCATCTCCACCGAACACGGCGGACAGATACTGAATGAAGGACTACTCTTTCAGAAAGAAGGTTTCGGAGCAAGAGCAATCATGTATGACGTTTATGAATTGAAGTTATAACGACTTCACGAAGCAAAGATTATGATAAAGTATTTAGACCTGCAAAAAATCAATGCCTCTTTCGAACCGGAACTTTCGGATGCTTTACTGCGCATCTCCCGTTCCGGATGGTATCTGCATGGTGAAGCTACAGCCCGTTTCGAACAGGAATTTGCCGATTACTGCGGTACGCCCCATTGCATCGGTACAGGAAATGGCCTGGATGCTCTTACCCTGATATTCCTCGCCTACCGGGAATCTGGAATGATGAATGCGGGAGACGAAGTGATCGTTCCTGCCAATACCTACATCGCCACCCTGCTTTCCATTCTGCGTGCCGGACTGAAACCGGTGCTTTGCGAACCTTCTTCCGAAACATGCAATATAGATGTCGCTCATGCTGAAACTTTGATTACCCCTCGCACACGTGCCATACTACCGGTTCATCTGTACGGACGTTTAGCGGATATGCAAGGAGTGCATGATTTAGCCACCCGTTACGGGTTAAAAGTTATAGAGGATGCAGCGCAGGCACACGGTGCCATTTACAATGATAGCCTGCAAGGAAGAGAAAACCGGTCTTTGCGTGCCGGAAACCTGGGTGATGCCGCCGCCTTCAGCTTTTATCCCGCCAAGAATCTGGGGGCATTGGGAGACGGAGGCGCTATAACAACCCATGATACAACCCTTGCCGCCATTGTCCGTTCCATCGCCAATTACGGCTCTACGGAGAAATATATCCATCAGTATCAAGGGATAAACAGCCGTCTGGACGAATTGCAAGCAGCCGTTCTTTCTGTGAAACTTTCCCGTCTGGATAAAGACAATGCCCGGAGAAGGGAAATAGCACGGCTATATCAGGAAAACATTCATTGGAGTCGTCTGGAGTTGCGAAGCACCGTCAACACAGGAGACATAAACGAATCCAACGTCTTCCACATCTTCCCCGTTTTTTCTTCCCGCCGGAACGAACTCCAACGTCATCTGGCAGCGCATAATATCCACACTCAAATCCATTACCCCATTCCACCCCACCACCAGAAAGCGTTGAAGCAAGAGTATGGAATGCAACAACTCCCCATCACAGAACGTATCCATAATGAGGAGTTAAGTCTTCCCATCTCTCCGCTACTGACAAATGAAGAGGCCGGACAAATCATCGATTGTATCAATACCTTTGCCTGACATGGAAGGTAAAAACAAGGTGAGTGCTATCTGTGGAATAACAGAAGATTATGATGAATGTTTCTCCCAGAAATCGAGATATTGACGGGCTACTTTGACGTGATCGTGGTGCTTAATCACATATTCGATGCTCTGCGCAGACAGTTCCGGAATACGTTCCTTATGAAGAACGATATCTTCCAGTTTCCGATAGATATCCTGTTCGTCCGGCAACACGTTGATGATGGGGCGGAGTTCTGTTTCGTTTATGATTTCATAGTTTTCCGGCTCTCCGCCACCCACTACGGTCAGTCCCTTTGCCATAGCGAGCAATGAATTCATGGAGGGAGTATAAGAATAGAGTTGGTCCAACTGGACGTCAGCATCATCCATTAGTTGCTGGTAACGCGCATAGGGCACATCGTGGACTTCGGTGATACGGCAAAGTTCAGGATACTTACGCTGTACTTCTTGCAGGACGGGAAGCATGACATCGGTTCCCTTCAAATTACTGCGTGCAGACTGAACGCCAATAAAAAAGTTCAGAATGTCCGGCACGCCACGAACCCGGGAAGTTATTTCGCGCAAATCTATCGGCAAAGGGATGAAAGCCGTTTTATCGGGGAAATAAGGTTGATAAGACACGTAGTATTCCCATAAACAGGCAATTATGCCACTACAAGTTTCAGCAATAGCACGAGTGGCACGCGCGGCACCGCCATAGTACCAATCCTGAAGAGTAACTTGGTTAAAAGGGGTATCACGATAACGGTCACCAATCTTAAAATCTGAATAATGGAAGACATCAGTCTCCATACAGGCACGGATATAGTAATAATCTGTCCCGAAAGCTCCCAAAAAGACCTTGCCGTTATGCCGTTGCAAATAACGGTAAACAGGCAATGTACGCTCACTACGCAAACGCAGGAAATAGGGGCTGATAATCTGCACCACATCATATCCACGGAAACTTGGCAAATGGCGTAATATGCGGAGTATACAGGATATGCCATCGCGAAAGCTATCCGTGGGACGGTCAAGTGCAATGTCACGCGGAAAGTTTCTCCAGCCATTGCCATCGGAAGCTACACATACCTCATGACCTAAAGCTCGAAGTCCCTCGGCAAGATTCCAATGTAAGCCGCTAAATTCTCCAAGTAACAGTATTTTCATATGAACAAATGGGTATAAGTATTGATTACAGGAGCCACCAAACGGTATTTCCAACTGTATCCTTCGCTGGGCAAAGGTAAGAATCCTTCCTGTTTCAGAATAGCTAACCGCTGGTTTATTTCTTTTATGCTGCACTTGTTGCGCCGCATCTGACGAATATAGTCAATTGTCAGAAAATGTATTCTCCGATTCAACGCTTTAGATTTCATATCTAAAGCATGGTGGGAACAAGACGTGGTCTTGAATGTTTTCAACCGAAAAAGCATCTCTTTAAAAGCGGATATTCGCAGCTGATACTTTTCTTCTGTGAAAACTTGAGTTAAAGAAGATGGAGAGTGATAGTATGCATACCCTCTCCAGGGAGTCACTATCATCTTTCCCGAATAAAAATAGGCCTTAGCTATAAACTCCTCATCATCATAATAACTCGTTTCATGGAAACAAACTTGATTGACTTCCAGATAATCCCTACGGAAAAAGTGCCCCCAAATCACTCCCAGGAAGTTGTTCGAGAACATATAGTCATTACCTGAGGGGTATTCAACGTAAGGCAACAAACTTTCCGACAGCCTGTCTCTTCCGGCAGGAAACTGCCCGGAAAAGCGCAGAAAATCAAACTTCAATATATCCGGAGCATACTGTTTCAAAACGGGCAGGCAGGAAAGAAGTGTATCAGGCAACAACATATCGTCTGCATCAACAAAAAGAATATATTCACCTTGTGCCTGTCGCATACCATTGTTACGCGCCCCGCCTGTTGTCTCCTTACTGTCCGTAGCAATAATAATTTCATAGCTTCCCTCTTCCATTCCCTGTTCATGTATAGAGTTAACGCATCGTTGCAGCAATGCCTTGTCTGCCGCACCAAAGAAAGGAATTATTATGCTGATAAAAGGATTCATGCGGCAAATATACAGAAAAATCCTCCCTCAGCCTTGCAGCCAAAGAAGGATTTTAGAGAGAAACACGCTGAAAAATTATTCGATAGGCACTCCTTTGTAGAAGTCCAGTATCTTTGTGCGGAACAGATATTCATATTTAGCCTGTAATTCATCTGATTGGGCTTTCATTAAGTTCTGTTTCGCCTCGTTATATTCTACGGCAGTGGCTTTGCCATTGTCATACTTCTCACTCATCAGTCTGAAAGATTCCTCGCTGGCATCAGCAGCCGTACTACTGCTGGTATATTTGCTTTCGGAAGCAAGTGCAGTGTACCAAGCCTGTTGGATTTCCTTATAAAGCGTCTTCTTCGTATTATCCAATTGCAACGCATAATTTTCCTGTTGCAAGCGTGCCGTACGTACACGGTTACGGGTGGAAAAGCGGTTAAAGATGGGTACACTCAAACTTAAACCGACATACTTACTAAAGTTATCCTGCAACTGCTGGCTGAAATTACGATCGATAGTAGAGTAATAGTTCGTTCCAAGACTACCGTTCAAATTCAGTTGAGGATAGAAAGCACTCTGAGCAATACGAATACTGTGTTTACTGCCTTCCAAACGATATTGCGCCGCTTGGACCGCAGCCTTTGTCGTCAAAGCAGTCTGGTATACTTCATCAGGCGGGGTAAGAGGAAGCAAATCCAACGTCACAACAGGAGCTGATAACGTGAATCCTTCCGGTGTCTCCAACTCAATAAGCTGGCTAAGATCGAGCAAGGCCAACTGATAATTATTATCAGCCTGCACGGCATTCATCTCGTCCTGAGCTACACGTGCTTTGGCTTCAGCTACTTCGGCAGGAGATGCTTTGCCCAACTCAGCAAGGCGGGAGATACGAGCCAACTGCTCTTTACTCAACTCTACCTGTCCAAGGGAAACCTGATGCAATTCTTTATTGAACAATACTTGCAAATAAGCAGAAGCAATATTTATGGAAATATCTTCTTTCGCTTTTTCCAAATCTGCCATAGCAGCTTTTAGATTCAACTTTGCCAACGCATACTGATTAGGAATTTCCAGACCTGTAAATATGGGAATGCTGGTAGATACAGACATATTGGTGCTATTGCTATTTGTATTAACATAAACCGTAGAATAGTCACCGGTAGCCTCATCTTTTATAGCCGTCTGTGTACGTCCCCAGTTCCAGCTCTGTCCCGCACTACCATTCAGATTCGGCAAGCGTGCCCATTTAGCCGTGTTCACACTTACCTCGCTCTGTTCCGCCGCATTGGCCGTCCGGCGTATATCTATATTATGTTCGATAGCGTAGTCAATGCATTGGCGCAGAGTCCAGCCCTCCTGAGCCTGGGCAGAAAGCCCTCCCAACATAAGACAGGCTATGATTAATTTATTTTTCATATTCAATGATAATATTGAGTTATAACAAATGATTCATTAAAGCTTACTTATCTTTCTTCTCGGCACCACGCACCTTAGCCTTGCCATCCACACCGTCCTTGATGACAATCTTGATGCCGTCGCTCATGCCTACCTTCACCTGTTTGCGTTCAAACTTCTGGGCAGGTACACTATCCGTCATCACATATACGAATGTACTGTCACCGCTGAATTCAATAGTACTTTCCGGCAAAGTGAGCGCTTTTTCTGCACGTTCCAATACAATTTCCGCATTGGCAGAATAACCCGAACGGATCATCACCGTGTCCGGCACCTGAATAGCCGCCTTAATCTCAAACTGATTGGCACCGTTCTCTTCCACCCCTTTCGGAGAGATATACTCCAATACAGCCTCGAATGACAGATTCTGCAAAGCACCAATCGTCAGCTTCACCGGCATCCCTTCATGCACGCGTCCTACTTCTGTTTCGTCAATCTTGCCTTTAAAAATCAGATCGTTCATATTGGCAACCGTAGCGATTGTAGTACCATCATTGAATGTATTACTCATAATCACCGAGTTACCCGCTTTTACAGGAACATCCAGTATCAGACCGTCGATAGTAGAACGGATAAGCGTACTTGAGAAAGAAGCACTGCTTTTTGTAATACCTTCTTTCACAATTTCCAGATTATCCTTAGCTGTCTGCAATTCCTCACGTGCCTGTTTCACACTCACCTCAGCCTTCTCGTATTCCTCGCGGCTGACCAGCTTGTCTTCAAACAACTTCTCTATACGGGCAAAATCTGTTTCACCTTGTTTGGCATTGAGTTCCGCCAGGCGCACACGGCTTTCGGCAGAGTTCAGCGTACCCAATTCGGGAATCACTTTCACCTTGGCAATCACCTCTCCCTTGCGTATGCTCTGTCCCGCTTCCTTGTACAACTCGTCAATGATACCCGAAATCTGGGGTTTGATAAGAATCTCGTCTCTCGGTTCCACCTTTCCGGTTGCCACGGTTGTCTTTTCCAAGTCAGCTACCGCCGGAGTTATCGTTTCATAAACCGTAATCTTCGGTTTCGACTTCTGGTAAAGGAACACAAACGTGAAGATGAAAATGGCAGCTACAACTACCAACAATGCGATTTTCAGATACTTTTTCATACTATTATTATATTATTGTTTTTTTATTTCTGTTTTATATCCCGCCCACAGGCTTCTTTTAATTACCAATTATTAATCAGTAATTATCATTCGTCCCTGATTGCCTCAATAGGTTTGATAGCCATAGCACGATAGGCCGGAGCCAGACCGGCAAGTACTCCCAGAGCAATCAGCAATGCGCAGGTACCGATAGCCAATCCGAATGAAACCTGATAATGGGTAGTGATATGTCCCGGATCATTGGCGGCAGCTTCCAACACCTGCAGCACAAGTACGGCAAAAGAAATACCTGCCATACCGGCGATAGTAGTCAGCACCATACTTTCCGAAAGAATCTGCTGCAAAATGTCCCGCGGACGTGCCCCGATGGCCCGGCGAATACCAATCTCCGTGGTACGTTCACGCACCGTCACCATCATAATATTCGATACTCCGATAGCTCCGGCAAACAAAGTTCCCAAACCTACCATCCAAATCAGAATACGAGTCCCGGACATCAGATTATCCACCATCGAGAACATGGCTTCCGCATTCAGCATCATCACCGCCTGCTTATCATCCGGAGATATGTAATGAGCCGCCTTCACAATGCGCTCCACTTTGTCCTGAATATCCGTCACCTTGATACCCGGTTTCACAGTGAAACATACCACATGTATCCGGTTACCCAGATTATATGCCTGTTTCATGGTGGTATAAGGCAAAGTCACAGCTTCCGATGCTTGTCCCTGTATATTCATGTTGCCCTCGGACGAGCACATACCGATGACCTGATAGTAAATGCCGTCCACCCGGATATATTTTCCACAAGGGTCTTCTCCCGGACGGAACAAACTTTCATACACACGTTTACCGATTACGCACACTTTACGCGCCTCCTTAATATCCACATCATTGATGAAACGCCCATACGCCATCTCCTGATGCTCTATATGCTCATATTCGGGATATAATCCCTTTACGCTGCAATCATACTTCTTATCTCCGTGTATGGCCGTTCTTCCCCAATAGGCGATGGAAGGCGTGATGACATCTATTTCATCCACTCCATGACGCAGACGCTCAATATCCGAAAGTTCCAGATCCCACCAGCGTCCCTTACGGAAACCTTTATACGCCTCTCCCGTCTTCTGCGAAACCAGGAAAGCCGAATTGGTGGCAAAGCCTTCAAACTGAGCACTCATGGCCTGCTGCATCCCCTGTCCGCCGCCGATAAGTGCCACCAACATGAAGATACCCCAGAATACACCAAATGCCGTCAGCAAACTCCGCGTCTTGTTTCTTGTAATCGTGATGAGGATTTCCTCACAAGAGTCTATATCTATTCTCATAATTTCTATTTACGATTTACGTTCGACTTAATCCGCTCTCAACGCTTCTATCGGACTGATACTAACAGCTTTCTTTGCCGGGAAAAATCCTGCCAGCGTACCCGCTATAATCAAGGTAAGCGTGGCCTGGACGGCAATGCCCAGATCAACGGTCGGATTTGAGAACATGGTCTGCTGGAACATACCCGCATCCATAGTCTGGTTTCCGAAAGCCGAATTCATCCACTCCGTGACGGCAATGCCGGCCACCATGCCTATATATCCGAATAGAGTGGTGATGGTGACACTTTCCACTATAATCAGCCACAGAATAGACAACGGCTTCGCTCCAAGCGCCTTGCGAATACCAAATTCGCGGGTACGCTCTTTTACCGTAATCAGCATGATGTTCGACACTCCGACTATTCCACTCAACAAGGTGAAAATACCAATCACCCAGATAGCCGTGCGGAGCATCCCCATCGCATTTTGCGTCCGCATATAGTCAGTGAAGCGGTTCCATATCCAAATAGCACTGTTATCCTGAGGATCAAAACGACGATTGGCGCCAATCACCTTACGATAATTAGCCTCGAAAAACTCATTGCTCTCTATTGTTTCCAGATTTTTAGTAGTAAAGATGATATTGTTCAGCTGTTCACCTTTATTATAGATGGTCTGCAAAGTAGAAAAGGGGATATAGGCCTCACTGGCTTCACGGTCTCCCTGGTCGTTATAAATACCAACCACCTGATAGGCTACACCACTTGCATTGACAAACTGCCCGATAGGTTCGGTATGCGTCTTGCCAAACAGAATTTCAGCAGTCTTCTTATGCAGAACAATAACTTTCCGACGCTCTTTCAAGTCATTCTGATTAATGAAGCGCCCGTCCGCAGTCTTCACGGTCTCTACCTCCGTATAGTTAGGATGTACTCCCATCAGGGAGATGTTCACATACTCCTGCCCGAAGCTGACGTTTACATTGCCCTGCCTCACAGTAGCACCGGCACTGATTACCTGATTCGGAAAATACTTTTCCGTCGCTTCCAGGTCACTGTTCTCCAAACGGACACGACGCCCTTCCTTCAACCCCGCATAAGGCTTGGAAGTCCATCCCGGAAAAATGCGGATAGAGTTCAATGCACGTTCTGACGACGACTGGTCGAAAGCATGGATGATGCCGTTTCCGGCACCCAGCAGCACTATCAGCATGAAAATGCCCCATGCCACGGCAAACCCCGTCAGGAATGTACGCAACTTATTCCGTTTGATGGTTCCGTATATTTCTTGCCAAATATCAAACATATATTCATTTACTATTTGACAATTTACAATTTACAATTTGCCTTCCGGAATGTTGGCGAAGCTTCAATTGTACGTTGTAAATTGTACATTGTACATTCTTTTATTTCATGATTCCGTCTTTTCCGAACGGAGAAGCATCATGATTCAGATTCTCTTCGATACTGCCGATGATGCCATCCTTGATATGGATAATCTTATCCGTCTGATTGGCTACACCGCTTTCGTGGGTAACTACGACAATCGTCATACCCGTCTTGTGCAAGTCTTTAAGAATCTGCATCACTTCAACGGAAGTCTTACTGTCGAGGGCGCCGGTCGGCTCATCGGCAAGGATTATCTGTGGCTGGGTGATAAGTGCGCGGGCTATGGCAACACGCTGTTTCTGTCCGCCGGACATCTCATTAGGCATATGGTGCGCCCAATCCTTCAATCCCAAGCGATCCAGATATTCCAGTGCCAGGGCATTGCGTTTACGACGGCTTACTCCCTGATAGAAAAGCGGAAGCGCCACATTCTCTACCGCATCCTTAAAGGAAATCAGGTTAAAAGACTGGAAGATGAAACCAATCATACGGTTCCGGTATTCGGCAGCCTTGGTCTCGCTGAGGTTTTTAATCAGCGTGCCGTTCAGATAATACTCACCGGTATCGTAGCTATCCAAAATACCTAATATATTAAGCAAGGTGGACTTACCGGAACCCGAAGCTCCCATGATGGAAACAAACTCACCCCGCTTGATGTCGAGGTTGATGCCTTTGAGCACATGTAGGGGTGCTCCGTTGTTGTAGGTCTTGTTAATGTCTTTTAGTTGTATCACGTATCTCTCCTGTTTTTAGTCTGTTTACTTATTAATTTTCACTATTAGACGCAGCTATGTTACAAAAAGTTGCAAAGAGGGTGAACTTTTTTTAAAAAAGATTTTGAAGTGTCGTTTTTCTTTGTGTAATTTGTAACCATAAAACTAATTAACTAACCCTTTAAACAAAACTTTAATATCATGAATTCAAGCATGGAAAAACCCTACGTAGTAGGTATTGACATAGGCGGTACAAACACTGTCTTTGGCATTGTGGATGCACGCGGAACTATCATCGCAAGCGGTTCTATCAAGACTGGCGCTCACCAAGAGGCAGATGCCTATGTAGACGACGTTTGCAAAAATCTGTTGCCTTTGATTATCGCTAACGGCGGTGTAGACAAAATTAAAGGTATCGGTATCGGTGCTCCTAACGGTAACTACTACAGTGGTACAATCGAATTTGCTCCAAACTTGCCCTGGAAAGGTGTTATACCTTTGGCAGCCATGTTTGAAGAGCGTCTGGGTATTCCTGCCGCACTGACGAATGACGCTAATGCCGCAGCTATCGGTGAAATGACTTACGGCGCAGCACGCGGCATGAAAGATTTCATCATGATTACCCTGGGCACAGGTGTAGGCAGCGGTATCGTCATCAACGGCCAGATGGTTTATGGTCACGACGGTTTCGCCGGAGAACTGGGACACACCATCATCCGCCGCGAAAACGGACGCCTTTGCGGATGCGGACGTCACGGCTGTCTGGAAACGTATTGTTCGGCTACCGGTGTAGCTCGCTCAGCACGTGAATTCCTGACTGCACGTACCGAACCCAGCTTGCTGCGTTCCATCCCTGCCGAAAACATCACTTCAAAAGATGTATATGACGCAGCTGTTCAAGGTGACAAGTTAGCACAAGATATCTTTGAATATACAGGTACTATTCTGGGCGAAGCCATTGCAGACTTCATCGCATTCTCCAGCCCTGAAGCTATCATCCTGTTCGGTGGATTGGCCAAATCCGGTGATTACATCTTCAAACCTATCCAGAAAGCTATCGATGCCAATGTATTGAATATCTTCAAAGGCAAAGCCAAACTGCTGGTGTCTGAGTTGAAAGACTCTGATGCAGCCGTACTGGGCGCCAGTGCATTGGGCTGGGAACTGAGAGACTTGAAATAAGATAGTCCATCATAATTTTAAGGGAAATCCTCCTTTTGCCGGTAAAACGGGAAAAGGAGGATTTTATTTTGCTAAGCCACCGCGCCGCCACTTTTAACTCTCGGCCTTGCGGCTGCTAAGAAAATTCATAGTAGAAGCTTATTCTTTCCTCCACGGGAAAACTTTCTTTCCATCATGGGGATTCTTTCTTTCCACCATGGAGGAAAGAAAGAATCCCCACGGAGGAAAGAATAAGTATTCGGATGAAAAGGACTAAGCATCCGAAGGAAAAAACAATAAGAATGCCTAAAAAAGAAGTTAGCTGTCGGAAATGGTGTTCATTTCGGCAGAGATAACCATCTCCCAACACTCTAATCCCAACCTCTCAACTCCCTGTATACAAGGAGTTAACTCCTTGTAAGGCACTGAATATCAGCTACCATATATTGCAATAAAAAAGGGAAACCAACGAATCGGCTTCCCTTTTTTATCTCGAAATCAGAGTATAACTGATTAGTTATTAACTCTTTTTTCTTTAATTCTTGCTTTCTTACCGGTAAGAGCACGCAGGTAATACAACTTAGCGCGACGAACTTTACCTACCTTGTTCACCTCGATGCTATCGATAGCCGGTGATTCAATCGGGAAAATACGTTCTACACCTACAGTACCGGACATCTTGCGTACAGTGAAACGCTTTTTGTCTCCGTGACCGGCAATCTTGATAACAACACCACGGTACAACTGTACACGCTCTTTGTTACCTTCGACAATACGATATGCTACTGTAACAGTGTCACCTGCTTTGAAGCTCGGGTGTTGTTTACCGGTAGCAAATGCTTCTTCTGCAATTTTAATTAAATCCATTGTTATTGTTCTTAAATTGTTTGATCGTTACAACGCAACATACCAGGCTTCTCTCTATGTCCTGACAGCGATTGCGCGAAAGCGGTGCAAAGGAACGAATTATTCGGCAGATACACAAATAATTCGCTCATTTTTTGCTTAACGACGGTCGCCTGAAGAACGGGTGGAACTGCCAGAACTACTGCTTCTTGTAGAAGAAGTGCCGCTGCTGCGAGTGCTGCTTCCGGAGGAACTCCGCACACTGGAGGAACTACTTTCTTTGCGTTCCACACCCGATGATTTACCGGTAGTGCTGCGACGGGAAGAATTCGTATTGCTCTTCGTATCACTATTGCTACTGCTGCGTGTACTACTACTTCGTGTGCTACTGTTGCTACGCGTACTGCCACTGTTGCGCGAACTACTGCTATTCGTACGTTCGCTATTAGTGCGTGAGCTGTTAGTGCTGCGTGAACTGTTAGTGCCGTTTGTAGCATTGCTATTCGTACTTTCGCGACGAGTAGTGCCGGTAGTAGTAGAACGGTTACTGCCCGAACTGCTACGGCGCGTTGTATATACATCATCTCTTGACGGTTCACGGCTGGATCCAGGACGCACGGCCACAGAACCGAAGTCTGAACGGCGGTGCGTGGTATAGGATTTATTATCACGGATGCGGTAAGCACCATTATAGTGTGGATGTTTGTAGCGTCCGCGGTAATAGCTTGTATTATTATAATGTGTGCGATAGTGTCCGCCCACATACGTGCGGTAGTGATAGGGACGGGGGAAGTAGAAATGGTTATGATTGGTATACGTGATGTAAACACGGAAGTACCAACGATTGCCACTGGTATAAATAGGCCTGTAGAAATACTCGGCCTGCATAAAGCGGTTGTACTGGCGACTACTCAACACCCAGCGGAGGTCATCATTGCGCACATCCAGATAGTCATAATAGCGGTTGAGCGCCCATTCATATCCAAGCAGCACATCATCCATCACATAGCGTACACCGGAGATGAAGTCATAATTGATTTCATATACATCATTGTATTGCTCGGTGTTCAGGTTCAGTTCATAAGCCATCTTATCGGTGAGGAAACGGGTTTCCTTACGTACTTTGCTATTACTCATAGCGTCCGTGCCCGCGCTGCAAACAGCAGTACTCAAAGTGGCAAGCAGGATAAATAATATTCGTTTCATGGTAGCGTTTTTTACTTAGTTCATGAATGTCTATTCTTTGTTGGAAACAAAAATAGGGGAAGTTTATCCCCTATCCGCTTGTTTCTCTCTATTCTTATATAGGGATTTCCCTAATCCATTTAGGAATTCAGGGGCTTTGCCAATAGGATTCCATCTCCTTGCAAGATAATGAGATGTCTTTTATAAAGGTCACCCACTCCTTTTTTAAAGGTCTTCTTGCTGACCCCGAAAGTAGAGTAGATTTCATCCGCCGGACTTTTATCATTCAGAGAAATCCGCCCGCCGTTATCCTTTATATATTGAAGCAGAGTTTTAGAGAAGTCGTCCACTTTTTCAAATCCCGGTTTCTGAAGTATCAGGTCAATCTTGCCATCTTCACGCACCTGCTTGATGAAAGCCTTCACCCTGTCACCCGTATGGAGAGACTGGAAGATTTCACTATCATACAACAGACCGCTATACTTACTTTCAATGATTGCCTTGAAGCCCAAATCCGTCTTCTGCCAGATAAGTATGTTCACCTCATCTCCCGCCTCATAAGAAGCAGGTTCTTTCGAAAGATAACGGTCCACTTTGGCAGAGGCGACGATACGGTAGCTTTCGTCATCCAAATGAGCATGGATAATATACTTCTTCCCCACTTGCATTTTCATCTTCTGCTCACGGAAAGGCACGAAAAGATCTTTCATCAATCCCCAATTCAGGAATGCCCCGTACTCGTTGACCCATGCCACTTCCAGACAAGCAAACTCGCCCACCTGCACCAGCGGCGTCAGCGTTGTGGCAACCAGGCGTTCCTCACTATCCAAATATATGAATACGTTCAGTTCATCTCCCGGTTGGCAGCCTTCGGGCACATAACGCAATGGAAGCAGGATTTCTCCATCTTCACCACCATCCAGATACATGCCAAACTCCACTTCCTTGACTACCTTCAATAAATTGAATCTTCCTAATTCGATGTTCATAACTTATTTCCTTTCCGGCAAAGATAATGCAAACCGAAAGCAGTACAAAATAAGCTTGCTTATTTTTAATGCTGAGGTGCAGCTTATCTTCGCTTTTTAGCAAAGATAATGCAAACCAAAGGCAGCACAAAATAAGCTTGCTTATTTTTAACGCTACAGCATAGCTAATCTTCGCTTTTAAGCAAACTTAGGTATAAAGAATAACTTTTCAATCTAACCCATAACTTTTTTCTATGAACAAATCTCCTTGAAAACAGTTATTTTTGTACCCGGAAATCAGAAACGGAAAATACTATTCACCTTTAAATACATAAAAATTATGGAATTTCTGACAAACGAAAAGCTAACAATTGTAGGAGCTGCCGGCATGATCGGCTCAAACATGGCGCAAACTGCCATCATGATGCATCTGACACCTAACATCTGTCTGTACGATCCTTACGGGCCGGGTCTGGAAGGTGTAGCGGAAGAAATGTTCCACTGTGGTTTCGAAGGATTGAACCTCACTTACACTTCTGACATCAAAGAAGCGCTGACCGATGCTAAGTATATCGTATCTTCAGGTGGTGCCGCCCGCAAAGCCGGCATGACTCGTGAAGACCTGCTGAAAGGCAATGCCGCCATTGCTGAAGAATTCGGTAAGAATGTAAAGGCATACTGCCCGGACGTGAAACACGTGGTAGTTATCTTCAACCCTGCCGACATCACCGGATTGATTACTTTACTGTATTCCGGCCTGAAACCTTCACAAGTGACCACACTTGCCGCTCTTGACAGTACACGTCTGCGCAGCGAACTTGCCAAACATTTCCACATCTCTCCGGATAAAGTTGAAAACTGCCGTACGTATGGCGGACACGGAGAGCAAATGGCTGTTTATGCTTCCACTGCAAAAGTAGACGGCAAACCGTTGTTGGACATCATCGGTACTCCCGCCCTGAGTGCTGAGCAATGGGCTGAAATCCAGACTAAAGTAACCAAAGGCGGTGCGAACATCATCAACCTTCGCGGACGTTCTTCTTTCCAAAGCCCGGCTTATGTCTCTATCGAGATGATTGCTGCTGCAATGGGTGGCAAACCGTTCCGCTGGCCTGCCGGCACTTATGTGCACAGTCATGGTTTCGACCACATCATGATGGCCATGGAAACGGAAATCAACAAAGACGGTGTACATTACAAAGAACTGAAAGGTACTCCGGAAGAAGAGGCTAAGCTGAAAGAAAGTTATGCTCACCTCTGCAAGTTGCGCGATGAAGTCATCGAAATGGGAGTGCTTCCCGCCATCAAAGACTGGAAGAGCATTAATCCGAATATTGATTAATGTGACGTTCGAAAAATAAAGTGGTATAAATGTGTGTGTTCCAGTAAGAGAAATATATTTTCCCAGTAGGAGAAAAAAATTGGGCAATAGGCCAATAAGTTATTGGGAGATACACACAGCCCTAACCAGAGATTCCCTCTTGCATTCAGTTTCTGCTGATGCAAGGGGGAATTTTCTTTTATTTTTTCAGAAATCCTTTGGCTGTATTAAAAAAACTATTTATCTTTGCACCCGCAAACGGAGAAGGTGCCATAGCTCAGTTGGTAGAGCAAAGGACTGAAAATCCTTGTGTCCCCGG
>OLGD01001767.1_pt1 | contig 29215 bp, 25 predicted proteins | sample 1605311 | NCBI WGS metagenome assembly OLGD01 (sample SAMEA3888917, study PRJEB22519) | human gut metagenome | biome: human gut; feature: human-associated habitat; material: faeces | place: Denmark | collected 2010
GAGCTATGAAAACCTCGAAAAAGTGGCGCAAGCCACTTTTTCGACAGCCTGAGAGGGAGGGGCCTTTGGCCCCTCCCTCTGTTGGTTTGGCAGGCCCTTGGCCTGCCAAACGCCGCCGCCCCCCCGGGGATGGCTGGCGATTTACCTGGGCGCTTCTAGCAGCTTGGCAAGGATGGCCAAAGCCGCTCCAAAAGGCCCCGGCAGCCCAAGGCCACCTGCTGATAGGTAGCCTCAAAATCCCCCGTATACCACGGGTCCGGGATATCCGCCCCGCTGCCGGCGAAATCCAAAAGCCGGTGGATCTTCCCTGCCGGATCGCTTCCCAGGATGCGCTTCATGTTGGCTATATTTTGCCCGTCCATACCCACCAGGTAATCATATCGGGCATAATCCTGCCTTTGCAATTGGGTCGCCCGGTGCCCATCCAAGGGTATGCCGTGTTCCTGTAAGGTGCGCCGGGCCGGGGGATAGATGGGGTTCCCCAACTCCTCCCGGCTGGTCGCGGCAGAGTCGATATAAACCGCATCCCCCAGCCCCGCTTCTTTTACCAGCGCCTTCATGACGCAAGCCGCCATAGGGGAGCGGCAAATATTGCCGTGGCACACGAACAGGATTTTTATCATCTTTTTTACTCCTCATACGTCCTGTATTTTTTCTCAAACGCTTGCTATTACCCCATCGCAAAATCGCTGAAACACTTGTGCTCTTTAATTTGTTTCAGAAGATCCCGCTTCTATTTCCGACCGATGACTTCTCTCGTCACTGGGTCATGTAACACCACTGGCGCTAACTCAAAATCAAACGGGGAGTTGCAGATTCGGTCATCATCCTCAGCCATCTGGAATGCCGGTCTGAGAACGCATCGAATCGAATGCGGCGAGCGATCCCCTCTGCCGTCAACCCGATGGAATGTAATCAGCCATGCTTTGGCCTTCCACAAGCGTACCGTAGCGATGCGCTGCCTGCCAAACGCCTCTTTTTTCAAAATGTTGCCGTCTGTGACCTGCGGCCGTACTATAGAGGGCGCCCGTTTTCAAAGGCACATGCTTTTCCAACCGTTCAAAACCGCGAACTGCCCACCGTTGGTTACGATGTGATTGGACAAATCAGCTGTAATTGGGCTTTTCTTTTCTCTCAGGGAAGGCTTCTCGCTTTTTCCCTTGGGCATAGGATCATTTTTATCCAGCCGCCAGCTGTACATATTTGCGCTTTGCTATCCTCGTCTAGATAACGGAACCGATACCTCCCATCCTTACGCTGATACTCGCCTTCTTGCAAAATGCGATTGTCCCGTCTTTTCACGCATTGAAATCTCTCCGCAAAAGAAAGGAACGCCGAACTTGCGCCCTTATCATAGCACAAGTTTGGTTCTACGTATAGGTCTGCCATAAAAGATTGGCAATCTACCATCGACTTTTCGAAATGCTTCAAGATAGTCGTGACCTAATTCTGATACCGCTCAAATTTATCCCGCTAATCAGAGGACAATTGCCATGATGGAAAGCGCAGCCAAAAGTCATAATTCCTAAAGCCGATCATTTTTTCAAGGTTTCGTGTCTCCTGAAAAACTCATATTCCCGAAAAAGCAGGCCCGCTCCCATGCGTCTCAAAGGAGAAAAGTTACTTAAATCCATTATTTTCGTTTATGGAATACTGTATCAGTTTCTAGCAAAAATGGGTGTATATTAAACTGTCTATCCCAGAAGGATAAATGGACTTTCGGGCAGTGAATAAGCGCCTGACGCTGGAGCAGCTAGCCAAGCAGATTGGATTCTCCAATGCATGATTAAGTTATCAGAAAATAGCAATCCTCCAAGCGCAGAACTTCAGGCCCCGAATTTGAGTAATAATATGGTTACATGATTGTGCAGCGGCAAAAACAACAATCGTTACTATGTGAGATTTCCACCTGGAATAATTTATGGTGGCGGATGACGGATGTTGAGATTTTTGTTAAGGAGATCGCCAAGATCCGGATGGCTCAGATAGATCTAGTTTTGGAAGCTGCCCGACAGGAACTGATCCGCGGCCATGCATCAGAAGAAAATGGCTTTTGCGTCCGCACGCTGAAGCCTGGCATAATGCAGGGCAGCGCTTATTCAGCCACACGATTCATAAGGGGAGCGAAGATAGCGGTATTATAGCTATTCTCAATTGGACGCTCTTTATCGGATGGCATTTCCATTGGTAGAAAATATGGATTACCCCCGCATGTGCGGGGAACAGCCGTACTCCATGCCTTTGCGGTATTTTTTGGCGGGATCACCCCCGCGCGTGCGGGGAACAGGTATTTTATCCCGGCAGTATCGCAAGATGGCGAGGATCACCCCCGCGCGTGCGGGGAACAGCCAACCCGCCGCCGTGAGCATGGCTGTGACGGAGGATCACCCCCGCGCGTGCGGGGAACAGTTGCGTATTGCTCAAACTGCCACAAATGAACAAGGATCACCCCCGCGCGTGCGGGGAACAGATTCCGTCAAATCCACGTCATGGTCGGTGCCCATGGATCACCCCCGCGCGTGCGGGGAACAGGATAAGATACGGATATTAACGCAAACAGCTTAAGGATCACCCCCGCGCGTGCGGGGAACAGAATACGACAAGAAGCCGAAGTAAATAGTATAGAGGATCACCCCCGCGCGTGCGGGGAACAGGCCAGCTCTTTTTTCGTTTTCCCGGACGCGTATGGATCACCCCCGCGCGTGCGGGGAACAGCATCATACCACAGCATGGCCCTCCTGGCTCGAAGGATCATCCCCGCGCGTGCGGGGAACAGCAGCTCGATAGACATATACCCTTCGATATTCTGGGATCACCCCCGCGCGTGCGGGGAACAGGGTTGTTTTCGGGCTGGCATGGCCCAGGATGCGGGATCACCCCCGCGCGTGCGGGGAACAGCAATATATTTTGCAAAAATATTATACAAAAATAGGATCACCCCCGCGCGTGCGGGGAACAGCGGTGGCCCCGCTTTTTCCAGCCTATGGGCATAGGATCACCCCCGCGCGTGCGGGGAACAGTATATGACGCAAGAGTTTTTCACCTGGACCATGGGATCACCCCCGCGCGTGCGGGGAACAGCCAACTTCCCGCCCCACATGGACGGTGCCTAAGGGATCACCCCCGCGCGTGCGGGGAACAGCCTTCGCCTGGTGGCTTCGGGCCCACTCGCTTGGGATCACCCCCGCGCGTGCGGGGAACAGCGCCTGGCCAAATTGTTAAAAGCTCATACACCGGGATCACCCCCGCGCGTGCGGGGAACAGAATGCCCACTTCATCCCCCGTTCCCATAACGGGGGATCACCCCCGCGCGTGCGGGGAACAGACATACCCTATTCCCCCCTTAATTGATGGAGAAGGATCACCCCCGCGCGTGCGGGGAACAGAGGCCCCCTACATGAGCATATCATATCATAAAGGGATCACCCCCGCGCGTGCGGGGAACAGCAGCAGTGAGTACATCGTCAATATCACGTTTCAGGATCACCCCCGCGCGTGCGGGGAACAGCACCAGCACCAGCAGCAGCGGCGGGGGCACCTAGGATCACCCCCGCGCGTGCGGGGAACAGTCCGCGTTTTCATCAGTGCCGATAGTGGCAAGGGGATCACCCCCGCGCGTGCGGGGAACAGGCGTGGCCCGAGGCAATGAGCTGCTCCGCATAGGGATCACCCCCGCGCGTGCGGGGAACAGTATATATCCAAACAATGCAACACGGATGGTCTTGGATCACCCCCGCGCGTGCGGGGAACAGCTTATCATAAGACTTCGTTGGATGCAAGCATAGGGATCACCCCCGCGCGTGCGGGGAACAGAGCCCCCCTGCCATACGCACGGTGGCGGGGGCTGGATCACCCCCGCGCGTGCGGGGAACAGATCCCTTTTTGACCCACCCCAAATACCAGATAAGGATCACCCCCGCGCGTGCGGGGAACAGGATTTGGTGGTAGTTCCGTCCGCCGCCGTTACGGGATCACCCCCGCGCGTGCGGGGAACAGTTCCACCCTCATGTCTAAGGACAAGGCGGTCATGGATCACCCCCGCGCGTGCGGGGAACAGACAATCAGAAAGCAACCCGTTAAAAATAGTTAAGGATCACCCCCGCGCGTGCGGGGAACAGGCCCGCCCCCTCGCGGTCGCTGCCGCACCCAGGGGATCACCCCCGCGCGTGCGGGGAACAGGATACGGGGGAGAGCCGCGCCAAAGGCGGTAAAGGATCACCCCCGCGCGTGCGGGGAACAGCCCCGGCTGTAGCTTGGAGCGGTAGCGCCCGTAGGATCACCCCCGCGCGTGCGGGGAACAGTTTTTACTAACCACGCGGTTTCATTCGCTTTTAGGATCACCCCCGCGCGTGCGGGGAACAGCATATGCAGCAGGGTTGCGAGAGCTCGGCGCAGGGATCACCCCCGCGCGTGCGGGGAACAGGCCGCCAGCAAGCACGACACGCGCCTCGCAAAAGGATCACCCCCGCGCGTGCGGGGAACAGGCTCTGTAAAAAAAATACCCCGCCGTGTTCTAGGATCACCCCCGCGCGTGCGGGGAACAGTTTGCAATAGCGGTTGTACTATGTTTTCTATCAGGATCACCCCCGCGCGTGCGGGGAACAGTTCCCCCAGCACCCAACGTTTTTCCGTCTGCTTGGATCACCCCCGCGCGTGCGGGGAACAGGGAGACCCCTGCCGCCGACGCTCCCGCCGCTGAGGATCACCCCCGCGCGTGCGGGGAACAGGGCCCTGCGCCTGGTGGCTCCGGGCCCGCTTGCGGATCACCCCCGCGCGTGCGGGGAACAGGGACTGGAAAGACCATCCGGAGCAAAACGGGGAGGATCACCCCCGCGCGTGCGGGGAACAGTTTCTAGCGAGGAAACTGCCGGTGCAAATATTAGGATCACCCCCGCGCGTGCGGGGAACAGAATACGGGATTGACCCTGCCTATGTTTGGAGGAGGATCACCCCCGCGCGTGCGGGGAACAGCGGCTCAGGTTAAACATGCCGCCACCCCCTTAGGGATCACCCCCGCGCGTGCGGGGAACAGGTTCCTCCTTTAGTAGGTACTGCCGCCTCGGGAGGATCACCCCCGCGCGTGCGGGGAACAGGGATATATTCATGTTTGATACTGGGTTTAGTATGGATCACCCCCGCGCGTGCGGGGAACAGTTATCACCAGTAATCGTCATACTTCCTGATACAGGATCACCCCCGCGCGTGCGGGGAACAGACGCAACCGAACCGGCGAACAGCCGAACCCATGGGATCACCCCCGCGCGTGCGGGGAACAGCCTTGCCATGCGCGGTAATGACCAAGTGCGGCAGGATCACCCCCGCGCGTGCGGGGAACAGCGACCCGCGCCTCACAAAAGGAATCGACTATACGGATCACCCCCGCGCGTGCGGGGAACAGGAGGAGACTTACACTTTTGACGACTTGTGTTTGGGATCACCCCCGCGCGTGCGGGGAACAGCATGGGCTACGACGGGGCCATGCCCCGCCTGGGGGATCACCCCCGCGCGTGCGGGGAACAGACTAAAAAAATCCTGCTTTTTTCTACATTTTCTTTTTCCAGGTCAATGGAATTCATTTAGTTTCCAATACAATTGCAGCAGCAGTTCGCAATCATTTTGGGCTCGACGAACCTCTTTGCAGGGCAACTCCAAATGTTTTGCCAAAGTGGGCAGCTAGTAGTTCGGCACACCATATATACGTCGTCGGGCAAGGTTTAACAAATCAGTACAGCGATTGGTTAGGACTGGTTTTCTAAATCCTGTACAGGCTGTTCTGAGAAACCCCATATCAAAGGCAATATTGTATCCTACCAATCTATCTTTCCCCACAAAAGCCAAAAACCCCTGTAGTGCTTGCTCCAATGGTTCTCCTTGCTCCTTTAGCAGTTGGTCTGTAATACCGGTCCGTTCTACCACTGTTTTTGGCAACTTTTGATTGCACTGAACCAAGGCAGCAAACCGCTGTGTTTCCTTGCCGGCCTCTATCCGTATTGCTGCAAGCTCGATTATGCTGTCCTCTGCCGGATTCAACCCCGTGGTTTCCAGATTCAGGATCACGAAAGAATCCAAGGCTATTCCCGCTTTTGTATGCGCTCTCTGGGCCATTTGCCGTTTGGCAGCATGGCTAAACCCAGGCTTCAGCGTCTCCTGGGATTGAACGGCCTGGGGTAGCGGCCGGCGCATGAGCTTGAGTCCATCATAATCCACCGGTTCCCATGCGGTGTTGTGCACCCGAAAGTCCATCTTTTGTTCGCCGTTGGTTGAATAGACCATGGTTGCACGTCCATTCTTTAAATTATCGCAGACCCGCAGCCAAAGCGCCTCCCGTACCCGCTGGCTCACCTGTCCCACATAGACGCCGGTGTTAATTTCAAACAGCCATTTGGAGAGATCACCCCTCAGCTGGGGTGGACAGTCTGTCATGGTGATGACGATGATGGCCCCTCCTCCTCCTCTCCACGAAAATAATTGATTCCATTTGATACCGTTCCAATTTTGTTATCCCAAAGGTAGACAACTTCCTCCTGTTCTGTGCTTTCCGCTTCGGGCAAAAGCAGCCAGCGGATATCGTGGACCATGCGCTCCAAAATTTTTGCGCTTACCATGGCATCCCGCACACGACGGCGTACAACAGCCGGTAGATCCTCCGGCTCCTCTGCGGCGGTTTGGAAGGCGATCGGAATCGTGATTTCAGCCTTGTACAGATCGGCAATATCGTAGACAAAGGAGCGTTCATGCCCCACATGAATAAACCCCAACCCTGGCGCACATCCCAAAGCGACAATGACGGCATGGGCCAGGCCGTACAGGCAGGCATGACCGGCTGACAGCGCTTGGTTAACCGCATCTCCAGAAGAAAAGTCATCGGGATTGTAAACGCGTCCGCTCCAGGCAACGCCGGTCTCCTTGGCATATGCACGGTAAACGTTACGCACTCTGCTTCCCTCTCGTCCACGCAGCTGCTGCATGGTCAGATGGGCGACGTTCTCATCCGGAAAGCGCAGCTGATACATTTTCCTGACCACTTCCAAATGCTTGCGGGTATTGCTCACCAGCTCCGCTTGTCTGATCAAAAGGTTCGCTCGTGTCGTCAATGGGCGGCCGTGGGCATAATAACGCACGCCGTGCTCGCCAACCCAGACAGCCCCCACACCGGTATCTCCCATCAGTTCCATGGCCCGATGTGTGACACGGGTCCCCGGGCCCAGCAACAGCACCGAAATGGCCGCTGCCGGGATATGAACTACACCTTTTTCATCGGTCATGGTAATCGCCCCATCCTGTCTCCCCAGCGTACAGTGCTCCAGATACAGAAAGGTCATGCGATCCTTGACTTGCGGCAGGGCCTGTAGATCCGGTCGGATCACACCAGAATGTGCTGACACAGTCTACCTCCGGTTGATAACAGTCATAAGGCCAAAGCCGTAGGCCTTGCCACGCCCAATGCCGTTGGTGAGCAGGGCACAGAACCGGCCGGGATCCGTCACCTGTAAAACGCCCTCATAGGTCACCGACAGCAGCGAGACCGGGCGTCCGGACTCCGTTCCTTTATTAAAGTGCAGCCAACGGCTTTCTGTTACGGTAAACGCCTCCGGGTTGAGGGAAAAACCATGTTTTTCCGCGCGATCCAGTAGCCACTGCTGTTGATATGCCACGGTACAGTGTGCATACACTTTGCCCCGGCCACCGGAACCGTCCTTTGTGGGGCAGCTTCTTGTAGGATTGGCTGTCAGCCGGAACTGCCAGGCGCTGCCTGGGGTGATCCGGCGCAGCAACTGGTCATAATCCTTGGTTGCCGCATCCGCCATACCCGACGGGCCGAACTGGTCTCCTATAACCGACAGGTCAGGCCGATCCTCGCTGAGCATCAGCAGATATAATTTGTCCCCCAGCCGGTCTAGCCTCCAGAGCCGTCGGCGGCGCGCGCCAGGGAAGGAACGTTCCACGGCGCCGTGCAGCATCTGCGGCGAGGCCATTGCCCGCATTGTGGCGCGGCGGGTCATATCCAGTTCCACACGGGATAAATACATGCTGTCACCTCAATTCTGCAAAGGGGTCGTGGGTGGTCTCGCTCTGGGGGCCCGTCTCCTCCGCCAACGAAACCGGGAATTCCCGTACCAGGCGGAAGCCGAACTGGCGGTGGATCGGGCTGAAGGAGAGCGGCAAATCCTGCCTGGGGACCGCCCCGGCCTGGGAGAGCGTGGCATCGGTCACAATCCTAGTTGCGGCGGGCAGGCGGCGGCGCCAGGCAGGCGCCTGACTGGGTTCCGCCTCCAGCGCGTCCAGCAAGCCGGTGGCCCGAATGCCCAAACAAAGGGGCAGGGTAGGCGGGCAGGAGCGGCGGCCCAAAAACAGCGGATAGACGGGATGCGACAGCGCCTGCTGCAGCTGCTGCAACAAGGCTGCATCTTCACTCTCCAGCCCCACCAGGAAAATGGCGTCCGCCAGATAATACCGTTTGGTGACATAGGGCGCGTGTGGGGCTTTCCCCCGGCGCCGCGCCTCCCAAACCTGGTCCGGCGTGGGATTGTTGGCCGTGTGGTAATCCCGAAGCAGTTGGCCCTCCTGGTCCACCCGCACGGCAAAGCGTAGCCCATTAAGGCGCTGCAGGGCCTGGCCGTCATCCCGGGCAAGGCCCAATGCCGCCGCCAGCAGGCCGATTACACCGCTTTTGGTAGGTTCCCGGTTTGTCTTCCGGATTTCAAATTTGGAATCTGCCCCCCAGGATTGTAACGGGGCTGCCAGGCGTAGCAACAAGGTTGCCATCACGCCACCCCGTTTCCACCCAAGCGCCGCCGGACGGCATCCTCCACTGCGGACAGGGCTGCCTTTAGAGGCATGGGCTGGGCCAACTGCTCCAGGCCAGTGCCAATCGTCAGTGCTTCGCCGGGTGCATCGGCATAGGTCTGATACATCTGCTGCGCATACTCCACCAACCGGCGCTTGGAAGGTTCCACATATCCTTCTAAAGAGGCGGGTACCGCCCGTTCAAAGGCGCCGCACAGATTGACGGGCTGATCCTCCCGGATGGTAAGGTACACAGCGTCGGGCAGGGTGCGGTTGGCAAAGGTATTCTGTTTGCCGGTGGGCATGGAGCGGATAAAGGCTTCGGCAAAGGCACGGACTACGGCTGGGGTCATCTCCTTGCCCAGGTGTTCCGCCAGCTCCATGAGGTTCACGGTGGCATACCGGTAAAGCGTGGCGGAGTTATATTCCACTGTGCCCAGATGGCCGGCGCCGACGTTGTCCTCGGGTGCGCGGTCATCCACCGCGGTAAAGTAGTCATACTCGTTCTGCACCGGATGGGTGGAGATGCTGTGGGCCACCTGCGCCGCTGCGTCATAATTGAGGGAGGGATCATTGGCCACCATACGGCCAAACAACACCATATCCACGGAAGGTTTTTCTTTCAGCGCTTCCTTATAGGCTTTTTTGTCGTCGCTGCCAACCACAATCAACTTCGCCAGGGCGCCGGCCTGATCGTAGCTCATAAAGAAGAGTGCATCCGTTCCTTTATCCTCATTGACTTTGTCCAGGCCCGCATATTTCAAAGCATCCATGGCCAGCTTTACGGAATCCCGATCCGGCGCCAGTTTGCTGATCTCACCGGCCACCATTGCAACAATCTTCTTGGTGCGCTCGCCCAGCTGCTCTTTCGGGAGCAATTCCTGCCGGAACATCAGCCGCACCGCCCGTTTCCAGGATTGAGAGGACACTCTGGCCCGGGTAGTGCCACCATAAACAGCGGTTTTGGGGCTTCCGGTATCATCCCGGTTCAGGCAGCTGGGGGGAACGGTTTGCAGCACATGAAGGTCAATATAAAGGCGTTTTTGTTCCATATCCATACTCCTTTTTTGTTTCTTGTTATTGGTTTGTCCCCTCTGTCTTAGGCGCGTAGTAATAGTCTTGGCCCCAGCGCAGCCTCACCCGCTGGGCGGTAACGGGGTTCTGCAGCCAGTACAGATCCTCTGCCAACTGCACATAATCCAATGGGACCCCGTCAGCCCGCAACAGCTGAATGATGCCCCGCAGATGATGGGCGCATTCCGGCATCGTGCTAGCGGTGGCCAAGGCGTTGAACCGGCGCAACACGCTGGCGTCATCCGGCTGCTCTTTCGGTTTCACCAGCTTCCGGACCGCCTGCCCAAATCGGGCGTCTTTTTGGTGCATGTTCTCCCTGGGCAACCCGTGCCCTTGCTGATGCAGGGCATAGCAGGTCAGTGCCAGATACGCGGCCCACTCGCCCCGTGTGGGAATCCCATCCTGGCTCTCCAATTCCAATGGAAAATCCTGCAATAACACCCCCCACAACTCTGGTAGATCGCCTGGGGCATGTCCCACCCCCCGCCGCAGGTTTGCCAGAATCGCCTTCTGCGGGTGCTCCGCCTGGGTCTGCAGCCAGCCTAAGCGGCGGGCTACATAACTTCTGATCAGCTGCGTCTTCTGTTCTGTCATCATGTCACCCCTTTTTCTCAATGATGCTGATGCAATATGCAAATTTATTACTGGCGATCGGCGCTGCACACCGATATTTGACCTCCTTTTTTCCTTTCTTTTCCTTCACCATGCGCCCAGTAAAGGCTGTTGGGCCGGCTTCTTCCACCAGCTGATGCCCCAGGGCATAGGCAATCTTCCGGGACTGTTCCCGCCAGGCGGCAAGGCTGGCATCGGTCTCGTCCTCGTCCCAGTCCGGGTCGATCGAGTAAAGCCACTGGCGGAAGGGCTGATCGATGCGGAAATAGAACTGCTCCTTAGCGCTTTGTGATACGTCTTTCTCACCAGCCCCCGCCGCTTGGGCAAGATCGCGCGCCAGCTTTCCCAAGGCATCGGCAAACTGCTCGCAGCGGTGGATTTCGTCAATAACCATTTTTCTTTTAAAACCTAATTCGGAAAATGCAGCAAGATGAAGTGAAAGTGTATCGCTAAATGTATCTTTCAAAGAGGCTTGTTGACTGTCATACTGATTTGCCACAACCCAAAGTGCAATTGGTTTCTTTCGATTGAGTGCTCCGTTTTTCTGCAAAAGAACATTCCAGCGGACTACACCAGGGCTTCTTCCCTCAAAAAAAGTTGGGAATTCACGCCACAGATGCTTAGTTGCATCGTGCTGCTGAGGATAATAAGAAATTAAATCATGCATATCAACTTTTCGCCATATTGTCATTTGTTCTACAAAAGCATTCTCTGGATTGATATAATCCCCGCCAAGCAATGCATGGCCAATCACTCGCTCATTTGCTCGTTTCAGGATAATCCTACGGGACTGTAGAGTAAGCATTTCTGCCTGATTAGTAGGAGCAGGAATTTCAGTACTTTGTTCCGTTTTTACAATGCTTTGTTCCCACACTGGCCTAGGTTTCATCCACGCTTTTTCTGCATCTTGCAACAGAGTAAAATTGCGCATTAAGGTTTCAAATAGATTATTTCCCTTCACTGCCACAAAGCCAATCTTACCCAGCCAAGCTACACCGTGTCTTGGTTTATTACCCGCCTTAGGGCGTCCTCCTCGTTCATCATAGCCATTGATATAAAGCAACCATCTTGCTGCCGCAGCATAAGAGAGACTTTCTTTTTCAGAGCCAGAAAAGCTACAAAAAAGTTGTCTTTTATTTTCGCTCTGAGATATTTCACCGTTTAGCTTTGCACCCGTAAAGTTAATTCCGATCTCCGCCTCCGGCACCTGCCAGAAGGGCCGCTCCGGATGGAACAGCCAAAACCGGTCGTGCCATTGTTCCAGATAGTCCAAGATAGGCTGTTCCGGAAACCGTCCCAGCTCCCACAAACTTCGCCACTGGCGGACTGCGCTGCTGATATTACTGATCTCCACCGGTTGCCCCTGGGTATCTACCCGTCCAAATACCCCATGGAGCACCGCCAGCAGCAGCCGCAAAACCGCCACATCCTGGGTGGGCAGCTCCCCCGCCAGATCGGAATACGCCTGGGCTTGGAGCAATACCTGGCGCAGCGAAACTTCCTCCACCCTGCAATCGGGCCGTAAAACCCGAATCCATGGTTCCTCCAGCAGGTTAAATGCAATCTCCTTCATAGGCTTTCTCCTTCCGATAAGTCAATCCCTCCGCCTGATCATACCGCAATACGGTCTGTGCCAAATATGCCGTAAGCGACTCATCCAACAACAACACCAGCTCACCCTTCAGCAAGGGCGCCTGCTGCCACTGGGGCAGGATGGTCCGGTTCTGCTCTTCCAGCTCCCGGATCACTTCATTGATCTTCCATCTGCGGCTAAAATAGCCTGGCAAACGCAGACGCTGCCGGGCAATCTGCAGGCTGTCCTCCCAACGGGGTGGCTCGTCCGCGGCAACGGCACGGCCCTCCTGATACCAGGGAAGAAAATGGACGCTTCCATCCTGATGGCGTACCATGACGAGGACTTCCACAGAGGGATCTCCATCCCGCACAGCTGCCCGGGCTGCGGCATCCGAATGTGCATATTCCTCCTGCATCCAGTCGTCTAGGCCGGTGCGGTCCAGGCTCTCCTGGGGACGCAGGATCGCAAAGTTTTCCGCATTCCTCGCCCTATCCTTTTGTTCCTTCTCATATTCTGCCCTGGATCGTTGGCTTTCGGCATCTTTTTCCAGGCAATCTGCTTCCTCCCAGCCGTAGACATCCTGTACCAGCTTTGGAATATCCCCAGGCAGTCGAATAAAGTCGGGCAGTAATCTTCGGGTGCGCCACAGCAGCCATCGGCCGTACACCGCCAGGCTGCCTTCCTCGAAGCTCCCATCTCCAGGGTCCAGCACCGCGCAGCAGGGCGTTTGCAGCGATGCCGGCCGGTCCACCCGGGGATGGCGGTGCAGACGCCCCATGCGCTGTAGCAGCAGGTCCATGGGGCAGAGCTCCGTTACCAGAAAATCAAAATCAATATCCAGCGACTGCTCCAAGACCTGGGTACCCACCACGATCAGCCTATCCCTCTCCGCAGCGGTGGAAGTTTTACCCAATCTACGGAGCAGCTCCTGCTCTTTTTCCGCCCGGTCCGGACTCAAAAACTGGGCATGAATCAGTAATACCGTATGCGCTGGTAGGGCCTTGCGCAGCATCGAAGCCAGCTCCTGGGCTTTTTTTACGGTGTTGACCATGATGCCCGCACAGCCGCCCTGCCCCACGGTCTGCCGCAAAAACGCCGGCAGTTGTTGTTCCTGGACGGAAATACGCTGAACGGGTTTTTCCTGCGGCGGTAGGGGCACGGTCTCCTGGCGGATCTGGCCCCCGTCCGTCCAGGTCAGCAAAGGATATCCCCGGCTGGTCATCCAATTCCCCTGTTGGCTGGTACCCAAATAGGCCTGTATCAGCTGGGAACGGCGTTTGGCCGGCAGCGTGGCCGACAGTAGAATAACCGGCACATGATAGCATCCTAACCATGCCAGCGCCCGGTCCAGATACCGGTTCATATAAGCGTCGTAGGCATGGCACTCGTCCACCACCACAACTTTTCCGGCCAGCCCAAGGTGCCGGAGCATCACATGTTTCTGCTTCAGCGCCGCCAGCAACAGCTGATCCACGGTCCCAATAACAAAGTCCGCCAATAATGCCTGTTTCCGGCCTTCAAACCAATGGTGGACCAGTATGCCGGAATCCGGATCATCTTCCTGGGTCACCGAACTGCCGGGAATCAGCTGCTGATACGCCTCGTTCAGCTCTGCGGCGCCGTGGGCAAGCCGGATGGAGTGGAGCATTTCCTGGGACTGGGTTTGGGCCCATTGGGTAAGCCGATCAAAAATCCCATTGGCTGTGGCCTGGGTTGGCAGGCCGAAAAACAGGCCGCCGGCCTGAAATTTCGCTGCAAAAATCTCTGCTGCCGCCAGCGCAGCCTCCGTCTTGCCAACGCCCATCTGTGCTTCCAGGATCAGAATACCCGGCGCAGTCATTCCATTGGCGGCCTGCAAAACAGCCTGCTGTATGGCATTGGGGGCAAAACCGAATCGCTCGTGAAAGGCGTCATTATCCATCCCGGAGCATACGATCTCCCAGGGGCCGGTCAGGGATAGGGCGCGCCATGCCCGGTCTACCCGCTCAGGATAAAGCGGGGCCTCCCCCAGGTCTTCCACCGGGATCAGCGGGAAATATCTGGGGTTGCTGGCGATCCAGTCCGCCATGGTCAGCAGCCCGGTCAATAACAGCTGGGCGGAAAGCGTCAACGCCGGAAGCTCATCCGGGCCGGAAAAGCCGCTCGCCTCCAGCGCGGCCTGAAATAGGGCCTGCCACAATGCCTGCCACTGGTTTCTCTGCCCTTTCCCCCAATAATTGCTGGGATACTGTTCCATCTGATCATAGATGTAATCATCCAAATCATTTGCCTGCGGTTTGCCGTGATGCGCTCCCGCCACAGAGGCAATCCCCTCTGGGCATCCCAGGTTCAGCAGGATGGCTTCGCTGGCCCGGGCGTGGGGAGATCTGTGTTGGTGTAAAAAACAGGTTGGCAGTGGCAGCACTTTGCAAACCCGCTCATACGCGCCGGGAATATGAAGCAAAATGCGGCTTTGAAACAACGGGGTCGCTTTGCCCACGTCATGCATCAGCCCTAAAAACCGCACAACGCGCACCAGGCGGGACTCTTCCAACCCAAGCTGCCCACGCACCGCTCCCGGCAACCAATTCTGTACCAAGCGGCAGAAGATCTCTGCGGTATCCTGCCCGTGAATCCAGAGTGGCAGCCACAGGCTCTCGTCCGGGCCAGACTTTCCCGCCAACAGTTTTGCTCCATATGGTAACTGAACCAAGAAGGATCCCTCCATTTCTGCCTTTCACACCCTTTGAAAAGCGCAGGGGCGTATATACCAAATCATAGCGGGGTGGCTGGATAAAAAAGTAAGACTTGTCTGTTACATTTTTACTATATCATACAGTTCCTTTTCTTTCCAGTGTAAATAACTTTTTTTGCACAACAGCAAAGCCGCAAACGCTTTCACCGGTTGCAATACCGCGATTTGCGAATTATTACGCTAACACAACACAGTTGCTGCATTTTCTCCCGTGATAATGGATAAAAACAAACAGACCTTTGTCCTTCTACGAGACGCGGTCTGTTCGCTATACAAGTTTATGATTCGATTCGTCTGATACGATAACCAGCAGGCACGGCTCCCCAGAAATATTGGCAATCCTTTAGCAAACCTGCAGGGAACGTGGCCCATGCTTACTTTACAAGCGTTTGTTCACGTCCTGTAAATCCCGCCGCGGCACACGAACAGGATCTTTACCATGGATTGTGTCCGCCGGGTTTCATGGTGCATTTATAGGGCGCGGAGCAAAAGCATGTAGCAAACCGTTCCCAGGATGATGGAAACATACATGTTTTTTAGGAGTTTGTGGGCCAGGAATACCCCGCCGCAGGCTGCCAGCTCCGCCAGGCCGTAAGGCGGGGTGGTAAAGGAAATGTTGCGAAGGCAATAGACCACCAGGATCACCATAATGGCCGGGGGAAGGACCTCCCCCAAATAGACCACCATGCCGGGCAGCTGCCGCTTGCCGAACACCAGGAAGGGAATGGCCCTGGTAAGCCAGGTGACCAGGGCGGCCACAGCGATCATCAAAACGGAATAAAGGGCCTCGCTATGCATGGCGGCTCCTTTCCCGGGTCACGGGGCCCCGCAGAAGGGCCAATGCGATCATGCTGGCGGAAAGGGCGGGGATCAGGAACCCGTCCGGCCCCAACAGGAAGTAAAACGCCAGGGCGCATACCAGGCCCGTCCAGGCGGGGATCCGGGAGCTGCACTGCTTCCATTGGTCGAGCACCACCACCAGGAAAAACGCCGTGGCGCAAAAATCGATCCCCGTCATATCCCAGGGGAGCATCCGGCCCATGCAACCGCCTACCAGGCATCCTACCATCCAGTAGACATGATTCAGCAGGGCGATATAGAACGCCGCCTTATCCGCATCCAGCTGCGGGTCATACTGTACCGAGCAAAGGATGGAATAGGTCTCATCCGTCAGCGTCAGGACCATATAGGGATACCGCCAGCCCATTTTGCGGAACCGGTCGATAAAGGCGATGCCGTAAAAAATATGCCGAGCGTTCAGGAAAAAGGTTATGGCCGCCATGGTCAGCAGGGGCACCCCTGCGCGCAGAAGGGATACCATGACGATCTGCAGGGAGCCGGCGTATATAAAAAACGCCGACGCCACCGACCAAACGGCGGAATAACCCGCCTCCGCCATCTGCACCCCGAAGGCGATGCCGATAAACAGGTAGGTAAACAAAATAGGCAGGGTATGCTTCCAGGCGAACCGGAGTTCTTGCAACCAGGACACCTCCTCGCGTATATAGCCTGCGGAATGGCCATACCGATTATAGCACCACCCTTCCCCTTGCACAATGGCTTTGCCAAAGAAGGCTGCCCCTTAGGAAGCCGGTAGGACGTTATGGGAAATACTTGCCCGGTTACCTTGTCCCCCATAGAGTGATATGTTATACTTTCTTATATATGTTCCCTTTCGCGGAGGGCTTGCGTCTTGTAGCCCTTTGCCTGCCCAACCGCTGCATGAAAGGAGGCCTTGCCCATGCTCACGATTTTGAATCGGGCGGAAGCCTATAGCACTTGGGATCTGGACGAACTCAACCGGGTGCGCAATCTGCTTGCCGAAAGCCAGATCGACCACCTGGTTCGCACAAATAGCATTACGAATCCCGGCCGGCAGCACGGGGTTCCCAATATCCGGGCAGCGTCTGCCTACCAATATCGAATTTACGTGCATAAGCGGGATCTTGCGCCGGCGCAAAGGCTGATAAATCCGTAGCTCCTTTGGCGTCCCTTCGCCGCCCCATACGGGTTTCTACCGCTGCGCCGGGATATGGCTTCCCGGCGCATTTCGCCTTTTGCCCCCGGCAGGCCGTTGACTTTTATCCGCAGGAAGCATACAATATCCCCTGAATCGGACAGGGATCCCTCCCCGTTCATCCAGTTTTCCCACAGGAGCCAGCAGCATGGAACGCTATATCGCCATAGACGTGGAGACCCCCAACGCCGCCAATGACCGCATCAGCGCCATCGGCATCTGCACCATCGAGGATGGGGCGATCGGCTCCCGCTTCTATACCCTGGTGGACCCGGAGACCTATTTCGCTCCCTTCAACGTGCAGCTCACCGGCATCACCCCGGCTATGGTCCAGGGCCAGCCCACCTTTGGGGAGCTGTGGCCCTTCATCCGGCCCATGCTGGAAAGCGGAGTGCCTGTGGCCCATTTCGCCACCTTTGACCTGGGTGTGCTCTCCAAGTGCCTATGCCATTATGCGATCCCCTGGAAGGACCAGGTCGCCTTTGCCTGCACCTGCCAAATGGGCCGGCGGCTGCTGCCCCAACTCCCCAATCATAAGCTCAACACCCTTTGCCAATATCTGGATATCCCCCTGGATCATCACCATGCAGGCAGCGACAGCCAGGCCTGCGGGGCGCTGCTATGCCACTACCTGGGCATGGGCGCCAGGATGGAAGAGCATATCCGCCGCTTTGATATGCAACGCCTGCGGGTCTGCCGCCCCGGGCCGGAAAAATAAACGCCCGAGGGCGTTTTTTTATAGCCCCCGGGCTTTCAGCTCCCGCACCATATCCACATAAACGTCGCAAATGTCCAATATGCCTTTCCCCCGCTGTTTGAAGGGCCGCCTGCGGAAATCCACCTCATCCAGGTGGGAGATCCCGCGCCCTCCCGGGCCATGCAGCACATGAGACGCCTGCCCCCACTGGGCGGAACTTGCGGATACCAGCCCGTCGTTGTCCCCTTCCAGCCATTGGATGATCAGATTGGCTGTGCCCAGGTAGATGTCGCTCCATGGCGCCGCCATCACGCAGGCATAGCTTTGATAAAACACCTGAGGATGGTCGGGATATGCCCTGTTGAACGCCGCCATGGCGGCGGTGGAAAAGCCCTGGCAAACCGCCAGGAAGTCCGGCTTTCTATCCCCGACCAGCCGGATCCAGTTGTTTACCGCCAGGGCAGCCAGGCTGAATAGGGGCCGGGGCGCTTCCAGCAGCCGGTCGATCACCCGGCTGCCCCGATGGGGCGTTCCCACGGTGGTGATACTGGCGATCTTATCCCCCATCCCCAGGCCGGAAGCCAATACCCTGGCTTCCAGGCCCCCCTTGGAATGGGCGATGATATTCACCTTTTCGGCCCCGGTCTCCGCCAGGATGTCCAAAAGCCGCCTTTTGAGGAACCGGGCGTTCTCAGTAACCTTGCCCCAGCCATCCTGTTGGCCATAGTACAGGGCCGCCCCGTGGGCCTCCAGCGCGCCGGGGATCCGGCCCCAGTACAGGGGCCGCTTCAAGTCCCGAAAGCCCGCGCCGTGAAGCAGCAGAATGGGATAACGGGTCTTGCAGCGATCGTCCATGATCCGCTCCTTTTCTGGCTGCTATGCCTCCTTGGCAAAGGAGCCTGTATACAGCCGGTAATACCGCCCCTGCTGGGCGATCAGATCGTCGTGATCCCCACGCTCCACAATGCGGCCCTGCTCCAGCACCATGATGGCCTTAGCGTTCTGCACCGTGGATAACCGGTGGGCGATGACGAACACCGTGCGGCCTTCCATCAGCCGGTCCATGCCCTCCTGGACGATGGATTCGGTACGGGTATCGATGGAGCTGGTGGCTTCATCCAGGATCATCACCGGCGGATTGGCCACCGCCGCCCGGGCGATGGAGAGCAGCTGCCGCTGGCCCTGGGATAGGCCGCTGCCGTCCCCTTCCAGCACCGTGTCGTAGCCGTGGGGCAGCCGGATAATGAAATCATGGGCATTGGCCAGCTTGGCCGCGGCGATCACGTCCTCGTCCGTGGCGTCCAGCTTGCCGTATCGGATATTATCCATCACCGTGCCGGTAAACAGGTTGGTATCCTGGAGCACCATGCCCAGGCTTCGCCGCAGATCCCGTTTGCGGATCTCCCGCACGTCGATGCCATCGTAAAGGATCTGGCCTTGGTTAACATCGTAAAACCGGTTGATCAGATTGGTGATGGTGGTTTTCCCCGCGCCGGTGGCCCCTACAAAGGCGATCTTCTGGCCGGGCTTGGCATAAAGGGATACATCGTGCAATACCAGCTTATCCTCCACATAGCCAAAGTCCACGTGGATCAGCCGCACATCCCCTTGCAGCCGGGTATAGACGGCCTGGCCGTCCTCGTCCACCCGCTTCCAGGCCCATTTGCCTGTGCGGACCTGGCTTTCCGCCAGGGAGCCGTCCGCTTCCTCCCGCACCCGCACCAGGGTCACGGTACCCTCGTCGGATTCCGGCTCCTCTTCCATCAGCTTGAAGATCCGCTGGGCGCCCGCCAGGGCCATTACCACGGAGTTGAGCTGCTGGGATATCTGGTTGATGGGCATGACAAAGCTGCGGGTCAATTGCAGGAAGGAGGCGATGGTACCCAGGGTGATGGCCCCGATCCCGCCAATGGCCATGGCGCCGCCTGCAATGGCCACCACCACGTACATGAGATAGCCCAGGTTGCCCATGATGGGCATAAGGATGTTGGCGAACCGGTTGGCGTTGGTGGCGTTCCGGCACAGATCCTCGTTCAGCTTGTCAAAATCCGCCTTGGCCGCTTCTTCGTGGCAGAATACCTTTACCACTTTCTGGCCGTTGATCATTTCCTCGATATAGCCGTTGACCGTGCCCAGGGACCGCTGCTGCTCCACAAAGAACCGGCCGCTTTGCCCGGCGATTTTCTTGGTGACCTGCAGCATAAGCACGATGCAGATCAGCACCAGGACAAACAGCACCGGGCTCAGGCTCAGCATGGCGCCGCTTACCGCCAGGATGGTCACCCCGGAGGATACCAGGTTGGGCAGGGATTGGGAGATCATCTGCCGGAGGGTATCGGTATCGTTGGTATAGTGGCTCATCACATCCCCGTGGGTATGGGTATCAAAATACTTCACGGGGAGGGTCTGCATGTGGGCGAACATATCGTCCCGGATGGTCATCAGCACCCCTTGGGATACCTTTACCATCAGCCGGTTATAGGAGAAGCTGGCAATGATGCCCGCCAGGTAAATGCAGGCCATCTGCAGCAGCGCCCCTGCCAGCGGGCTGTAATCCGGCACGGCCTGCTGGAGCATGGGCGCGATATAATCATCGATCAGCTGCTTGAGGAACAGGGAGCCCGCTACCCCGGCTACCGAGCTGACCAGGATGCAGATCACCACCAGGATGCAGCGCAGCTTATAGGGCTTAAATACATAGCCAAGCAACCGCTTTATGGTTCTTTTATCAAATTTTTGTCCGGGCATCCGAACGCCGCGGGGTATTTTATTCATCAAAATCCCCTCCCTTCATCTGGGAATGGTACACTTCCTGATAAATGGTATTGGTGGCCAGCAAGGTTTCATGGTTGCCGATCCCATTGATGCGGCCCTTATCCATCACGATGATCATGTCCGCGTCCTGCACGCTGGCAACCCGCTGGGCGATGATCAGCTTGGTGGTATGGGGGATCCGGGTCATAAAGGCCTGGCGTATAGCCGCGTCGGTGGCGGTATCCACCGCGCTGGTGGAATCGTCCAGGATCAGCACCTTGGGCTCCTTGAGCAGGGCCCGGGCAATGCATAGCCGCTGCCGCTGGCCGCCGGATACGTTGGTACCGCCCTGTTCGATGTAGGTATCATACCCATCCGGGAAGGTGCGGATGAAGCCGTCCGCCTGGGCCATTTTACAGGCCGCTTCCAGCTGCTCCTGGGTGGCGTCCGGATTGCCCCAGCGCAGGTTTTCCTTGATGGTGCCGGAAAAGAGCACGTTCTTTTGCAATACCATGCCGACGGCCTTGCGCAGGGTCTCCAGGTCGTATTCCCGCACGTCCCTGCCGCCCACCTTGACCGCGCCTTCCGTCACATCGTACAGCCGGGGAATCAGCTGCACCAGGGAGGACTTGCCCGCGCCCGTGCCGCCGATGATCCCCACCGTGGCGCCGGAGGGAATGTGCAGGTCGATATCCTTCAGGCACATCTCCTGGGCATCCTTGGCGTAGCTGAAGGATACGTTATCAAAATCGATGGCGCCGTCCACCGGCTCCTCCAGGGCTTCCGGTCCCGCGATCGCCGGGCCGGTAATATCGCTCTTTTCATCCAGCACCTCCGCCACACGCTCAGCGCTGGTCCGGGAGATGGCGATCATCACCACGATCATGGACAGCATCATCAGGCTGGTGAGGATCTGGATGGAGTAGGTCATCACGGTCATCAACTCGCCGGTGGTCATGGTGCCCCCTACGATAAAGCCCGCGCCCAGCCAGCTGGCCCCCAGCATACAGCCATATAAGGCAAACTGCATCAAGGGCATGGAAAAGCTTAGCATCCGCTCCGCTTTGGAGAAGTCCCGATAGATCCGTTCGGATACCTGGTTAAACTTCTCCACCTCGTGCGCTTCCCGCACATAGGCCTTCACCACCCGCACGCCCCGCAGGTTCTCCTGCACCACGTTGTTGAGCTTATCATAGGTTTTGAACACCCGCTCAAAAATGGGATGGGCGCGGGACATGATAAAATATAAGCCCACGGCCAGCAGGGGGATGGCAGCCAGGAAGATGACGGCGATGTTCTGGTTGATCTTTAACACCATCACCAGGGAAAACAAGAACATCAACGGGCTGCGAACCGCCACCCGGATCACCATTTGATAGGCGTTTTGGATGTTGGTAACGTCGGTGGTCAAGCGGGTGACCAGGCTGGCTGTGGAAAACCGATCAATGTTGGAAAAGGCATAGTTCTGCACGGTGTAATACATATCCTTGCGCAGATTTTTTGCAAACCCGGCGGATGCGCTGGCGGCAAAATGGCCGGACAGGGCGCCGAACACCAGGGCCAACAAGCAGCTGACGGTCAGGATGCCGCCCACCTTCAGGATGGCGGACATATTGCCCGCATCCACCCCGTCGTCGATCAGGCGTATCATTAGGAAGGGGATGAGCACCTCCATAACCACTTCCAGGGACACGAACAGCGGCGCGAAAAAGGAATCCCGCTTATATTCCCGCACGCTGCGCAACAGCTTTTTTACCATGTGCATACCTCCAATCCAATCAACAGGCCGCCAAGGTTGGCCGCTTTATACCCCAAGGCAAGTGCAGGGGGAAGCGTCCCGGCCTAAGATACGACGCAATGGTCCGATACCTTGCCGGCCTGGCTCTAACAAAACATAAAAAGTAGCGGCACCCTTTGGAAGCAGCCCCGGTTGCCCGGCAAGCTGCGATCCATTGCCGCTTTCTTTCAATTGAAAAGCACCGGCATAGGCATTTGCCGGCGGCTGGGCCACGTAGGAAGGATGCTTCCTATAGTATGCCCTGCTATATTATGATAGCGAGGAAAAATTATATAGTCAACCGGCGTTGGAAAATATCACAATTTCGCCAAGAAAACCTTTCTTTTTGTGCTTCCGAAATGCCGGTGTTGCCGGATCTACCCGGTTTGCCGCCGGTTTTCCATTCTCTTGCATCCCTTTTGCGCCGCGCCATTCCGGTATCGGCCCACTCAGCCAGGCCGCCCCCCCCGGATACGGGCGGGCGCTCTTGCCGTCCAGCCGCCCTTTTTCATCCGTCCGGCCCGCTCCAGGCGCGGGCCAAAGGGGCGCGGCGTTGCAGACGGCGGAACGCCCGTTTCTCCCTCCTAGGAGAAAATCGGAGGGTAACGCTCTCCCCCAGGCGCAGCGCAAGCCGTCCCAGAGCATGGGCGCGGGCTGTCAACAAAACGGCCCCTTCGCTCCTTCGCGTCCCTGCGCAGAATGAACGCTACGCGGGGATATCCTTGCCCGGCAAGCCGCTTTGCGGGTTTGGACTGCCGCCAAATCCGACAGAAGCCGCCGGGGCTGCGGCCCGGGAGCCCCAAGGGGGTTTCCCAACGCCATGCAAGCCGCCCCAGAGGGCGGCTTCAGGCTGTCGAAAAAGTGGCTTGCGCCACTTTTTCGAGGTTTTCATAGCTCCCTTGCGCCTACGGCGCGGCCAGGGAGCTATGCAGGGAAACCCTTGCTACGCAAGGCTTTTTGCGGATTTGCCGTACATGCCGCCAAATCCGATTAAAGCCTAAAAGGGCCGCGATCTTCCATTCGCCAGAGGTTTTTCGACAAGCTGAAGCCGCCCCAGAGGGCGGCTTGCGGTTTCTCGTTCTTTTCGGAAAGGGACAGGTTATTTCATCATGTTGCCGCCCATGTTGCTTTCCGCATAGGCGATCATGCGCTTCACCATCTCGCCGCCGATGGAGCCGGCTTCCCGGGCGGTGATGTCGCCGTTGTAGCCCTGCTTCAGGTTCACGTTCAGGGAGCTGGCCACCTCGGTCTTCAGGGACTGGAGCTTGGCCTTGTTGCTGCTGGTGCTGCTATTGGTATTCATGTTGGTTCTCCTTTCTTTTCATTTATATTGTGCGCTGGCCGCACTTACTTTTTCATGTTGGATTCGGCGTAGGCGATCATGCGCTTCACCATTTCGCCGCCGATGGAGCCGGCCTCCCGGGAGGTCAGGTCGCCGTTGTAACCCTGCTTCAGATTCACGTTCAGGGAGTTGGCCACTTCCATCTTGAAGTTTTCCATGGCCTGCCTGGACTCGGGGATCAATACACTGTTTCGTGCCACTGTGGTTTCACCTCCTTTGCTCGGTGATGTAGCTTTAATTTGACCCGATCTCATAAATTTATGAATGGTAATATATGCGCTCATTGGTGGATCGCTTTCATTTTTGATGGCCCGCGTCCAGCGCGCCATCGGCGTTTGATTGGTTCGCCCTCCGATCGCAGACATGTGTGTGTAAAGCGCGGCCAAAATTTGAAATTTTTTATGTTTCTTTGCCAAATCCAGGGCCCGCGCCTGTCCCTTTCCATGTTATTCCTTGCCAGCCATAGGATTTTGGGGTAAAATACAAACGTAATAATATGCTTTATGATTGGCGATTACATTTTAAAGGAGGTTTGCACATGGCAGGCACGATCATCAACGAGCTTGGACGTATCACCATAGAAGAGGACATTCTGGCGAACATCGCGGGCTATGCCGCAACGGAAAACTATGGCGTTGTGGGTATGAATCCCCGCACCGCCACCGATACGTTCTTGCAGCTGGTAGGCAATGATACCAATCGCAAACGGGGCGTGAAAATCACCTTCCTGGGGGACGGCAATGAAGCGGATGTGGATCTGTTCGTCACCATGGTCTATGGCGTTTCCTTACAGGTGGTGGCAAAAAATACCATCGACAATGTGCGCTATCGGGTGGAGGAAATGACCGGCATCAAGGTCAACAGCGTAAACATCCACGTGGAAAACATCACCGCTTGATCCCTTGGATCCAAGCGGCCGATTCTTGCGCGTCTATTTGGCGCGCCCTTTGGGAGGATTCATAATTTGAAAGAAATGACGATAAACGGAGCATTGCTCAAAGAAATGTTCCTTACCGGCGCCGCGCTTTTGGAAAAGAACAAAGCGCATATCGATTCCCTAAACGTCTTCCCCGTTCCGGATGGAGATACGGGTACCAACATGTCCATGACCATGCAGAGCGCTGTGCGTGAGATCAAATCCAGCGCCTGCGATACCGTGGGCGAGGTGGCGGCAGCGGCTTCCCTGGGGTCCCTCAAGGGCGCCCGGGGCAACAGCGGCGTTATCCTTTCCCAGATCTTCCGGGGCTTTGCCCGGGCGCTGGACGGCAAGGAGGAAATGGACGCCGCCATGCTGGCCGTGGCCCTCAAAACCGGCACGGAAGCCGCTTATAAGGCGGTGATGAAGCCCAAGGAAGGCACCATGCTCACCGTTTCCCGCATGATCAGCGAAAGGGTGGGCCAGGCCAGCGCCGATGGCGCCAACGTATACAAGCTGGTGGATATCATCATCGAGGAAGGGGAAGCCGCTCTGAAGATTACGCCGGATCTGCTCCCTGTCCTGAAGGAAGCCGGCGTGGTGGATAGCGGCGGCAAAGGTTTGCTCACCATTTTCCGGGGCTTCAAGATGGCCCTGGATGGGGAAGAGGTAGACGACCTGCCCATTGAAGCGGTGGAAGCATCCAGCAATGAGGACAACCTTACCCTGGACGATGTCAATGATATCACCTACGGCTATTGCACGGAGTTTTTCATCATCCACCTGGATGAAAACTTCTCCGAAACGGAGCTGGATAAATTCCGGGATAAGCTGATGAAGATCGGCGACAGCGTGGTGGTGGCCCACGATACGGGCTTTGTGAAGGTGCATGTCCACTCCAACGCGCCGGGCAAGATCCTGCAGCTGGCCCTGCGGCTGGGCGAGCTGGATAAGCTCAAAATCGAAAACATGCGGGAGCAGAACCGGGAGATCCAGGCCAAGCTCAAGGAGAGCGAGAAGGAATGCGCCATGGTGGCGGTCAGCACGGGCGCCGGCATCGACGCGGTGTTCACCGAGCTGGGGGTGGAGGGCCTGATCCAAGGCGGCCAAACCATGAACCCCAGCATCGATACCATCTCCAAGGCCATCCGCCGGGTGAACGCCCGCAATGTGTTCATCCTGCCCAACAATTCCAATATCATCCTGGCTGCCCAGCAGGCGGCGGAGCTGAGCGAGCGCAATGTGATCGTCCTGCCCACCAAAACCATCGTCCAGGGCATCAGCGCCGCCACCGCCTATCTGGATGGCGAGCCTGTGGCGGATAACGAAGCACGGATGCGGGCCGCGGCGGAGCGGGTGATCTCCGGCTCCGTGACCTACGCGGTGCGGGACACCTCCTTCAACGGCACCAAAATCGAGAAGGGCAACATCATCGGCCTGATGGGCAGCAGCATCGTTTCCGTTGGCAACAACGTGGACGAAGCCTCCTTGGCTTTGCTGGATAAAATGATGGAAAACGCCCCGGAGGACAGCGTCATCACCCTGTTCTATGGGGAGGGCGTGGACGACGGCAACGCCCAGGCCCTGCTGGAAACCATGGAAGAAAAGTATCCGGAAGCGGAGTTTGTCTGCCAGAGCGGCGGCCAGCCCCTGTACTATTACTACATCGCCGTGGAATGAGACCCGACGCACCCTTAACCAGCCTCAAAGGCATAGGCCCGCGCCGAGCGGAAACGCTGGGCAAGCTGGGCCTTTTTTCTGTGAAGGCGCTTTTGCGCTTTGCTCCCCGGGATTATCGGGACTATAGCCGCGTGCATCTGGCGGGGGAGGCCGCCCATGGCCAGGACGGGGCCTTTGCCCTCACCCTTTGCAGCCAGCCTCGCCTGGCCCGCATTCCCGGCCGGGGCCGGCTGAATATCCTGACCGTCTCCGGCCAGGACGCCTCCGGCAAGCTGACCCTTACCTGGTTCAACCAGCCCTACCGCCAGGCCCAGCTCAAGGAGGGCCAATCGGTCATCGCCTGCGGCCGGGTGGACCGAAGCCGGGGCGCCCGGCTGGTAAACCCCGCCCTTTACCCCGCCCTGCCCGGCATATTGCCCATCTACCCCATGACCCGGGGTCTGTCCCAGCCCCTGCTGCGGGACGCCATCCGGGCCGGATTGGAAGCGGCGTTGCAGGAAATGCCGGATCTCCTGCCCCCCGCCCTTTCCGCGCGGTATGGGCTGATGCCCTTTCAGCAAGCCCTGGCAACCCTGCATTTCCCCAAGGATTTTGCCAGCCTAGCCCGGGCCCGCCGCCGGCTGGCCTTTGAGGATCTGCTGCTGTTTCGGCTAATGCTGGCTGCCATGGGAAGCAAACGCAAAGCCGCTGCGCCGCCCCTGGACGGCGCCCAGGCCCTTTCTGCGTTCCTGCCCCTGCTCCCCTTCTCCCCCACCCAGGCCCAACGCCGGGCCATGGAGGAGATCTGCCGGGATCTGAGCGCCGGCAAGGCCATGAACCGGCTCATCCAGGGGGACGTGGGCAGCGGCAAAACCGCCGTGGCCTTCTATGCCATGTACGCGGTGATGGAAGCGGGGGGCCAGGCAGCCCTTATGGCCCCCACGGAGATATTGGCCCGGCAGCATTACGAAAAGCTGCTCGCCCTCTTTGGCCCCCACCGGGTACGGCTGCTGCTGGGGGATATGAAGGCCAGCCAGCGCGCCGAAGCCTGGGACGCCTTGTCCCGCGGCCAGGCCAGCATTGCGGTGGGCACCCATGCCCTATTGCGGCAGGAGGGCATGTTTTCCAACCTCCAGCTTATCGTCACCGACGAACAGCACCGCTTTGGAGTCAGCCAACGGGCGGCCATCCAAAACAAGGGCAATGCCGGCGTCCATGTGCTGGTCATGAGCGCCACCCCCATCCCCCGCACCTTGGCCCTGCTCCTGTACGGGGATCTGGAGGTCTCCCGGATCGATCAGCTGCCCCCCGGCCGCAAGCCCGTACAGACCAAGCTGGTCCCTCCCTCCAAGGCCAAGGACATGTACGCCTTCATCCGGGATCAGGCCCAAGCCGGCAGGCAGGCCTATATCGTATGCCCCCTGGTGGAGGAAAATGAAGATTTGCCTGGGGTGCCGGGGGCGGTTCAGCTATACCGAAGGCTGGAAAAGGCCTTCCCTTCGGTGCGCTTCGGCCTGCTCCACGGCCAGCAGCCCCCCAAGGAAAAAGAAGCTGTCGCCGCCGCCTTCCGCGCCGGCCAGATCCAGGTGCTGGTGTCCACCACCGTGATCGAGGTGGGGGTGGATGTGCCCAACGCCACCGTGATGGCCATCGAGCACGCCGACCGCTTCGGCCTTGCCCAGCTCCATCAGCTGCGGGGCCGTGTGGGCCGGGGGGAACACGCGGCCTATTGCTTCCTGCTGTGCGGTCCGGATCCCGGAGATGCCGCCATCGCCCGGCTCCACATGCTTACCTCCACCCAGGATGGCTTCGCCATCGCGGAAGCGGATCTGGCCCAACGGGGCCCCGGGGATTTCCTGGGCACCCGGCAACACGGCCTATCCGCCTTCACCGCCGCCAGCCTGGCGGGCGACGTGGGCATTTTACAGGAGGTCCAGGAGGCGGCCCAGGCCCTATTGGCTGCCCCTTCCCCCGAATCCCAGCCCCTGCTTCAGCTGGCCCAGGCCCGCCTTGCCGCCCTGGCGGAAGAGGTCGTTGGAAATTAAACGGCGTTGCGGCCCTGACGTCCAAGGCAATACCAACAAAAGGAGGCGCTTCGACTTGGATCCCAAAGCTTTGATCAAACACTTCTATGAAGACATCGTTTCAAAAAACCTGCTGGAGCAGCTTCCGGAATATGTTTCCCAGGACTGCTTATCCATCGACGGGGCGCACTGTTCTCCCCTGGGGGTAGATGGAATGCGGCAGCATTTATTGGCGGTGCGCAGCACCTATCCCGCCTATTCCATGCAGATCCTTCGCCAGTATGGGGAGGGCGAATATGTGATCTCCGTCTTTGTCATGGAGGGCCTGCATGAGGGGGAATTCCTGGGGATACAGCCTTCCCACAAACGGCTTTCCTTCACCGGCATCAATATCGATCGGGTGGCCCAGGGGAAGATTGTGGAGCACGGCGGCGCCGTCAACACCTTCGAAACGCTGTACGCCCATGGTTTGATCCGGCCGGTTTAGCGCCGTCCCCGTGTTGCCGCCCCGAAAAATAGAGCCCCGGCCTTTATTCCGAAACCGGATAGGCCCTTGTGGGGGGCGCGTTTCCCCTGCCGCACCCCTAAAAGGGCTGCCTGTCCCCGGCGGCGCTTAATAGGGCCCCCAAGTCCAAGGACCCTTTCCGCTTCTTTCCCCCACGAGGTGCGTTCGCCACTTCAACCGGCCTATTTTGGCCATGGACGGAGGAAGAAAACCAGAGAGGTATTATATGATCGTCAGACAGATCGGCGCCGGGGAGATTGCTCCGGCCATCCAGCTCATATGGGACACCTTTTTACAGTTTGAGGCACCTGATTATTCCAACGAAGGGGTACGGGCCTTTCGATCTTTTATTGAAAACCGTGAGATTGTGGCGTCACTGGAATTCTTTGGCGCATACGAAAACGGCCAATTAAGGGGCGTTCTTGCCACCAACGCCCATCGACGGCACATATGCTGCTTTTTCGTGGACGCCCGTTTCCACCGACAGGGGATCGGCAGGAAATTATGGGAGTTCCTTTTGGCCAACAGCGTCCATGGGGAATTTACAGTGCATTCCTCCCCGTATGCTGTGCCGGTTTATCATAAGCTGGGATTTGTGGATATGGATGTGGAACAGATAGCGGACGGTATACGCTTTACCCCCATGCGCTACCTGCGGGGCCACATGCCGTCCGATGCCTAGCCGGATCCCGCCGGGGGGCGGCGGCGGGCGCGCTGGGCGCGCCCTGGGCCGAAGGGGCC